>Ga0310344_10000138_pt1 | contig 61400 bp, 59 predicted proteins | sample HC15DNA20200_MG_FD_203801 | JGI IMG/M metagenome (GOLD analysis project Ga0310344, IMG submission 203801) | Marine microbial communities from station ALOHA, North Pacific Subtropical Gyre - HC15-DNA-20-200_MG | ecosystem: Environmental > Aquatic > Marine > Oceanic | place: Pacific Ocean: North... | reverse complement strand
TATCGTTGATCATAATTGGGGCATTTATCATAAAAAATATTCTGATAAATGGGTATTTGAAATACTTAAAAAAATTAAATTTGATTTTATTAAAAGCGAAGAAGATTTAGAAAAAAATGATGTTCTTATAATAGTTGACTCAGGAATAGAGAAAAAAGCAAACTATTACACAAAACTAAACTTAATATGTTCTAAAATGTTTTTAATACACCTTGGAGATGAGTTTGGTGTATTTGATTTATCTAAAATTTATAGCAATTTTAATTTTATTTGGAGATCTTTTTGTTCAAATAGATACTTTAACAACGATAAAGTAAAGTGTCTTCCTATAGGATATAAATCAGGCGTTTGTTTAAATAACAATAAAGAAGTTAGTAGAAAATATAAATGGGCATTTGTAGGTACACCACATAAATCTAGCAGGCATGATTTAATACATCAGCTTTCTGAAATTAAACCTTTATTTTCACATCAGACAAATAAATTTAATGAAAAAATAATAGGTGTTGAAAAAATGAGTGAAATTTTATCTTCTACAGATTTTATTCCTTGTCCAAATGGTTTTCACCATCCAGAAACATACAGGGTTTACGAAGCTTTAGAGTGCGAATGCATACCGATAGTAGAAAATGCTTATAAATATTATGATAGATTGTTTCCTAAAAATCCATTTTTAAAAATAGACAAATGGCAAGATGCAAAAAAAATTATTATGGAGTGGGATACAAAAAAAATTAAAGAAAAAAGAAAAGAATGTAAAATTTGGTGGAATGATTATAAAAATAAATATCAAGAAGATATGGTAATGAGAATAATGCATGCAGGAAAATAAATTGAAAGAAATAGAAAAACTAATTGATGAGAAAAAAATAGATAAGGCTCAGCTTTTGTTATCACAACTAGGAAATGAGTATAATAGAAATGCAAATTATTTGTTTTTAAGAGGAAAGGTTTTTTACCTAAATAAATTGTATTACATTGCCCTTGATACACTTTTGATAGCTTTAGAATTTGAACAAAGCGATAAAATTTATAATATGCTTGCAGAAATTTATGGAGAAATAGGCAATCAAAAACTTAAAAATAAACTTTTAGATAAAGATTCGAGATTTGAAGCGATTAATTTATTAAAAGATAAGTTAACTGGAATTTATAGGAAATAGTATCAACTATGCATTTGCCTAGTAATTCGAATCTTGAACTTTTTTAAGTTTACTAGTAAAAACAATATTAATTAAATGGGCCTGTAGCTCAGCTGGTTAGAGCAGTACACTCATAATGTATTGGTCCCAGGTTCGAATCCTGGCGGGCCCACCATAAAACAAATGTGTAAATATAAATTTAATTTAGCATGAGCAATATTTTTTCCATGGTTACTTTAAGACGATCAAACAATTATACAGTGCGCGCACTTGAATCTTTTTTTACCAATACAATAATTGAAGATGGTGATGAGTTTTTATTAATTGACAATGATGGATGCGATATTGATAAGTTTTCCTCTTATGAAAAAATTAAAATAATTAAAAATAGATTACCTTTAAGTTTTGCTAAAAATGTAAATCAGGCGATAGAAGAAGCGAAAAGAAAAAAAAAAGATTTAATTTTTATAAATAATGATGTTGTTTTTACAAAAAAATGGCTTGAACCAATAAAACTAAACTCAGAAAGTATTTCCATACCAGTAAATAATCAAATTTTTCCTTACAAATCTGATTGTGGAAATTTAAAATTGGACGTTACTATGAGTTTAAATGATTTTGCTGACAAAAATCTTTTGTTAGAAGAGATAGCAAAAAGACACCATGCAAAATATTCAAATTTTCAAAAATTCCAAGGGTTATTAATGCCTTTTTTTTGTTTCAAGGTTCCTTACAAAATTTTAAATGATGTGGGATTGTTCGATGTATCTTTTGTCGAAGGAGCTGAGGATGTTGATTATAGAATTAGATGTGCAATTAAAGGATATGACGTAAACTTTATAATAAATTCTTATTTACTCCATTTTCACGGAAAATCAACTTGGGATGGTGGCGAAACACAAGATCAAACAAATAAAAGAAATCAATTATATATAGAGAACTTTTTAAAAAAATGGGGGGAAGAAATAACCCAAGTATTTATAATAAGAAATAATTTTTTGGATATTTTAGAAAAAAAAGGATTAACCGAAATTTATAAAAAAGGACAATTTGGTGAATTAATAAGACGGTTGGTTAATTAAAAATTTATTTTTTAAGCATTTCGAAAAAATTTTCCCATTCTTTAGATCTTACTTCCCAAGAATAAGTTGCATTTATAGTTTTTCTTTGCAATTCTAGTTTGTTTTGATTTTCGTCAGTCCAGTAATTTTTTATGCTTTTTAAAAGGGTTTCGGAATATCTTTTTTCTAGATTAGTAAAATTTCTATCAAAGTTAACAAAAGTTCCAAAAGGGGCGCACGTTTCGTATAGGGCGCCTAGATTTGTTGTGACAACCTCACATCCAGAAGCCATAGCTTCTATTGCGGCAATACAGCTTGTTTCAGGCCAAATGCTGGGATAAGAAAAAATATGCATTTTTTGCAACAACTCGATTATTTTTTTGTTTTCTAAAAAACCAAAATAATTAACATTTTTTGTTTTTTTGCATTCATTAAAAATATTTTCATATTCTTTGCCAGCAATAGAATTAAATTTTTTTCCATAAATTATCGTTGAAGAGCAAATATTTAATTCCACATTTTCTAAATTCAGTTTTTTAAAAACAGCTAGAAGGTTTGTTAATCCCCTCCAGGGAGTTGTATGGTAAATTAAATTTATTTTATCCTTGGGTTTTTTAACAAAATCTATTTTTTCTATACCATTTTTTATTACTATGGATTTACTCTCTGGTATTTTATATTGGTATACATATTTTTCAAAATTCCAATGAGAATTAAAAACAATCCAATCAACTTTATTAACAAAATCTTTAGAGCCCAGGTTTTGGGCTTCTTTTTGATTTACAAAATGATGCATCCACAAAACATTAATTCTGTCTTTTTCGATTAGATCATAATTTGCATTATTTAAAATTAAATTTATATCTTTAAAAAATTCATCTGGCACATATTTTAAAAGATATCTAAATTGATTTTCGCTTCCACCAAAAGATTCATCAAAAACGACAGGTCTTGATTGATCATTTCTTGCTTTATTTAAAATTCTAGATTTTTCTTCCACAATTTAATTTTTTTGTTGTGCTATTTATTTGTAAAATCCTTTAATGTAGCAAACAATTTAGTAACATCTCCATTATTACTCTCAATAACAGAAGCAAATTCTTCTTTTTGAGTTCTCGCTAAACTCAATCCTTCAATGATTAAATCTCTTATTAAAGGATTGTCAGGATTTTTAGTATATACTCTCCAATTAATTTTAACCTCAGGTTTTTTGTCAGTTGCTAAAAGTAAACTTTCAACAATTGTATATTTTGGATTCAACACTTCAGCAGAAAGAACCTCAATTTTGGGATCAGAATAGTCTGTTAGTCTAGAAGTAAAGCTTTTTAAAAAGTATTCTTGAAATAATACTATGTACTCTTTCATTTGATCGTCAGATAAATTTTTTCTGTAATTTCCTAAGGAGTAGTAACCAATGCCTTTTATATCGACTACTTTTAGCGCCATTTCAGAAAGCTTTTTTGTTTTAAACTCTTTACTATTTGTTTTAACTAAAATTTTTTTAGCTTCATCGACTATCTCGCTAATAAATAGTTTTGGATCTGTGCTGTAAGCAAAACTTTCCTGAATCATTGTTAAAATTAAAAAGATAACAATGAAAAATTTTTTTTTCATAAGATGTATTTATAAGCAAATTAATTAGTGTCTACTTCTTCCCAATCACTGTCGTCTTGTGTTTCGATTGTAGACTTGGAGTTTGATATTAGTCTATTTCTATTTTGAAGATATAAGCTTTTTAAAGAGGCGTATAAATCAATTGAATTTTTTTCAAGACTTTCAAATGATTCAATATTTTTAGCTCTAAAATCTACAGCGCCCGTTGTTCTATAAAAATAATAATTATGTTCAGAGTAGTTTTCGTTTCCAACAACCCCAGTTCCAATTTCGGTATCGTGCGTGACATGATAAACTGGGTCCAAAAAGGCATTTCCAATAAGACCAATTGCGTCTCTAGCTGTTGTTGGTCCTAAAATTGGCATTACAAAGTAGCATCCACTTTCGGAACCCCAGACTCCTAACGTTTGTCCAAAATCTTCTTTTCCTTGCTCTTCTAATCCCAATTTTGCAGCCGGATCAAACACTCCCAATATTCCAACCGTCGTATTTATTGCAAATCTTCCAGCCGTAACCCCAGCCTCTTTAAAATCTCCTTGCAACACATGATTTGATAAAGTTAAAAGAGATCGTAAATTATCAACTGCATTTCCAGTTCCTTGTCTAATAGGGGCAGGCAAAGCCCTGTAACCTTGAGCTACTGGTTTAAAAACAGCTTTATCTAACCCATGATTAAATTTAAACATAGCTCTGCTAAAACCCTCAAAACATTCTGAAGCACTATCCTTTTTGTTTGAAGAACTTAAATTTTCACTACCAGTTGCGCCAGCATTCGCTATGCTTGCTTGAAGAAACAAAGACAATATCGATATAATTACAATTTTTCTTATCATTTTGCGCCTACATATATGCTATATATATTATTTACTAACAATAAATAGTTAAAATTGTGTCAATAATAGGTTGTATTTATAAAGTTTTGGTTGATATTAAACAAGATGAAAATAGTCAATATTTACTCTCCAAATTTCAATAAAAAAAAAAGATTAAGCAAATCAATTAAAATAATAGTAATTCATTATACAGGAATGCAATCTGAGCGAGAATCTATTATTAGACTTTGCAATAAAAATTCTAAAGTAAGCAGTCATTTTTTAATTAACCAAAAAGGAATTGTTTACAGATTGGTAAAAGACAGCCATGTAGCCTGGCATGCTGGAAAATCTTGCTGGGGAAAATATAGTAATTTAAACAAAAATTCTATTGGTATTGAGCTGGTAAATAGAGGACATAGATTTGGATATGATAATTTTAAAAAAAAACAATTATCAAGTTTAATAAAAATTTGCACAAGGTTAATAAAAAAATATAAAATTAAAAAAAAAAATATAGTAGGCCATTCAGATATCGCCCCGTTAAGAAAAATTGATCCAGGAGAAAAATTTCCTTGGAAAGAAATGGCTGATAAAAAAATTGGAATTTGGCATAATTACAAAAAAGGATTTCTTAAAAAGTTTAGAAAAGTTAATGTTTTAAAAAGAGATAAGAAAAAATTTATTCAATACCTCATTAATATTGGATATTGTGCTAAATCATTTAAAGGAAAAAAGGTCGTAAAAGCTTTTCAAAGACATTTTAGAAAAGAATTAATTAATGGTGTAATTGATCAGGAAAGCTTGATTATTGCTAATAATTTATCAAAAAAACAACAAAAAAACTCTTGATTTAAAGCCTTTTTTTCCTTAATAAGCTTAATGCCAGACAATTGATTGGTCGCTTTTGCTTAGTTAAATAGGCAAAGGAGGAAAGTCCGGGCTCTATAAGAACGCGGTGCCAGATAACATCTGGCGAGGGTAACCTCAGGGATAGTGCCACAGAAAATATACCGCCTGATCGAGGCAAGGGTGAAAAGGTGTGGTAAGAGCACACCGGTTTTTTGGTAACAAAAAACGCATGGAAAACCCCACCGGGAGCAAGACCAAATAGAGATAGCAAGGCTTAATGCCGAAAACAGTTCTTAGTTAGCTATCTGGGTTGGTTGCTAGAGGTTAAATGCGAATTTAATCCCAGACAAATGACCATTTTAAATGACAGAACCCGGCTTACAGATTGTCTGGCTAATCTTAATTATCTACACAACATAATTTAGAAAAAACATAAATGTTCACGTTTTGACTCTAATATGATTCAAATCTGTACCAAAATATCAATTTTTACGATAATTCCTATAATGGTCAATTTTTAAGAAAACCAGGTAAAAATAAGGTATTGACAATCATAAGTTGATAACCCATAGTATCCCATATATTCCCAAAGGAGGGGGAAATGGTGCTTAGAAAGATAGATCATAATCAAGCTAGTGATTTTCTTCTTGGCCTTGTTGACTTAAAAAAACATGTTTTTATCAACGCACGAAAACAAATTGGACAAAAAAGGGAGGGTTTCAGTGCCAGCCAGTTTTAGGTCATATTTAAGCAATATGGGTTATAACGGTGTGATATGTTATCCTTCGTTTAATAATCCTTCTATAGAAGGCTGTTCACAAAGTAGAATAGAAAAACTTTCTGAATCAATAGATTCATTAAATCCGTTCGAAGAAAAAAGAGACGTTTTTGCAACATCAGTACTAGCTGAAAGCGTAAATCTAAATTTTGATACCGAAGGAAGAATCTCTATACCTGAGAAATTACTAGGCCATGCAAAAATTAAATACAATATGCTTTTTGTGGGGCAAGGAAAAACTTTTCAAATTTGGGAGCCAAAGCTTTTTGAAAAGTTTAAAGCCCAAGCAAGAAAAAAAGCTAATTTAAATAGAGCAAGTCTTAAATGGGAAACACAATTTAAAAAGGAGGATAAATGACAATAAATGTAAAAGGACCAGAATTAAGAGAGCTTAAGCCTAGAATATTAGTTTTAGGTGTTGGTGGTGCAGGAGGTAATGCGCTTAACAGCATGATTGATGCAGGAATGCAAGGTGTAGAATTTGTTGCAGTAAATACCGATGCCCAGGATTTAAAAATGAATAAAGCTCATGCAAAGATTCAACTGGGATCTAATTTAACTAAAGGTTTGGGAGCGGGAGCCAAACATGATATTGGCCAAGCCGCAGCCGATGAATCATTAAACGATATTGTTGATTATATTAAAGGAAGCAACATGGTTTTCATCACAGCAGGTATGGGAGGCGGAACAGGCACAGGGGCATCACATGTAATTGCTAGAGCTGCTAAAGAATTAAACATACTTACAGTAGGTGTAGTTACGCTACCTTTTTCTTACGAAGGTCCAAAAAGGATGAGAAGAGCAATGGAAGGTTTAGAAGAATTAAAAAAACATTTGGATACTAATATTATAGTTCCAAATCAAAACTTATTTAAAATAATTAATGAAAAAACAACTTTAAAAAATTCGTTTGGGTTGTCAAATGATGTTTTAAAGTTTGGCGTTCAAAGCGTAACGGATTTAATGGTAAGACCAGGTTTAGTAAATCTTGACTTTGCAGACGTAGAAACGGTTATGAAAGGTATGGGAAAAGCAATGATGGGAACAGGAGAAGCAGAAGGAGAAAAAAGAGCAGAGGAAGCTACAAATGCTGCTCTTAACAATCCACTTATTGATGAATATTCATTAAAGGGGGCAAAAGGGCTTCTAGTCAATATTACTGGCGGAACAGATCTTACCTTATTTGAAGTTGATGAAGCTGTTAATAAAATAAGAGCAGAAGTAGATCCGGAAGCTGAACTAATATTTGGATCAATTGAAGACGAGAGCCTGAACGGAAAAATTAGAGTTTCTATAGTTGCTACTTCTCTAGATGATCAAGAACCACAAACAAAACCAGTTATTAGCATGGTTCACAGATTGCAAAATAGAAATTCAGGCTATCCTGAAAATTCTGTTGGAAATATCGTAAAGCAACATACAACTTTAAGTGCAACCGAAGGTGCAACTGCTCTAGACTTGAACAATGTTATTAATGAAAATGAAATTATTAAAACTCAATCAGAGCAAAAAGAAGTTGAAGAAAAAGTAATAGAGCCAGAATTGGAAAACATTTCAATAGAAAATGCTACTTATTTGCAAAATGTTGAACAAAACGAAAACCCCAGTGAAGACTTGCCAGCTTTTGAAGTAGACTCAATTGAATTGGCAACTCCAGATTTATTTTCTAAAAATGATGAAATTACTGCTTTAGACAATACAAGGGAAGAGAAAATCCAAGAATCTAAGAATATTTCAGAAAAAGAAGAAGCTAAAATAAATGAACCTGAAATGTTTGAAAAATTAGAATCAGAAGAAGATTTTGAAATACCAGCATTTTTACGAAGACAGAAAAACTAAATGGAAAAGAAAAATATTTATGAATGCCACCATGCCATTGGACAGTATAAAACACGATCCAGTGATGCTCGATCAAATATTAAGCATTATATCCCCTCAGCATGGTGGCATTTTTGTTGATTGTACTTTTGGTGGTGGCGGTTACTCAAAAGCAATTCTAAAACATCCAAATTCAGAAGTTATTGGAATTGATAGGGATTATATATCCAAAGGACTTGCAGAAAAACTTAAGAAGGAATTTCCAGATAGATTTAATTTTTTTTCAAACAAGTTTAGCAATTTAGAAAGTTTAGTAAATTATGATTTAAAACCAAAGGCAATTATTTTTGATTTAGGATTATCTTCTTTACAACTGGGAGATAAAAAAAGGGGATTTTCTTTTAAATCTGAAGGACCTTTAAATATGCAAATGGGAGAAAATAATTTTTCAGCTTATGAAGTAATTAATAAATTCGACAAAAAAAATTTAGCAAATATTATTAAACTTTTAGGAGATGAAAAAGATGGAAAATTAATAGCAAACAAAATTGTACAAAATCGGTCTAAAAAACCAATCCAAACATCAAAAGAATTGTCATTAATAATCAGAAAAGCAAAAAAATATTATAGATATGATAAAAATCCAGCCACAAAAACTTTTCAAGCAATTAGAATTTTTGTAAATCAAGAATTAACAGAATTAATTTATGGTTTGATTGCAGCAGCTAAATTGCTTGCAAATGGAGGAGTGCTTGCTGTAGTTACTTTTCATTCCTTGGAAGATAAAATAGTAAAATATTTCTTTAACTTATGTTCAAACTTAAAAAAAAACCCATCAAGATACTTTCCTATTAAAAAGAATAAATTTGATTTTTTTAAAATATTATCAAAAAAACCTTTAACACCTTCAAAAAAAGAAATTAAAGAGAACAGTCGATCCAGATCTGCAAAGTTAAGATATGGAATAAGAAACAACAACCAGTTCAACTTTCCTGAAGAACTTATAAAAAAATTTGATAAATATTTTCAATTGGAGAATAGAAATTTATGACTACAGATCCCAAAAGATGGACTGATACACTTCATTGTAACAATATAGAAATCAATGACAAAAGATATGAACTAGATCACGAAAAGTGGATTAATACCATTCCAAAAGCAAAGAAAAAAAATTCAATATTTAAATATTCCTCTGCGATATTTTTTTTTATTATAGGAATATTTTTTGTTACTATTATTAAAAACGAAACAAAAATCTTACAAAAAGAAATACTAGATTTAGAGGCTTCAATTAATAAATATAAATATGAACTCCATAATTCAATTTTAGATCATCAAGTAATTACATCTCCTGAAAATTTGTCTCAACTAGCTAAGATTTATTTAGATACTGAATTTTCTCCTTATAAAAAATCACAAATAAAAAAATTAAACTATCAAGAAGAGTCTACCCTTAATTCTTCAAAAAAAAATAACATAATTAAAAATAAAAACGAAAAAATTCCAAATAAAATAAAACTAGAAATAAATAAAAAAAAAGCAGAACTCAAAAAGCTTAAACAACTGTATTCCAAACCGGAAAATTTACCCAAGGAGGTTCAGTTAAAAGTTTCAAATAAAATTAAAAAAACCAAACAAGAAATAGAAAATTTATATTCTGATCCAAAAAGCACATTAGAAAAAAACAAGGAAAAATTCCAAAGATGGGCAGGTTTGCAAGTGGTTAAAGTTTTTCTAGGCATACCGGTCATTCCTGGAAAATAATTAATAATGAAAAAAAAAAGTTTTTTTTTTAAAGATTACACAGAATCAGAATTTAATTTTAATGGAAGAAAAAATCAATTTATCAAAGTTTCATCAAACAGAATAACTTTTTTATTTTTTGTATTTTTTAGTTTAATATTTATTTTTAGTATAAAAATAATTTATCTTTCCTTGTCTCCAAAAAAAAACTTTTTAGTGGAAAATATTAGCAAAGAATTTACAAAGGAAAGGGGCGATATAGTAGATAGAAATGGAGCAATAGTAGCAACAAATATTGAAATTTATTCTGCTGGGATTAATCCTAAATTAGTAAAAGACAAAGAGAAACTTATAATAAATTTAAGAATTATTTTTCCAGAAATAGACAAAATAAAAATTAAAAAAGAAATTAATGGAAGCAAATTTTTTTATATAAAAAAAAGATTAACTGAAAATGAAAAAACTAAACTTTGGCTTTTGGGAGATAAATCAATTATTTTTGAAAAAAAACAGTTTAGAATATATCCTCAAAAAAATCTTTTAAGTCATGTATTAGGGCAAATTGATGATAGCAATACAGGAATTTCAGGTATAGAGAGATATTTGGATGAAGACTTGAAACGCAGAGGTTTAATAAATTCTAAATTAAATTTAACTTTAGATGCAAATCTTCAATACTTAATTAGAGAGGAGTTAATTCAGGCTAGAAACGACTTTAATCAAACGGGAAGTGCAGCAATTTTGATGAATGTAAATAACGGTAAAATACTTTCGTTGTTATCATTGCCTGATTATGATTTAAACGAAAGAATTACAATCAATCAAGATATTTATACCAACAAAATCACCAAAGGGGTTTATGAGTTAGGTTCAGTTTTTAAAACTTTTACTTTAGCTGCGGGAATTGATTACAACATAATAAATTCAGACACAATGTTTTATGATTTAAAACAAAAGCTATATTGTGCCGGACGAGAAATATCTGAACATGATAAATTTCCATCTGACTTAAGCGCAGAACAAATTCTGGTAAGATCATCGAATATCGGATCCATCAGAATTGCTCAAAAAATTGGTATTGAAAAATATAAAAATTTTTTAAATTCCCTAGGACTTCTTGAAAAAATTGATTTTGATTTAGAAGAAGTGGGAACTCCACTTAAATTTAGATGGGGAAAATGTAAACTTGCGACAGCTTCATTCGGTCATGGGGTAACTACAACTCCATTACAACTAGCTACCGCATATGCAATGATAGGTAATGGTGGATATAAAATTGAACCAACCATTTTAAAAGAAAAAATAAAAAAAAATAATTCTCAAAAAAGAAGAGTGATATCCAAAAATACAAGCAAGGAAATCAATTCCATTTTAAGAAAAGTGGTTAAAGACAAGGAAGGAACTGCAAATTTTGCGAATATAAAAGGTTATGAAGTTGGAGGAAAAACAGGAACAGCACTTAAATCAATTAATGGTATATATTCTAAAAAAAAATTTAATACATTTGTATCCTTATTTCCCGCTAGCGAGCCTAAATATGTTTTGCTTGTAATATTAGATGAACCTAAGCCTGCGCCACAATATGTCTATGAATTTCCAGGCGGATACAAACACAAAGGAGAAAGGCGTAATACATCAGGTTGGAATGCAGTTGTAGTAGCGGGCAAAATTATAGAAAAAATTGGTCCAATTTTAGCCATAAATGATCTACAAGCTTCGACTAATTTTTAAATGCTTTTAGGTAATATACTCAAATCAGTAGTTAGAAAATACAGAACAATTAATATTGAAGGTATTTCATTTGATAGTAGAAAAATTAGAAAGAATTATATTTTTTTTGCTATAAATGGAGAAAAAACATCAGGAAGTAAATTTATAAAAGATGCAATTTCAAAAGGTGCAAAAGTAATAGTTACAAATAAAAAAATAAAGCAGAAAAATTTAGTTCCTTTTATTTTAGTAAAAGATGTCAGAAAAAGTCTAACCGAAGCTTCATCAAATTTTTATAAAAAAAAGCCGTCAAATATTATCGCCGTAACAGGCACAAATGGCAAATCTTCTGTTGCCGATTTTTTTTATCAAATCTTACTTTTAAACAAAAAGTCTGTAGCATCAATTGGAACTCTAGGGGTTTTTTCCAAAAAATATAAAAAAAAAACAAATTTAACAACAATGGATCCTTTAACTTTGCATAGAAATTTAGAAATATTAAAAGAAAAGAAAATAGAATATGTTATTTTGGAAGCTTCAAGTCATGGACTAAGTCAAAAAAGACTTGATTATTTAAAAATAAAAACAGGAATATTTACAAATTTTAGCCACGATCACTTGGATTATCATAAAAATATGAAGTCATATTTTAATTCAAAAATGTATTTGTTTAATAATTTGCTCAAAAAGAAATCAAATATTATTGCAGATGAAGAAACTAAAAAATTTAAAATTATAAAAAATATTGCAAGAAAAAGAAAATTAAAAAAGAATACTATTGGTTTAAAATCAGGCAATATTCTTATTTTAGAAAGAAGGTATAAGCAAGATAAACAAATTATTAAAATTCTAGATAATTATAAAACATATTTGTTAGAAATTCCTCTCATAGGCTATTTTCAAGTAAAAAATTTATTAATGGCAATTTTAGCGGCCTCTTCTTGCGGAATAAAAAGAGATAAAATTTTTAAGCAAATAAAAAAAATCAAACCAGTGTCGGGAAGATTAGAATGTGTTTCAAAATTAAAAAATAATTCTAAAATAATAGTTGATTTTGCACACACACCTGATGCTTTGAAACAAACACTGATTGCTTTAAAACAACAATATAAAAGAGAAATAATAATAGTTTTTGGATGTGGGGGCGAAAGAGATAAAAAGAAAAGATATGAAATGGGGATGATAGCAAGAAAATATTGTCGAAAAATTTTTGTAACTGACGACAATCCAAGAAATGAAAATCCAGAAATAATAAGAAATTCTATTATAAAAGGATGTAAAAAATTAGCTGTTAGCATTGGTGATAGAAAAAAAGCGATTGATGCAGCAGTTTTAGAACTAAATCAAAATGAAATACTTTTAGTTGCTGGAAAGGGCCATGAAAAAACTCAAGATTATGGAAATATTGTTAAAGTTTTTTCAGATAAAAAAGTTATAAAAGAAATAGTAAAAAGAAGAAAAAAATATTTTAAAAAGTTAAATTGGTCAAATTTTTTGACTCAGAAAGTTTTTAAAAGAAGAAATTTTAAAGAACTTAATTTTAATGGAGTATCTATAAATACTAAAAAGATTAAAAAAAATAATTTATTTTTTGCAATAAAAGGAAAAAAAAGAGATGGACATAATTTTGTTAAAGAGGCGATTAATAATGGAGCAGTAAAAGCAGTAGTAAATAAAAAGATAAAGCATCTTCCTAGAAATAAAACTATAATAGTCAAAAATACTCTTTCCTCTTTAAATGATTTGGCAAGGAGCGCAAGAAACAATACCGAAGCACAAATTATTGGAATTACTGGAAGCGTTGGAAAAACTACTGTAAAAAATTTGATTAGTTTTGCTTTAAAAAATTATGGAAAAGTTCACTTTTCTCCCCACTCTTATAATAATAAATTTGGAGTACCTTTGACCCTATGTAATTTAAAACCTAAAACGGAATATGGAGTGTTTGAAATTGGAATGGATAAAAAAGGGGAGATAAACGATTTATCAAAAATTATACAGCCTAAAATAGCGCTAATTACTAATATTTCTGAGGCTCATTTGAAAAATTTTAATTCATTAACCGGTATTGCTAAAGCAAAAGCAGAGATAATCGAAAATGTAACTATTGGGGGAAGTATTATTTTAAATAAAGATGACAAATTTTTTACTTTTTTGCTTAATAAATCTAAAAAAAGAGGTTTAAATATTATTTCTTTTGGTTTGAATAAAAAAGCAGATATTTTTTTGTTAGGCATAAAAAAAATTAATAATTTATATATATTAAAAGTTAGGGTAAAAGATAGAATATTTTATTTTTATACAAAGCAAATATTAAATAATTTTTTGAGTAATATAATGGCCTGCATTTCTGTTTTATATGCATTAAATTTAAACTTAAATAATATGAAAAAAAAATTTATTAATTTTTCTCTTCCGAGCGGAAGAGGCGATGTTAAAATAATCAACAAGTTTAATAAAAGATTTAAATTTATTGACGAAAGCTATAATGCGAATCCATTATCAATGAGCTCAGCTATTAATAACGTTAGCAGCTTTAAAAAAAATAAAAATGAGAAAAAATTAGCTTTTTTAAGTGATATGTTGGAATTAGGAAAAAAATCAAAAAAATTTCATAAAGACCTATCCAAAGTTATAAATAAAAGTGATATAGACAAAGTCTATGTTTATGGAAATCATATAAAAGAAACTTTTGATTTGTTATCAAAAAATAAAAAAGGAAAAAAATTTCAAAACTTAGATCAGGCCTATAATCATTTAGGTAAAATTATTAAAAATAATGACTTGCTTATGGTAAAAGGATCAAATGCAACAGGATTAAATCAATTTTCAAAAAATATTAAAAGAGGATATACAGGTGTTATATAATTTTTTTATTTCTTTAGTTGATCAATATTCAGCACTAAATGTATTTAGGTATTTAACTTTTAGAACTGGGCTTTCTGTTATGTCATCAATGATCATAGTTTTTTTAATTGGAGGCCCCTTTATAAAATTTATCGAATCTCATAATTTTACAGGACCTATACGAGAAGATGGCCCAATAGATCATATTATAAAAAAAGTAGGGACTCCCACAATGGGAGGCATTCTTATTTTAATTGGAATTCTTTTTGGAACTTTGTTATGGGCCGATTTAAAAAATCCTTATATTTGGGTGTTGTTATTTGTGGTGACAAGTTTTGGACTACTTGGAGCTATCGACGATTATTTAAAAATAAAACATAAAAATTCGAGAGGAATATCATCTGGAATGAAAATTTTGTTTCAAGTAGTACTTTCTATAATTGCTGTATTTTTATTAATTAAATATGGTGATAATGAACATTTAAAAAATGTCTATTTCCCTTTTTTGAAAAATTTGGTAGTTCACTTAGGTTTATTTTTTATTCCATTTGCTATTTTTATAATTGTTGGTTCTTCCAATGCCGTTAATTTAACAGATGGTTTAGACGGCTTAGCAACCGTACCAGTAATACTTGTTGCTCTATCTTTTACACTTATTTGTTATGTTGTAGGTAACACTATTTTTTCAGAGTATTTACAAATACCATATATTCCTAATGTGGGAGAAGCTTCAATTTTTTGTGGTTCTATAGTCGGATCATGTTTAGGTTTTCTTTGGTATAACGCCCCGCCTGCAAAAATCTTTATGGGCGATACAGGATCATTGTCTCTAGGAGGGTCTTTGGGAGCCGTGAGTATTATTGCAAAGCATGAAATAGTTTTATCTATTATAGGTGGGTTGTTTGTTTTGGAAACAGTTTCAGTCATTATTCAAGTTATTTCATTTAAGTTAACAGGAAAAAGAGTATTTATGATGGCTCCACTTCACCATCATTTTGAAAAAAAAGGATGGGCAGAGTCCACCGTAGTTATAAGATTTTGGATCATATCTATAATTTTAGCATTAATAGGTTTGGCTACTCTTAAGTTAAGGTAGTTAATGAGAATCTTACAAAAATATAAAAATAAAAAAATTGCTGTATATGGCATGGGGGTCACAGGTCAATCTGCAGCTAAAATTCTTAATAAACTAAACGCTAATATTTATTGTTGGGATGATAATAAAGAAATAAGACAAAAATCAAAAAAATTAAATTTCAATATAAATAAGTTTTGGATTAAAAAAAATTCGATTGATAATATTTTAATAAGCCCAGGTATTGATATAAATAAGTGCAAAATTAAAAATTATTTAAAAAAAAACTTAAATAAAATTATTACAGATATAGACCTTTTTTTTGAACTTAATAAAAACGCTCAAATTATCTCAGTAACAGGAACCAATGGAAAGTCTACTACTTGTAAATTAATTGAAAAAATACTTAAAACGGCAAATTTAAAAGTGGAAACTCTAGGGAACATTGGAAAACCTATTTTATTTCCAAAAAAGCCAAAAAAAACAAATATTTTTATTCTAGAGATATCATCTTATCAGCTAGAATATTCAAAATTATTTCGGTCTAGGCATGCCGCTATACTAAACATTTCTCCTGATCATCTGGAAAGACATAAAAGTATAAAAAATTATGTAAATGTAAAATCAAAAATTTTTTACGCTCAAAATAATGAAGATTATACTTATATAAATTTAAATAATAAATACTCGAAATCTTTTATAAAAATTTTTAAAAAAAAAAAATTAAATTCAAAACTTATACTTATTGATAGATTAAAATATAAATTTATTCTTAAGAAAATAAATAATAACTATTTTAATAGTAGAGGAAATCAAGAAAATTTATTTTTTGCATACAAAATTGCAAAAAATCTAAATATAAATAATAAAACTATAATTAAGGCTATCAATAAATTCAAAGGCCTTCCTCACAGACAAGAAACTATAATTTTTAAAAAAAGTTTAATATGCATAAATGATTCAAAAGCTACCAGCTTTGATTCAAGTCTACAATCTTTGCTTAACCACAATAAAATTTATTGGATAGTTGGAGGAAAACCAAAACTTAAAGATCGTTTTAATTTAAAATCTGTAAAACGAAGAATTGTTAAAGCTTATATTATAGGAAAAAATACTTCTTTTTTTAAAAAACAACTGAAAAATAATATTATTTATAAAGTTTCAAAGAATATAAAAAAAGCTATTGATGATATTTATAATGATACCAAATTATATCCAAAAGAAAAAAAAACAATTTTACTAAGCCCCGCAGCAGCTTCTTTCGATCAGTTTAGTAATTTTGAAGACAGAGGAATATTTTTTAAAAAACTAATTAAAAAAAAATTTAAAAATAAATAAATGCTTAGCTTTAGCAGAGAAAATACAAGTGTAATTGCAAAATGGTGGAGGAACGTTGATAAACAAATTTTAGTTTTATTTATATTTCTTTTTTTATTAGGTCTATTTTTCTCTTTTTCATCCACTTCTTCTGTAGTTGCAGAAAAAATGAATAAACAAACGTATTTCTTTTTTTTAAAACATTTAATTTTTGTTTTTATATCTTTATTTTTATTAATTGTTATTTCAGTACAAGATAAAGGCAAGCTAATGAAATTTTTACCTTATTTATTCTTTCTTTCTCTTGTCTTGCTTGTTTTAATACCGTTTTACGGAGTTGAAGTTAAAGGTTCAAAGAGATGGATGGATCTCCCTTTTCTTCCCCGGTTTCAACCCGTTGAACTTGTAAAACCTTTGTTTATTATTTTTATAGCCAAAGTTATTGTAATTAATAAAAATACAAATATTTACAAAAGGTATCTCTATTCTTTTTTAATCTTGTTGCTTATCGTGTTTTTTTTGATCAATCAGCCAGATCTTGGCCAAACTTTATTGTTAACTTCTGCCTGGATTACTATGATTTTTGTTTCAGGATTTAACATGTTCATATTATCAATTCTAGGATTAATATTTTTAATTATTTTTGCATTACTAATATTTTTTTTCCCTGGAAAATTTGGCTATGTTTTTCTACGAATTAAAACATTCATTAACCCCAAAGCTGGTGATAATTTTCAATCCCAAAAGGCATTAGATGCTATACAACAAGGTGGGTTAACTGGACAAGGAATGGGCGAGGGTATTTTAAAAGATAAAGTGCCTGAGGCTCACACCGACTATATTATAGCAGTAGTAGCGGAAGAATTTGGTGCGCTTTTTGTTTTATTTATTATTTTTATATTTTTGTTTACTGGATACAAAGTGATCAACAAAGTTTTTTTAGAAAAAAATGAATTTCTTAAATTAGCTTTGTCCGGATTGATTTCATTATTAATAATACAAACATTTATTCATATTGGTGTAAATATACGTTTATTACCGACAACAGGTATGACGCTGCCATTTCTAAGTTATGGTGGTTCTTCTTTAATAGGAAGTGCAATTATTGCAGGTGTTATTCTGAATTTTACTAAAAAAGATTCTTCGAGAAAGTTAACAAATGAATAAAAAAATAATTTTTACAGCTGGTGGTACTGGCGGACATTTATTACCAGCAATTAATTTAATGAAACATTTTTCAGAAAAGGGAAACAATGTAATTTTAGTTACAGATAAGAGAGGAAATAAATATATAAAAAATTTTTTGGACTATAAATCATATGTTTTTAAAGCAGGCACGCCTACAAATAAAAATATATTTAAAAAGTTTCTTTCATTTTTTGTTATTTTAGGCTCATTAATTAAATCAGTTTTAATACTGTTTAAAGAAAAACCGGACTTAGTAATAGGTTTTGGAGGTTATGTTTCTTTCCCTATTTCTTTTGTGTCAAAATTATTTAATTCACCTCTTATAATATATGAAAATAATTTAGTGTTTGGAAGAGCAAATAAATTTTTACTAAAGTTTGCAAAAAAAATTCTTACGGCCAAACCTATAAAAAAAGATTTTCCAGAAAAATATAGAAATAAAATCTATATAGTAGGATCAATTCTAGATAAAAATATTATAAATTATTCTAGTAATAAAAAAAATATGGACGATGGTTTATCTATTTTAATTTTAGGAGGCAGCCAAGGTGCAGAAATTTTTGGAACAGTCGTTCCAACAGCAATTAAAATGGTGAAAGAAAAAGGTTTTTTGATTGAGGTAAATCAACAATGTATCAAAAGTCAAAAAAATATAATAATTAATTATTATAAAAAAAATGATATAAAAAATTACGTTTTTGAATTTGAAAATAATATTTTAGAATTAATTTCATCTGCCAATTTAGCAATAACAAGATGCGGGGCTTCAGCAACGGCCGAATTAGCGCATACGGCAACGCCCTTTATTGGTGTACCTTTGAAAAATTCTATTGATAATCATCAATTTCTTAACGCTAAGTTTTATGAAGAAATGAGTTGTTGTTGGATTTTAGAAGAAAAAAATTTTAATGAAAAAAATTTATTTAATTTAATTATGGAAATAGTAAATAATAAAAATAAATTAAAAAATATAAGAAGTAATATAAAAAAAAAATATAATAACGTTTATGCTAATATCGAAAGTCAAATTAAAGAATTTATTTAAATATGAAAATTAATATTGCAAGTAACGAAATAGTTCATTTTATTGGTATCGGCGGAATAGGTATGAGTGGATTAGCTCAAATTATGAAGAATATGGGTTTTTCAATTCAAGGAAGCGATTTAAATGAAAATAAAAATACAGAAAGATTAATTAAATCAGGAATAAAAGTTTATTTTGGACACAATAAAAAAAATTTAAAAAAATCAACAATGATTGTAGTTTCTTCTGCGATTAAAAAAAATAACAAAGAACTAATAGCTGCAAAAAGTAAAAAATTACCAATTTTTAAAAGAGGAGAAATGCTAGCTAACGTTGTTGCTTTAAAAAAAAATATTGTAATAACCGGTTCTCACGGGAAAACAACAACAACTTCATTAGTGGCAAATATTTTAGTAGAAGCAGGCTTAGATCCTACGGTGATAAACGGAGGAGTAATTAACTCACTTAAAAATACTGCTCAACTAGGAAAAGGAGAATGGGCTGTAATCGAATCTGATGAATCTGACGGAAGTTTTTTAAAACTACCCATCACTTATTCAATTGTAACTAACATAGATAGAGAACATCTGGACTTCTATGGAAATTTTGAAAAATTAAAAAATTGTTTTCGTGAGTTTATCGAAAAAACCCCATCATTTGGAAAATCTGTTGTTTGTAACGACAAAGATAGTTTAAGAAAGATTTTAAAAAATTGCAATACAAATAATTTTCTAACTTATGGATTTAGAAAAGATTCAAATTATCAAATTATCAATATTAAAAAAAATAAAACTTATTCTAAATTTGATTTAAAGGTAAGTCTTGTAGGAGATAAGATTTATAAAATAAAAAATATAAAAGTAAATTTATTAGGCAATCACAATGTATGTAATGCAACCGCTTCAGTAATAATTGCTTTAAATTTAGGAATCAAAATTAATAAAATTAAAAATGCTTTAAAAAAATTTTTAGGTATTCAAAGAAGATTTACCAAAGTATTTTCAATTGAAAAAAAAGAATTTTTCGATGATTATGCTCATCATCCTACAGAAATTAAAGCAGTCATAGAAAGCGCTAGAGAAGTTTATAAATTTAGAAAAATAATTTGTGTTTTTCAACCTCATAGATATTCAAGGTTAAAAGCATTAACAAGTGAATTTGCATCATCTTTTAAGTTAAGCAATCAAGTAATTCTTTGTCCAGTATATGCAGCTGGCGAAAAAGTAAATTTTAAATTTAATCAAAACAAGTTTGCTGAACTAATTACAAAAAAGTCAAAGGTTCAAGTTATTAATATAAAAAATAAAATAGAATTAAAAATTTTTTTTAAAAAAAATCTAACAAGCGATGAATTAATAATCTGTATGGGTGCCGGAAGTATATCAAATTGGATTAGAGAAATAGGGAACGAATTAAAATGAACTGGATTTCTCAAATGAAAGAGTTAAAAAAAAATTTCTCAGAACAAGTTTTGTTTAATGAAAACCTTTCAAAATATTCTTGGTTTAATTTAGGAGGGCCAGCTAAAGTTGTATTTAAGCCAAAAAATTTAAATGAATTATCAGTGTTTTTAAAAAATATTAAAAATATTGGAGAAATAAAAATTTTAGGTGCAGGTTCAAATACTTTAATTAGAGATGGTGGTTTTAATGGCGTTATAATAAAGCTAGGAAAGAATTTTTCACATATTTCATTATTTGATGGTAATAAAATAATTGCAGGCTCATCAGCATTAGATAAAGCTGTTTCAAATTTTGCTTTGGACAATTCATTATCAGGATTAGAATTTTTGTCTTGTATTCCAGGAACTATTGGAGGTGGTATAAGAATGAATTCGGGTTGCTATGGGGAAGATCTATCAAAAATATTACTATCAGTTCAAGCAATGGATCTAGAGGGCAAATTAAGAGTTTTTTATTCAACTGATATTAAATTTGCATACAGAGACTGCAATTTAGAAAAAGATCTAATTTTTATTAGCGCTACGTTAAAAGGAAAGGTAAGTGAAAAAAAAAATATTCAAAGAAAAATTAATGATTTGATTAAAAAGAAAAAAGAAGATCAACCATCAAAGATTAAAACATGCGGAAGTACATTTAAAAATCCACCAAATAATAAAGCTTGGGAGCTTATTAAAAAATCTAATTGTGCTGGATTAAAAATTGGAGGAGCTCAAATATCAGAGAAGCATTGTAATTTTTTTGTAAACAATGGAAGCGCTAAATCCAGCGATTTAGAAAAACTAATTAATTTAGTTAAAAGTAAAGTTTTTAACAAAACAGGAATCAATCTTGAATTAGAAGTTCAAATAATAGGGGAAAATATTGAATAAGTTGGTCATAGTTTTGTTGGGTGGTTTATCAGGCGAGAGGAAAATAAGTTTTTTAACGGGCAAAGCCTGTTCTAAAGCGCTGATTAAAAAGGGTTATAAAGTTATAAATTTAGATGCTAAAGGTGATTACGTAAATAAACTAAAAAAATTAAAACCTCGTGTAGTATTTAACGCCCTCCATGGAAAATACGGAGAAGATGGTTTCGTTCAAAGCATATTAGAGGGATTAAAAATTCCATACACGCATTCTGGTGTTATGTCCTCTTATCTTGCTATGGATAAAGAGTTATCGAGAATAATTTTTAAAAAAAATAAATTAAGAGTACCAAAATATTTTTTATTAAAAAGAAAAAATAGAATAAATTTAATTAATAAAATAAAACATAAAAAAATAAAATTTCCTATAGTGGTTAAGCCAGTTGACGAGGGTTCAAGTTTAGGTGTTTATATTTGCAAAAATAGAATTGAACTTATAAAAAATTATAAAAAATTATTAAAGTCATATGATAGAATTTTGATTGAACAATATATTCCAGGAAGAGAAATTCAGGTAGCTATTATGAATACAAAACCATTGGGCGCCATAGAACTTGTTCCAAAAAGAAAATTTTATGATTACAAAGCAAAATATTCCAGTTCTGCCAAGACTAAACATATTATGCCAGCTTCTCTTTCTGCCAAAAAGTACAAAGAAGTTCTTCGTATAGCTCAAAAAGCTCATCGATTATTGGGATGTAGAGGTATTACTAGATCTGATTTTAGATTTTATAATAATAAATTCTATATTCTTGAATTAAATACTCAACCAGGAATGACAAAACTTTCTTTAGTGCCAGAAATAGCTCGATATTACGGTTTAAGTTTCGAAAATTTGATTGCCAATATTGTTAAAGATGCTGGCTGTAATAAATAAATGAGCAAATTAAACAGAATAGCTTTATTAGTATTAGCAATTATAATTTTAACCACTTTTAATCCCATCCAACTAAACAATCCTCCTCAAAATTTTTTTTTTAAAATTAAAAATATTGAAGTTTTAGGAACAAAAATAATTGATAAAAAAGATATTACCCAAAGACTTGTAAGCATTTATGATAAAAATATTTTTTTTATAAAAAAAAAGGAATTAGAAGAACCTTTAAAAACAATTAATTTTTTGGGAAAAATTGAGGTTAAAAAGAAATATCCAGACACAATAGTAATAAAAGTATATGAGACAAAACCTATAGCAATTTTATTTAAAAAAAATAAAAAATACTATTTAGACAATTTTTCAAATTTAATACTTTATAACAAAGATTATTTTAGTGATAATTTTCCAGAAGTTTTTGGAGAAGAAGCCGAAAAAAATTTCGTAAGTTTTTTTAATGATTTACAAACAAATAATTTTCCTAGCGCAAGGATAAAAAAATATTATTATTTCCAAGTAGGAAGGTGGGATTTGTTATTAAAAAATGACCAGTTGATTAAATTTCCAGCAGAAAGATTAAATGAAGCTATAAAACAATCTTTAGATTTAATAGAAAAAGAAGAATTTAAAAGTTATAAGGTTATTGATTTAAGGATAAATGGCAAGATAATAGTAGAATAATGAATTCTGAAGTTGCAAAGGGAATAATTGAGTTAGGTAATGTAAATTTAAAATGTTTAATTTTTCAAATAAATTCTAAAAATAGTATAGATGTACTTTCAACTTCATTTGCAAAGTCGGAAGGAATTCATAATGGTGTCGTTGTTAATTTAAATAAGGCTTCAAATTCAATTAGACAATGTATAGCTAATGCAGAAAAAAATGCCAAGATTTCATTAAAAAAAATTACAGTTATTTTGGAACAGCCCGAATTTTTGTGCACAAAATTTTCTAAAAATAGGAAAATTAATGGTTCAAAAATCCATAAAGATGATATTGAATTTTTATTAAGCGAGGCAAAAAAACAAGTCACTTTAAATGATCGCAATCAATCTATAATTCATATTTTTAACCACAACTATGTTGTTGATGGAAAAAAATTTATTGAAGAACCAATAGGTGTTTATGCAGATAGCTTAAGTCATGAAATGACTTTTATAACAATGCCAAAAAACAACATGAAAAATATTAATCAAGCTTTTATTGATTGCGATATAGAAGTTGAAAGATTTATTTCTAGTATCTTTTCCTTAGCTGCTAAATTATTAGACAACGAAGTATTACAATCAGGCTGCAGTTTAATTGATATTGGTTTCGAAAAAATTAGTTTGGGTGTTTTTAAAAACTTAGCAATCATACATTCTTTTACATTTCCTATTGGAATAAATCATATTACAAAAGATATATCCAAAGTTTGTTCATTAACGTTATCAGAGTCAGAGAGAATAATGAAAAAGATAGATTTTTCATTTCAAGATGCGCAAGAAATTTTTGATGAAAATAACATTTTAAAAACTGACTATTTTGAAACCTCAAATTTTAGAAAAATAAGCAAATCATTAATTTTTAACATAGTTCAAGCCAGACTCTCAGAAGTTTTTGAATTGATAAAGAAACAAATTTTTATATCAAATTCTAGCTCTGAGAATACAATAAATATATATTTAACCGGAGGTGGGGCAAATCTTAAAAATTTGACAAAATACTTCGAGAATTCTTTTAAATGTAAAATAAATTTATTGCAAATGAACAGTAACAATAAAATAGAAAATGAATTTTTTTTATCATGCCTTGGTGCATTAAAAATTATAAATGATGGTTGGGAAACAGAAGCAATACCCGAGCCAATTGATAAAGACGGCCAAAAATTTAGTTTTTTTAGTAGATTTTTTAAAATCAAACCATAAGTTTGTATTGTATTTTTTAGTAACATAAGTTGTCTTTTCAATATTTTGAGGCTTTTGTATACCTTTTCTTAGGTGAAGATGAGTTTACAAAAAACAATTAATGAAATTATAGAATTTGAAGGTGTAGGTTTGCACAATGGAATAACAGCAAATCTTACTTTAAAGCCCGCCGAAGCAAATACTGGTATTATATTTAAAAGAACCGATGTGGATTCAGAAAAAAGTATTATTGAAGCAAATTATAAAAATGTAAATTCGCCAATACTTTGTACTAAAATTAAAAATTCACATGGTGTATCAGTTTCAACAATAGAACATTTGATGGCAGTTTTTTATGGAGAAGGAATCGATAACGTTTTAGTCGAGATAGATGCTCCAGAAGTTCCAATAATGGATGGCTCTTCATTTGATTTTGTTACAGCAATTAGGTCATTTGGAACAAAAGAACAAAAATTACCCAAAAAATTTATTAAAGCTCTTAAAAAAATTGAGGTAAAAGAAGGATTCAAATACATATCTATAGAACCTTTCGAAAAAGATTTAATAATAGATTTTGAAATAGTATATAAAAATCCACTAATCAGAACACGAAGAAAAGAGTTTAAATTTAGTAGTGGAGATTTAACGGCAATATATAATTCAAAAACATTTTGTCTTTACGAAGATATAGACATGATAAAAAGTCAAGGTCTTGCTAAAGGCGGATCGTTAGAAAATGCAATAGTTGTAAAGGATAACAAAATATTAAATGAAGATGGAATTAGATACAGAGATGAATTTGTAAACCACAAAATTTTAGATTGTTTGGGGGATTTAATGCTTTCTGGTCATAGAATTTTAGGTCATATTAAAACCTCTCAAGGGGGACATCAACTTACCAATACACTACTAAATAAATTTCTTTCAGATAAATCAAATTGGGCATTTACAAGTTCTTCTGGTAATCCAAAAGATACAAAAGATGATAAGAGCCCGAGACCAATAGCTGTTAACGCGTAAAAAACACCAACTAAGAAAATTGTAATAATTAAATATTTTGATAAAATACTTTTTTATCGAAAATGTTTAGGTTTTTAATTATTTCTTTATTGCCGGTTTTTATACTATTTGCATGTACTAATGTAGATAAAGCAAAAATCGAAACCGAACCTAGTGAAGAAGAGAAAATTATTGAAACTTATTCTGAGGCAGTTGAATCACTAAAAAAAGGAGATGCCTTTTATGCAAAAAAACAATTTAAAAAAGTTGAAAATTTTGCACCACAAAGCAAGTGGGCTGCTAAAGCTAGTTTAATGGCAAGTTATGCTGATTATTCAAGAAACGCATATTCACAAAGTATTTTTGCACTAGAAAGACATATAAAAAATTATCCTGCTGATAAAAATATTTCATATGCACACTACCTCATAGCTATTTGTTATTATGAACAAATTTTAGACGAGAAAAAAGATCTGCAACCTTTGCTGCTAGCAAAAAAAAAATTTGAATTTATAATAAAAGAATATCCCGAAACAGATTATGCTACAGACGCTAGGTTTAAGATTGATTTAATTATAGACCAACTTGCAGCTAAAGAAATGTCGATAGCTAGATTTTATATGGATACAGAAAAATGGATACCCGCAATTAATAGATTAAAGATTGTAGTAGAAAAATATGACAAAACGGTTTTTATCGAGGAAGCTTTGCACCGACTTGTAGAGGTTTATTATAAAATTGGTCTAGTTGAAGAAGCCAAAGAAGCAGCGATTATATTAGGATATAACTATGAGTCCAGCGAATGGTACGAAAGAAGTTATAAAGTATTTAATAAAAAATACAAAGCAAGAAAAATTAAAAAAAAAAAGGAAATGGGTTTAATAAGAAGAAAAATCAAAAGTCTATTTGAGTAATTTTTTATGCAAAAAAAAATAATTGAAAAAAATTATTTAGAAAAAATTGATAAAATTAAGAAATATGATAAAGCGTATTTTGATGATGATAATCCAATTATTTCAGATTTAGATTATGATAATATCAAACAAGAAATTATTGATCTTGAAAAAAAATATAAATATTTAAAAAGTAAAAACTCACCAAGTCTAAAAGTTGGCTACAAACCTTCTGATAAATTTAAAAAGATAGAGCATACAGTTCCTATGTTATCCTTATCAAATGCTTTTTCCCAAGAAAATATAAAAGATTTTATTAAAAAAATTCGTAACTATTTAAATTTAAAAAATTTGCAAAAAATAGTTTTTTCATCAGAACCTAAAATTGATGGAATTTCAGCATCATTAAAATATGTTGATGGAATTTTTGTTTTAGGTCTTTCACGTGGCGATGGAAAAGTGGGAGAAGATATTACTAGCAATTTAAAAACAATAAAGGATATACCCAAAAAAATTAACAAGTCAAATTTTCCAAAGATATTAGAGGTGAGGGGAGAAGTTTACATTTCTAAATCTGATTTTAAAAAAATAGAAAAAAATTTTGCTAATCCACGTAATGCTGCAGGAGGTTCGCTTAGACAAAAAGATCATAAACAAACAGAGAAGATACCTTTGAAATTCATTGCATACAGTTTTGGTTTTGTGGATCAAATGAACTTTAGTAAGCAGTCAGAATTTTTAAAACTTTTAAAAGAATGGGGTTTTAAGACAAGTTCTTTTAATAGTTTATTAAGCGATGAAGAAGAAATTTACAAGAATCACAAAAATATAGAAAAAAAAAGATCTGAGATAGATTACGATCTAGATGGACTAGTATATAAAGTTGATGATTTAAATTTACAAAAACGACTTGGATTCATTTCAAATTCACCAAGGTGGGCCATAGCTCATAAGTTTTCCGCAGAAAAAGGTTTTTCAAAAGTCAAAAACATTGAAATCCAAGTTGGAAGAACAGGCGCCTTAACACCAGTTGCAAAAATTGATCCTATTACTGTTGGGGGCGTTGTTGTTTCTAATGCTACACTACATAATGAAGATGAAATTAATCGAAAGGATATAAGAATTAATGATACTGTCTGTATTCAAAGAGCAGGAGATGTAATTCCACAAGTATTATATGTTGATAAATCAAAAAGAAGCAAAGGCTCTAAAAAATTTAATTTTCCAAATAAATGTCCATCTTGTGGTGTAAAAGTAATTAAAGAATATAACATTAGCACAAAAAAAAAAGATGCTGTAACCAGATGTCCCGATACTAATTTTGATTGCGAAGAAATTCTTATAGAAAAATTAAAACACTTTGTTTCTAAAGATGCTTTAAACATTGAAGGGTTGGGAAAAAAATTAATAGACAATTTTTGGAAAGAAAATTTAATAAAATTTCCTTACGATATTTTTAATATGGATTTAAATGTTTTAAAAGATTTTAATGGATGGGGTGAAAAATCGATAAATAATTTAAAAAATTCAATTGAAAAAAGTAAAACTATCCAATTAGATCGATTTATTTTTTCTCTTGGAATTAGGCATATTGGAGAAGAAAATGCAAAAGTTCTAGCTAAACATTTTTTAAACGTAAATAAATTTTATGAAGCATCAAAAACTCTCATCAAATCCGAAAAAAATCTAAACGAATTACAATCAATTGATGGAATTGGAAATTCTCAAACAGAATCTTTAAAAAAATTTTTTTCTAATAAGAAAAATTTAAAAATTGTTTCTGAGTTAATTTCAATACTTAATATAAATGAGTATAAATTTACAAAAAAAAGAACAGCTATAAGTGGTAAAATTATAATGTTTACAGGAGGTTTTGTTAACAAAAGTAGATCGGAACTTAAATTTCAAGCTGAAAATATGGGAGCTAAAATAGTAAGTAATATTAGTAAAAAATTAGACTTTCTAGTTGCGGGCTCACAAAAACCTACAACAAGAAAAATTAATGAAGCAAAGGAACTTAATATTAAAATTTTAGCTGAGAATGAATGGAATAAAATTATTGAGCAATAAATGATTTTAACCAGTTTTTTTCATTTTTGTTCAGGAATGGATTAAGTTTTAAATAAACTTTTTTATGATAATTGTTTAAATATTTTCTTTCTTTTGTATTTAAAAGTTTGAAATTTATTAAGTCTTTGTCTATAGGAGCAAGAGTTAAATTTTCAAATTTTAATTTATTTTTAATTTTTTTTATATAAACTAAATTTTCAATTCTAATTCCGAATTTATTTGTTTTATAATATCCTGGTTCATTTGAGACAATCATTCCTTCATGTAATTTTACACGATTATATTTTGATATAGATTGTGGTCCTTCGTGGACATTTAAAAAATATCCCACTCCGTGCCCAGTCCCATGAGCATAATCTAAGCCCATTTTTTTTAGCGGCGCTCTTGCAATTAGATCAAGATCTTTTCCAACTGTATTTTTTCTAAAGTTGTGTGAAGCAACAGCAATATGTCCTTTTAAAACACTCGTAAAAATATTTTTAATTTCTTCAGGTTGGTTGGAAAAGCACAATGTTCTAGTAACATCTGTAGTGCCATAATGGTATTGACCTCCAGAATCACAAAGATAAATATCATTTTTTTTAATTAATCTATTGCTTTTGTTATCAGCCTTGTAGTGGACTATAGCTCCATTAGGCCCAGAACCAGATATAGTTCCAAAACTTGGGAATTTATAATTTTGATTTTTCTTTCGAAAACGTTCTAGTTTTTTTTCAGCACTTATTTCAGAAATATTATTTTTATAAATATTTTTTTTCATCCAGTATATAAATTTTGTTAAAGCAACGCCGTCGAAAATATGAGATTTAATTGAATTGGATATTTCGGTACTATTTTTTTTAGCTTTTAATGCAAATATAGGGTCAATTTTTTCAATATATTTGAATCTTTTTTTAATTAATCTTTTGTAAAAAAAGGAACAAGAATAACTATCAATTAAAAAAACTTCTTTATCATTTACATTTTTTAAAAACTTTGAAATATATTTTGGTTCAACATAATTTAAAAAATTTTTGAAATATTGCTTAAATTTATCATTTATTTTGTTTTTATTTACTATAAGGGTTATTTTTTTTTTAATATCAAATATTGCATGACAGTTAGGAAGAGGAGAGTATTTAGTATTATAACCTCGAATATTTAGCAGCCACGCTATATTTTCAGGTGCACTTATTAACAATTTGTTAATTTTATTTTTTTTAAGAATTTTGCTTAGTAAGTTTATTTTACTTTTATAATTTTCACCAACATCTTTTGATTTTAAAATAAAAAATTTATGTGTCTTTTCTTTTGGTTTATTTAACCATATTTTATCAACTAAATTTTCTTCTATAGGGACAAGAATTACATTACTTGCTTTGAAATTGTTTAACAAATTTAATTCACTAAATAATTTTGGATCAAATCCTATTTTCAATTTTTTTTTAATATTTTTTAATATTTTTAATGGCTTAATTTTATGAATTTCTATTATTTTAAAATTTTTACTTGATTCATTTTTTGCTTGCAAAGTATATCTACCATCTACGAACAAATAAGATTTTTGTTTTAAAATCAAAGCATAACCCGCGGAACCTGAAAAAGATGATATAAAATTTAGTCTATTATTATGTTCGTCAATGTATTCAGCTAAAAATTCGTCATTTTTAGGAACAATGTAACCGTCAATCTTATACTTTTTAAAACTATTTTTTAATTTTTTTAATTTGTTCATTTAATTCTTTTTAACTTTTTTTTTTGTAATCTTGCCCAACCAGGACTTCTTACACCTTGATCATAATCAATATCTTGGTTGAAAATGAAGTCTTCAACGTTCTGTTCTCTTAGCTCATTTCTTTTTACATTTTTTTCTGGAAGTTCCTCAATAAATCTTGAAGCTATCGATTCTACCCAATCTCCGCGGTACATCCTACTCATAACAAAAGAAATAAATGATTCTTTTTTGGCTCTAGTTAGTCCAACATAAGCTAATCTTCTTTCCTCTTCCAATGCTAGGTCACCTTTTTCTTCTAAAGATTTTTGATGGGGAAATAAACCTTCTTCCCAACCTGGTAAAAAAACTACATCAAATTCTAAACCTTTAGCTGCGTGCATTGTCATTAAATTTATTTTTTCACCATTCCAATCTTGGTCTATTGAAGTTGCTAAAGCAACATGTTCTAAAAAACTTTGTAGATTATCAAAATCATGCATTCCTCTTATTAATTCTTTCAAGTTTTCCAATCTTCCTTCACTTTCCAAATCTTTTTTCTCTTTCAACATTTTTGAATACCCAGATTCATCTAAAATTATTTCCATTAACTCATAATGTTTTTTTTCTTTTAAGTCTGATCTCCATTTATTAAATAAGTTTAATATTTTGACTAATCCTAATTTTGTTTTAGGTTTAATTTTATTTAGCTGAATAAGTTCAAGAGCAGAATCCTCAAGTGATTTTTTATTTTTTCTACCCCAGTCATGTAACTGTTTGATTGTGCTGTCGCCTATAGCTCTTTTAGGAACGTTAATAATTCTTTCAAACGCTAAATCGTCATTTTTTTGATAAACTATTCTTAAGAATGATAGACTATCTTTAACTTCAGCTCTTTCATAAAATTTTGTTCCGCCTATTACTCTATAGCCCATTCCAATTTTTAAAAATCTCTCTTCAAATTCACGAGTTTGAAAAATTGCTCTTACGAGAATAGAAATTTTATTTAATGAATATTTTTTTTTAAGACTTTGTTCAATTGTGTCGCTAATTCCTACAGCTTCTTCTTTTCCATTTTTATAACAAGAAAGTTTAACCAATTCACCTTCTTTGCTATCAGTCCAAAGTTTTTTTCCTAATCTATCATTGTTATTAGCTATAAGGCCAGATGCTGCGCTAAGTATATTTTGTGTTGATCTATAATTTTGTTCAAGTTTTATAACTTTTGTGTCTTTATATATCTTGCTAAAATCTAAAAAATTTTTAATTTCTGCTCCCCTCCAACTGTAAATTGATTGGTCATCATCACCAACGCAACAAATATTGTTATGTTTTTTTGCTAGTAGATTTAACCATTTGCTTTGTATGAAATTTGAATCCTGATACTCGTCAACAAGAATGTATTTAAAGTTATTAAGATACAAATCCAAAATATCAGAATTATTTTCAAACATGTTTACGCACAGTAAAATTAAATCACCAAAATCACATGAGTTTAAAATTTTAAGTCTTTCTTGATAAAACTTATAAACATTCAGGATAGCTTTTTCTAAAGGTATTTTTTTAGCAACAACATTTTTAGGTAACAAACCTTTGTTTTTCCATTGATTGATAAAAGATAAAACAAACTGGGGAGATATTTTTTTAACATCAATATTTTCTGCTTTGCATATATTTTTGATTAATCTTAACTGATCTTCTTGGTCAATAATTGTAAAGCGTGAGTTTAGGCCAACGGCTTCCGCATGTCTTCTTAAAAGTTTAGCGCTAACAGAATGAAATGTGCCTAGCCAAGGAAGTGATAATATTTTTTCATCCAAATAACCAGCTATACGATTTTGCATCTCTCTTGCAGCTTTGTTTGTAAATGTGACGCAAAGAATCTGATTTGGCCAAGCTTTTTTTTTCTTTATGATTTCTACAACTCTGCTAGTTAAAACGCGTGTTTTCCCAGATCCAGCACCCGCTACAATTAAGCAAGGGCCATCCAAATGCGTAATAGCCTCGCTTTGCCTGTCATTAAGCTGATCTAAATAATTTTTATTGCTAATTTTCATTAAATTAATATTTTACCACTTTTAAAGAAATAAATTATAAAATATCAAAATAAATGAAATATTCTTATTTTAAAAGGTTTAAATTTTCCAATATATTTAAAAATATTAATTTTAAACGATATAATTTTTCGAAAATTAATAGGGAAATTAATTTTAAAACATACAAGTTTTACAGATATACAAAGAATCAAGCTGCCAAAAAATACAAATCTATAATTCCTTATGGAATTTGTTTTCTTGCTATAGTTGCTTTGGCTTATTTATATATTCCAACCTTTTTTAAATATTCAAAATCAGAAATTAGTAATGCAATATGCAAAAACATAAATGTAGAATGTTCAATTGAAGATAAAATTAAATATTCATTTTTTCCAACTCCAAGACTAAAAATTAAAAAATTAATTATAAAAGAATTATCTGAGAGCAAAAAGACGATTATGGAAATTGAAGATACAGTGCTAAAAATTTCTATATATAATTTGTTTGATAAAAAAAAACAAGATTTTACAAAATTAAAATTACTTAAATCTAAAATTTATTTAAATTATGAGGATATAAAAAATTACAAAAAACTTCTTAATTCCAAAATTAATTTACTACCTATAGATATTCAAAAAAGTAAAATAAATTTTTCAAATGAAAACAAAGAAGTTTTTACAATAAATGATTTAAGTTTAAAATTTAAATCAAGCGAATCTTTAAATGAAATAAATTTAGAAGGCGAATTATTTGGGGATCAGATTAATATAGATATAAAAAAAGAAAAAGAGTCGGAAACTTCAGAAACAGTTATAGTTTTAAAATTAATTAATACTCAAATTTTTACAAAATTTAATTTAATAGAATTAAAGGAAAATAAAGAAATCATTAGAGGAAACGTTTTGTTTAAAAAAAATAAAAATAGGATAAGGGGGGTGTTTGAATATGATGACAATAAAATTATATTTAAACAAGGAGATTTGAGAAATGATTTAATGAGAGGAAAATTTACAGGATACATTAATTTTTTGCCTTATTTTGATTTTGATTTAAATATAGATTTAAAGGGGTTAAACGTTAATAAATTAACTAACCTATTATTTAAAGTAAATAAAAATAAAACTTTTGAAATTAATAAAAAAATTAATGGAAAATTAAATTTATCTTCAGAAAAAATATATTCTAAATATAATTTATTTAAATCTTTCGAATCGGATATTAAACTTTCTAATGGTAGTATTTTAGTTGATCGTTTGATTTTTAATATGGGCAAATTAGGAGCTACTGATATTACAGGTATGTTAACAAACGATAAAAAATTTAGTAATTTTAAATTTGAAAATAATATTTTTTTAGATAATGAAAAGCGTTTTTTTAGTAAATTTGGTATATATGATAGAAAAGATAAATCGTCTAATTTGTATACTAGCGGAGTTTTCGATTTAAAAAATCTTCAAATTAGATTTAATGAAATAAATGGCGAGGAAAAATTTCCTGACGAAGACGTTGCTTTCATAGAAAAAGAATTTAATAACATAATGCTACTAGATGGCTATACTAGTTTTTTTGATTTTCTTAAATTGAAGGAATTTGTAAAAACAGTTACACCTGAATTAAATTAACTTGGTTTGATCATTTTTTTTGGATTAACAATTTTTTCGTAATCTTTTTTTGAAATTAGTCCAGATTTTATTGCTTCTTCTTTTAAAGTGGTTCCGTTTTTATGTGCTTTTTTTGCAATTTTAGCAGCATTATCATAACCCACTTTTGGCGACAAAGCGGTTACTAACATTAATGAATTATCTAAAAATTTTTTAATTTTCTTTTTGTCGGCTTTTAAACCTTTTACACAAAACTTGGCAAAACTTTTTGATGAGTCCGACATAATATGAATGGATTGTAATATGTTATGAATAATAAGAGGTTTAAATACGTTTAATTCAAAGTGTCCATGAGAGCCTGCCATTGTTATACCATTGTGATTTCCTATTACTTTTACACAGACCATTGTTACAGCTTCACATTGAGTAGGATTTATTTTACCGGGCATTATAGAAGAGCCCGGTTCGTTTTCTGGCAAAATAAGTTCTCCATACCCTGCTCTTGGACCGGAACCTAAAAACCTAATATCATTTGCGATTTTCATTAAACAAACTGCTGTTGTATTCATTGTACCGGAAAAATTTACTATAGCGTCATGAGCTGCCAAAGCAGCAAATTTGTTTTTTGCAGGTTTAAAAGGAAGTTTGGTAATCTTTCTTATTTCGGAAACTATTTTTTTATCAAAACCTTTTTTTGTATTTAAACCAGTGCCAACCGCCGTACCTCCTTGAGCTAAAAAATATATTTCCTTTAAAGCTAATTCTATTCTTTGTATGCATTTACTTAGTTGTGAATGATATCCAGAAAACTCTTGTCCTAAAGTTATTGGCGTTGCGTCTTGAAGATGAGTTCTTCCTACTTTTATTATTTTATTAAACTCTTTAGATTTTTTTCTTAATTCTTGATTAAGCAATTTTAAAGAAGGCAAAAGTTTTCCCTTTGCTCTTATGGCTATAGCCATATGCATTGCAGTAGGAAATACATCATTTGTTGATTGTGATTTGTTAACATGATCATTAGGATGGACAGGCTTTTTACTTCCTAGTTTTCCCCCCATCATTTCGATAGCTCTATTAGCAATCACTTCATTTACATTCATATTGGTTTGTGTACCTGATCCAGTTTGCCAAACTTTTAAAGGAAAATGTTCGTTAAGTTTTCCAGCGATTATTTCGTTGGCTGCTTTAACTATGTATTTACTTATTTTTTTTTCAATACTCTTATTTTTGGCATTTACGATAGCAGCGGATTTTTTTATTATGGCAATAGATTTGATAACAATTGGCCGCACCAGAAAATCACCAATATCAAAATGCTTATTAGACCTTTGAGTAGACGCGCCCCAATATTTATCATGTGGGACCTTTATGCTGCCCAAACTATCATATTCATTTCTAAATTTCATATAAAAGGTATGATTTGGTATACTACATTAGACTTTTTTAATAGGCAAGATTTTATTTAAAATTAAATTTTTTATTTGTAATTTAAGGTGATAAAAAATGCAAAAAGATCCAAATCAAGAAGAAATAAATTTTGTTTTAAACTTATTGAGTTTAAATAAATTAGAAGAAGCAAAAAAAGAAATTACTAAAAAGATGCTGCAGTACAAAAAATCATCAATTTTATTTAATTTACTTGGCGCTGTATTAGCAAACCAAAAAAATTTTGATGAGGCAATTGAAAATTATCAGAAATCTATAGAAATAAATCCTAAATATGCGCAAGCATATAATAATCTTGGAATAGTTTTTCATAAAAAAAATAAAATAGAAGAAGCTATAGAAAATTATAAAAAGGCTATAAATTTAAAAAATAACTTTCCAGAAGCGTTTAATAATCTAGGTAGCGCTGTAAGAGATTCTCAGAAAAAAAAAGAAGAAGCCATTCCGTATTTTGAAAAAGCAATTCAAATTAATCCAAATTATGCCGAACCTTTTAATAATTTAGGTTTAATTTATCAAAGTCTTAATTTTAATGAAAGAGCTATTGAAAATTACAAAAAGGCTGTAAAAATTAAGCCAGACTTTGTAGAGGCTTATAATAATTTAGCAGAATTACTAAGCGAAGCTTCAGAATTTGAAGAGTCTCTTAAAAGTTATAAAAAAATATTGGAAATTAAGCCCAATTCAGAAAATACATACAACAATTTAGGAAATTTGCTTAATAGCTTGGGTAAATATGAAGAAGCTACAACAGCATACGAAAAGGCAATTAAAATTAAACCAGATTTTGCCATAGCTCATAGCAATCTATTATTGAATTTAAACTATGAATTTAATTTTGATCACAATAACTATTTAAAAAAGGCAAAAGAATTTAAATTAAACTGCTCACCAAAAAAAAAAATATCTATAAAATACAAATACAAAAAGAATCCTGATAAACTCAGAATAGGTTTCGTTTCCTCTGATTTTGGAAATCATCCTGGTGGATATTTTAGCTTAAGCACATTAAAAGAATTAAGAAAAAAAAATTTTGAATTAATTGCCTATTCGACCGCAGATAGAAATGATGAACTTTCTGCCAATTTTAGATCAATTTTTGCAAAATGGAACTCAATTGAAAAAATTAAAGATGAAAAAATTGTAGAGAATATTTTGAACGATGAGATCCATATATTAATAGAGATGCAAGGTCATTCAGGCAAAAATAGACTGCCACTGTTTATTTATAAACCTGCTCCAATCCAAGTTAGTTGGCTAAGTCAGGGCACTACTGGTATTTCCGAAATTGATTATTTAATTGGAAGCTCTTATATAACTCCTAAAAATGAAGAAGATCATTTTGTTGAAACAATATGGAGACTTCCAAATATTACGCAATGTTTTACTTTGCCAGATTTTGATCTAAAAATAAATAGTTTACCTGCTATTAAAAAAAATTTTATTACTTTTGGCTGCGTTAACAAATTAAATAAAATAAATAATAAAGTAATATCTTTATGGTCAAAAATTTTAATTTCAGTTAATAAATCTAAACTTGTATTAAAAACCAAAGGACTAGAAAATAAATCAGTTTATAAAAATATTTTAGATAAATTTAAAAAAAATAACATAGAAGAAGATCGTCTCATTTTAATTGGAGAATCTAAAACAAGAAAAGAGGTCTTGGATATATATAACGAAATAGATATTGCTCTAGATCCTTTTCCGTTTCAAGGAAACACAAGCACAATTGAAGCTATTTGGATGGGCGTTCCAGTTTTAGTTTTAAAAGGAGATAGATTTTTATCTCATTTTGGAGAAAGTATTAACTCAAATTTAAATATGTATAATTGGATAGCAAATAACGATGAAGACTATGTCGATAAAGCAGTCAAATTTTCTTCTGATATACAACAACTTAAGCAAATAAGAGAGAATCTAAGATCAAAGGCTTTAGAGTCGCCAATATTTGACTTTGTTAAATTTGGAGAAAATTTTAGCGAAATGTTATGGAAAATGTGGAAAAATTTTGAAAATAGTTAATTTAATTATTAAGAAATGAGTTTTTTATAAAAAAAAAGTTAAAGCTATGCCAACAAATGCAATTAAAATTATTAAAATTCTTATATTGAATAAATATTTTTTAATTTTATGAGATTGGTCCTTTTTTTTTCTGTGCCCCGATCCAAATGATATTACTAAGTAATAAATAATAAGCAGGGCAATTATTACTAAAATTATTTCAATTTTATTTAACATTTAAAGTTTAAAGTTAGCTTTTTTACTGTCTATGAGGAATTTTTTTACAGTATCTATTGTTAGCGATTGATAAGATTTTCCGAATTTGTAAATTTTATCTATAATCTTCTCTGGCATAGTTATAATATTGCATTTGGTTTGTTTTGCTTGGATGAAATTATATGGCTCCCTTGTGCTGGCCCATAGTATTTCAATATTATTATACTTTTTACATAATTTTACACTTTGATTAAAAATAGGTACAGGATCTTTTCCGGCGTCTGCCATTCTTCCTGCAAAAATAGAAATAATAGATTTAGTTTTTTTATTCAATTTTTTAACAATTTGTTTTGTTTGATTCACCGTATAAACAGCAGTTATATTTAACTTAACATTTTTGTTACTTAAGTATTTTATTGCTTTTCCAGAAAAAATACCCTTTGAGTTTGTAACGGGTATTTTTACATAAACATTTTTCCCCCATTTACTAATAATTAATCCTTGCCTAATCATATCTTTATAATTGTCTGCAAAAACTTCAAAAGAAATAGGTTTTTTTGGACATATTTTTAAAATTTTTTTTGCATAATTTTTATAATTTTTTGCTCCTGCGAGTCGCATTAAACTGGGGTTAGTAGTAAAACCTTTAACCAAAGAATCATTTGCTAATTTTTTAATTATTTTATAGTTGGCTGTATCGCAGAAAATTTTTGTTTTCATAAATTATATTATCATTGGTTGCGGGGGTAGGATTTGAACCTACGACCTTCAGGTTATGAGCCTGACGAGCTACCAGACTGCTCCACCCCGCGATAATTTTTTTATACTATATCTTAAGATTTTTTTAAGCAAACAAAATTCAAATATTATAATCTCTCATTCTTTTGATTTTTTTTGCTCTTTTTATATTTTCAGACTTTTCTCTCTTTTTTTTCTCGGAGGGTTTTTCATAATTGCTTTTAATTTTCAATATTCTAAAGAAACCTTCCCTTTGGAGTTTTCTTTTCAACACTCTCAAAGCTTGATCAACATTATTGTCTTTAACTTCTATTTTAATAACTACCTCCTAATTTTAAAGAAGCATTAACTAACATTAAAAAAAAAGTTTGTCTAGTAAGATTAAAAAGGTTTTTTTGGAACCTTTTTTTCGAAGTTTTTTCTATAAAGCACAAGTTTTTTGTTAATTTTTTCATATCTTGTAGATAAAATTGATACAGCTAGTAGTGCTGCATTTATTGCACCAGCCTTTCCAATAGCTAAAGTCCCGACTGGTATTCCACTAGGCATCTGAACTGTGGAAAGTAAACTATCTAAACCTTTTAATTTGCTTTCAGTTGGAACTCCTAATACCGGCAAAGTTGTCAAAGAAGCTGTTACGCCAGCTAAGTGTGCCGACATTCCAGCCGCAGCAATTATTATTTCCATTTTATTTTTTTTCGCATTTTTTAGAAATTTATGGAGTCTTTTTGGTGTTCTATGTGCAGATATTACTTTTACATCATGCTTTACACCAAATTGTTTTAAAGTTTCACTGCAATATAGCATAGTGTTTGCCCAATCAGATTTGCTTTCCATGATTACGCCAACTAAAATTGGTGGTTTATTTTTCATATATCTAAATGATTTTCTTAACTATTTTCTTTAATTTCTTTTTCTTTAATTTCTTTTTCGAGTTTTTTTTTATTTCTAGCAATTCTTCTAGCGGCTTTATCCGCTGCATTTTTAATATCAACTTGCGAACAAAGATTTGAAACAACAGGATCCTTTGCTGACAAATTTCCTGAGTTCCAATAATTATTATTTTTTATCAAAGTTACAGTATTTTTTGTACTTCCCACTAATTTTCCTATTTGTCCATCAGATAATTGTGGATAGTTTTTTATTAGCCACAAAGCAGCATTTGGTCTGTCTTGTCTTTTAGATAAAGGTATGTATTTTGGTATTTTTTTTTGAGATTCAATATCTAAATCTTTTTTATTCAATTTAATTGGTTTATTTGCATCTTTCGAACAAGATTCAATTTCTTCCCTGGTCAGCTGTCCCGCCAAAATTGGGTTATAAGCTTTTATGCCTTTTGCAACATCTCCATCAGCAATTCCTTTTATTTCTAGTTCGTGAAGACCACAAAAATCAGCTATCTGTTTGAAACTAATTTTTGTATTTTCCACGAGCCACACAGCCGTAGCTTTTGGCATGAAAGGTTTATCACTCATTTATTTTTTAATTGTTGATCTTAAATTACTAAATTTTTTATTAAATTTACTTACTCTGCCTTTATCCAGAATTTTTTGGTTTCCACCAATCCACGCTGAATGGGATTTTGAGTCTATGTCAAGTTTAAGAGTGTCTCCATCTTTTCCCCATGTAGACATAGTTTCAAAGTGGCTGCCATCTGTCATCACAACTTTTATCTTGTGGTAATTTGGATGTATTTTTTTCTTCATAATGGATAATTTAATATATCAAATAAAAAAAATTAACAATAAAAAATTGGTTATTTTAAAATTTCAATCATATTTTCGCTAATTTTTGAATTAGCAGCAATTATAGTTTTATTTTCAAGGAATTTATCATTTCCTTGAAAATCTATAACAAAGCCGCCAGCTTCTTTAACCAAAACAATGCCTGCCGCAATATCCCAATAATTTAAATTTCTTTGCCAAAAACCATCACAACGCCCCGCTGCAACATAGGCCATATCTAATGCGGCGCTACCCATTTTTCTTATAGGTATTGAAACTTTTGAAGAAAATTTTTCATATTCTTTTAAAGCTATTTCTTTTTCTGGAGAATCTCGTCTTGGTCCACCTGTAAAAATTATACAATCGTTTAATTTTGATCTATTTGATACTCTCATTCTCTGATTATTTAAATAAGCTCCCTGACCTTTTTCTGCAGTAAACATTTCATCTTTTATTGGATCATAAATTATACCGCATATTATTTCTTTTTCTTGCTCTAAACCTATTGATATTCCAAAGTGTGGTATTCCATGAAGAAAATTTGAAGTTCCATCAATAGGATCTATTATCCATTTAAAACTTTCATCTTTTTTTATTTCTCCAATCTCTTCGCTAAGTATCGAGTAATTTGGTCTAGCTTTTTCAAGCTCATCTATCAAAATTTTTTCAACTCTTTTATCTGAGTTTGTAACAAAATCACCTGGTCCTTTTACAGAAACCTGTAATTTTTCTATTTCTCCAAAATCTCTTATCAGAGACTTGCTGGCTTTTCTGCAAGCTTTGACCAAAATGTTTATATTTGCAGAATTTAATTTCATTTAATTAATTTTTTTCACGTATTCTAAAGTTCGGGTATCCAATATTATTTTATCACCTGAATTAATAAATGGAGGAACCGTAATATTGATACCATTTTCTAAAGTAGCAGGCTTATATGAAGATGAAGCCGTTTGCCCTTTTATTGCAGCATCTGTATTTTCAACTATTAATTCCACAGAAGAAGGCAAGTCAACCGATAAAGCTTGATCTTCATAAAATTGAACATTTACTTCCATATTTTCTTTTAGTAATTTGCTTTTCTCTCCCAGCATAGATTTATTAATTTGAATTTGTTCGAAATTTGTTTGATCCATGAAATGACAATTATTTTCATCTTCATATAAAAAACTAAATTTTTTATCTTCTAGAATTGCTCTTTCTACAGTATCGCTAGATCTAAATCTTTCATTTAGTTTAGTTCCTTTTTTTACACTTTTAAGTTCTACTTGGTTAAAAGCACCTCCTTTGCCAGGTTTCACATGCTGAGCTTTAAGCACCGACCATAAATCGTTTTTATGTTCAATCACCATTCCCGGTTTAATTTCGTTACCCAATATTTTCATTTTTAATTTATTTAAATTTTTTTATAGCTGAAACAGGATCTAATTTTTTGTTATTCCAAATATAACTAGAGCAGGCAATAAAATCTGCTCCATTAAATAAAACTTTTTTATAATTGGAACTATTAATTCCACCTATTGCAACGGTGGGCATATTAATTTTTTTTTTAGCCCAACGCAATAATTCTAAGTTGGCTCTAAAGGGAGTTTTTTTTGTTGATGTTTTAAAAAAAGCTCCAAAGGCAATATAATTCGCTCCAATTTTTTTTGCTTTTAAAGCTAATCTTTTCGAGTTATGACAGGTAACACCTATAATTCTATTTTTTCCCAGAATTTTTCTACTTATGCTAAAATCAGTATCTTTCTGTCCAATATGACAGCCATCAGCATTAATTTCTTTTGCTATAATTGGCTTATCGTTAATTAGGAATTTAACTCCATTTTTTTTAGTTATTTTTTTTATCGCTTTAGATAGTTTTAATAATTTTTTATTCGATATTCCCTTTAATCTTAACTGAAAATATTTGACTTTTTTAGTCTTTAATACTTTATCAAGTTTTTCAAAAAAACTTATATCTTTTATTTTTTGGGGTGAAATTAGATAAATATATTTCTTCAATTAATTAGATGCTTATTTGTTTTTCTAAATCCATATTCCATTTAGCTGACGTAGAAAGACCATTCATTTTAGATCGATGATTAAATATTTTTTGGGTATTATCTATATCATTAATATTTTTTGCCCAATTTTTAAGAGCACTCTGTTGAAGAGCTCTACCATAAGAAAAACTCATTAAAAAATTTGTGTCATTAATTTTGTTAATTTCATTTAAGTTTTCAGTAGCCTCAATTTCTGTTTGGCCACCAGATAAAAAAGCGATCCCGGGCACATCATTAGGTACATTTTCCTTTAAACACTTAACAGTCATTTTTGCAATCTGCGAAGCGTTAGTTTTTTCTTTGCACTTATTTCCTGGCAAAATCATATTGGGCTTCAATATTGTACCTTTCAAATCGATTTTGTGTAATTTTAACTCCTTGTAGCATTCTTGCAGAACTTTAGCAGTTACCTCAAAGCATTTAGTTATATTATGATCGCCATCCATTAATACTTCTGGTTCAATTATTGGAACCATTTTTGCTTCCTGAACTAAAGATGCATATCTTGCTAAAGCATGAGCGTTAGATTTTATAGCCAGTTCGGAGGGATATTTATTAGAAATATTGTATACCGCTCTCCATTTTGTAAACCTTGCTCCAAGTTCATAGTATTCTGCTAATCTTTCTCTAAGCCCATCCAATCCTTCGGTAACTTTTTCTTCAGGAGATCCGGCTAATTTTTTTGCACCAGTATCTACTTTTATACCAGGAATAGAACCAAAACTTTTAATTAGTTCTGGTATTGATTTTCCCGAGGATGTTTTTTGTTTTATAGTTTCATCATAAAGTATTACCCCACCAATATGATTTTTCATATTTTCTGCTGAAAATAATGTTTCTCTAAATTTAAGCCTATTCTCTGATGTTGATTCAACGTTAACACTGGATAATCTTTTTGTCATTGTTCCAGTACTTTCATCAGCGGCCAATATACCTTTTCCTTTGGCCACCATTTGTTTTGCAATTTTTTCTATTTCACTCATTTGTCTCCAAGACTTTTATACCAGGTAAAATTTTTCCTTCAAGAAGTTCTAAAAAAGCTCCACCAGCGGTTGAGATATAAGTAAATCCATCAGAACATCCAGATTTATTTATTGCGGCAACGGTATCCCCGCCACCAGCAATTGATGTAAGAGATTTATTTTTAGTATTTTCTGTTATTTTTTTTGCAATGTTACTACTTCCCTCAGAAAATTTATCAAGTTCAAAATATCCCGCAGGTCCATTCCATAGTACCGTATTTGATTCATCAATTATATTATAAATTTTCTTTACTGTATTTCTTCCTATATCTAAAATTATATCCGTATCATTGATTTTATTTAAAGATTTTAATTCGGAATCAGATTTATAATTTTTTGCAACAATCACGTCTTCAGGCACTACAAGTTTACAGTTATTTGTTTCACAATTTTTTATTATGTCATTTACTAAATTTGCATGATCTTTTTCAAATAAAGATTTTCCAATATTATACCCTTTATATTTAATAAAATTGTTTGCCATAGCTCCTACAATTACAATATTTTGCATTTTTTCTGCTAAGTTAGACAAAACACCAATTTTAGTAGAAATTTTTGAACCACCTATAATGCAAGAAACTGGTTTTTTTGCTTTATTTGTTATCATATTAATAACATTAACTTCTTTAGATAGTAATTTGCCCGCATAAGAATCGATATGTTTTGTTATTTCACAAACTGATGCATGCGCTTTGTGAGAACAAGAAAATGCTTCATTTACATAGACATCACCAGTTTTAGCTAATTCTTTTGAAAAAGAAGCATCATTTGTCTCCTCTTGTTTGTTAAATCTAATATTTTCAAGCAACAAAACTTCTTTTGGTTTAATTTTGTTACTCATATCTACTATTTTTGGTCCATAACTCTCGTCGGCAAAATAAACTTTAGAATTTAATAATTTTTCTAAAATATGAGCTATTGGTTTTAAAGATAATTTTTTATCAATTTTTCCTTTGGGTCTTCCTAGATGAGAGATTAATACTACTTTCGCTTTTTTATTTATGAATTCTTTTATAATAGGAACAACTTTTTTTATTCTTGATTCATCCGTCACTTTCCCGTCTTGCAAAGGTACATTTAAATCTACACGTAAAAGTATTCTTTTGTTGGCTAAATTAAATTTTTCATCAAGAGCCTTTAGTTTGCCCATGAATTATTTCAGATTTCCTAAATAAACTGCTAAATCACACATTCTGTTGGCAAAACCCCATTCATTGTCATACCAAGCAGAAACTTTTGCCATTTTTTTATCGATAACTTTAGTTAGGGATAAATCAACTATAGAAGAGTGTGGATCATGGTTAAAGTCGCAAGACACGAGCTGTTCATCGTTGGTATTTAGTATATTTTTTAATTCTGATTTAGAAGCTTTTATAAATGAATTATTTATTTCTTCTGCAGTCATGTTTTTTTTTGATGTAAAAACAAATTCCACCAAAGAAACATTTGGGGTTGGAACTCTAATTGAAACTCCTTCCACTTTGCCTTTTAAATCAGGAATAACATCGGCCACAGATTTAGTCGCACCAGTAGTTGTTGGTATCATTGAACTAGCTGCACTTCTTGCTCTTCTTAAATCTTTGTGAGAATTGTCTAATAGCCTTTGATCAGTTGTATATGAGTGAATAGTAGTCATAAAACCGCGCTCTATTCCGAATTTATCATTTATTACTTTAGCTACAGGAGCTAAACAATTTGTTGTACATGATGCGGCAGCAATCACATCATCATTTTTTTTTAATATTTTTTGATTTACTCCAAATACGATATTTGTTGCACCTTTGCATGGAGCTGAAACTAAAACTTTTTTAGCACCAGAATTAATATGTTGTGATGATTTTTCTTTAGTATTAAATTTTCCCGTACATTCTAAAACAACATTGACATTATATTTTTTCCAATTTATTTTAGAAATTTCATTTTCACGAATTAAATTTATTTTTTTTCCATTAATTTTAATTTCTTTTTCTGTATGATCTACTTTAGCTTTTAACTTTCCATGAATGGTGTCATGCTTTAATAAAAAACTACTTACTTCAGAGTTTCCCCTGTTATTAATAGCAACTACTTCCAGGTCTTTTCTATTATTCTCAATAATAGATCTAAGAACCATTCTTCCTATTCTACCAAATCCATTTATACCAACTTTTACAGTCATAATTATTTATCTAACATTTTCTTAGCAATCATAACAACACTATCACTAGTTAAATTAAAATCTTCATAAATTGATTTATAAGGAGCACTTTTTCCAAATGATTTTAATCCTAAAGAAGCTCCGTCGGAACCAACATATTTTTCCCATCCAAATATGCTGCTTGCCTCTATAGATATTTTTTTAGAATTTTTTTCAATAACTTTTTCTTTGTACTCCTTTGGTTGTTTATCAAACAATTCTTGGCAAGGCATTGAAACTACCTTGGAATTTATATTTGCCTCTTTTAACTTATTTAATGCTTCAATAGCAATTTCAACTTCAGAACCAGATGCAATTAAAGTGATTTCAGGATTAGAATTAGTTTTTTTGAGCTCGTAACCTCCAAGCGCACTCATATTTTTATTTGTGAGCGTTTCAGTGACAAATTTAATTTTTTGTCTTGATAAGGCTATCACGCTGGGAGTAGTACTGCTTTTTAAGGCCATTTCCCAACATTCAAGTGTCTCAATTGTGTCAGCTGGCCTAAAAACATTTAGATTTGGTATTGCTCTTAAGTGCGCCAAGTGTTCCACCGGTTGATGAGTTGGGCCATCTTCTCCTAAGCCTATTGAGTCATGAGAAAATACGTAAATAACTTTTAGACCCATTAGAGCTGATAACCTTATTGAAGGCTTACAATAATCAGAAAAAATTAAAAAAGTACCTCCGTAAGGGATTGTGCCACCATGAAGAGCCATTCCATTCATAATTCCAGCCATTCCGTGCTCTCTTACTCCATAATGAATATAGTTTCCCTTAAAATTTGAAGATTTAATTATTTTAGAATGTTTCGTTATAGTATTGTTTGAACCGCTTAAATCTGCCGATCCTCCAATTAGTTCAGGTAAATTTTCTGTAATGTTCTCCAAAACAAAAGCAGAAGATTTTCTTGAAGCTTGTGAAGATTTTAAATCAAAAATTTTTTTCTTTAACGATATAATCTGTTTTTCAAAATCTTCAGGTAATTTATTGTTTACCAATCTGTCGATTTCATCTCTAATTTTTTTATCTTTTTTATTGTAAATTAAATCCCACTTTTTTTCTTGAACAGTTCCTTTTTCTCCAATTTTTCTCCATTCATTTAAAATTTCTTTTGGTATCTCAAAGGGTCCATGTTTCCATTTTAATTTTTTCCTAACAAGCTCAACTTCTTCTTCGCCGAGCGCTGCTCCGTGAGAAGAAGCTTTACCAGATTTATTAGGCGAGCCATATCCAATGATAGTTTTGCATGAAATCAAATTTGGCTTGTTCGAATTTAGACTTTTTTTAATAGCCTTTGATATTTGTTTTTCGTTATGACCGTCTATTTCTTGGAATGACCAACCATAGCTTTCAAATCTTTTTTTATAATTATCTGATACTGACAAGCTAGTAGAACCATCAATAGATATTTTATTATTATCAAAAAAAACGACAAGATTTTTTAACTTTAAATGTCCTGCCAAACTCATTACCTCATGACTTATTCCTTCCATCAAATCTCCATCGCTGGCAATAACATAAGTTTTATGATTTATTAAATTTGATCCATATTTATTTTTTAAAATTTCCTCTGCAAGCGCCATTCCAACTGCATTTGATAAACCTTGACCAAGTGGTCCAGTAGTAGTTTCTATTCCAGAATTTTTTACATATTCAGGATGACCAGCGCAAATAGAATTTAATTGCCTAAAATTTTTTATGTCTTTAATTGAAATACTTTTATACCCAGTCAAATATAGTAATGAATATAAAAGCATAGAACCATGACCAGCTGACAAAATAAATCTATCACGGTTAATCCAGCCGGGATTTTTTGGATTAAACCTAAGGTAGTATTTAAATAATACAGTTGCTACATCTGCCATTCCCATTGGCATGCCTGGGTGACCCGAGTTAGCTTTTTGAACAGCGTCAATTGAAAGAAATCTTATTGTGTTTGCTAAATCTTTGAAGATTGGACTCACCATAAAACCTATATAGACTTGAACGTATCAAATCAATAATATGATTTTTAAATAAATCAAATGAAAAATTACGAAGAGAAAGAACAAAAACTTGATAATGTTCTCAAAAAATTAAATTTAATGTCGAATAAAGTTACAAAAATGAGCAATGATATAAATTCGCTAACTTTAGAGAAAAATCAATTATTAAGGGAAAAAGAGGAATCTGAAAAGAATTTTAACACTCTTTCCCAGCAACACAGAGAATTAAAGTCAGAATTAGAAAAAATCAACAATGATCTAAGCAACAAGTTTGGAAAACAAAATAATTTTAATCAAAAAATTGATGAACTTAACCAAGAAACCGAAACTTTGATTGATGAAATTGAAAAATGGCAAACGTAAATATCAAATTTAATAATAAAGACTATTTGCTTTCGTGCGACGAAGGCCAAGAGGAAAATCTAAAGGAACTAGCAAGTTATTTAGATGGCAAATATAATGAGTTAAAAAAAAATCTTGGCAATATAGGAGAAAGTAGACTTCTTTTAATAACCTCAATTAAAATGATTGATGATTATTTTGATTTATTAAAAAAAGTAAAAAATACTAAAAATGATTTTGAAAATTTATCAAAAAAATTTAAGGAACTTAAATCTTTGGCTGTAAATTATAAAGGTGAAAAGGAATTAGAAATTGAAAAATTAAAAGAAGAGATAAGCCTTTTTAATACTAAGATTGAGGAAAGCAAAAATTCTTATGAAGAAATTTTAGATAAAACTACTAAATCTATAGAAAAATTTATTGAAAGCGCTGAAGTTAATATAGAAAAAAAAATACAGTAAATGAAATATGATAAGACTTTTTTGAGAAATAAATTTCTCTTAAAGAGAAAAAAAGAATATTTAAGGGTAAAAAAATTTAATTTTAAATTAATATTTAATTTAATAAAAAGGAATTTTAAAAATAAAAAAATTATTATAGCAGGATATTATCCTGCTAATTATGAAGTAAACGTACTAAAATTTTTGGAACAAGCGCAAAAAAAAAGATATAAAATAGCGCTACCTGCAATCGATACTTCTTCTAAAATGAGTTTTAAATTGTGGAATTTCAACCATCCACTTTATATAAATAAATTTGGAATTTTGGAACCAGATCGTTTGAATCAAAAAATAAAACCTGATCTTATTTTGGTACCATTAGTTGCTTTTGATAAAAATCTAAATCGCATAGGTTATGGAAAAGGATACTATGATAGAAATTTAAGAAAAATAAAAAAAACTAAGAAAAAAATTGTATCATTAGGAATTGCATATTCTTTTCAAAAAAGTGAAGTTATTCCAGTAAATAAATATGATTTCAAATTGGACTATATTTTTACAGAACAAGGGATTATAAGTTCAAATTATTAAACTATGAATATTTTATTACTCGGAGATATTTTTGGACCCGCAGGAAGAAAGGCAATTATTGAAAAACTGCCAAGCCTTATAAGAAAAAAAAAAATAGATTTCGTAGTTGCGAATGGTGAGAATTCTGCAGACACAGGCGTAGGCATTACTAATGAAATAGCAAAAGAATTTTTAAATGTAGGGGTTGATGTTATTACTACAGGAAATCATGTCTGGGATCAAAAAGAAACTGTGGAATTTATATCTTCAGAAAAGAGATTATTAAGACCTCAAAATTTAATTAAAGGATCTCCAGGAAATGGTTTTGGTATTTTTGATGCCAAAAATAAAAAAAAAGTTGCCGTTATTAATTTAATGGGAAATATTTTTATGAAAAAAAGTGATGACGTTTTTCAAGAAGCTAAAAAATTCATTCAAAATGTAAAATTAAAAAAAGACGCAGATTTTATTGTTGTAGATATGCATGGAGAGATAACCAGCGAAAAAATGGCTATGGGATATTTGTTTGATGGAAAGGCTACAATGGTTGTAGGCACTCATACACATGTACCAACTTTCGATTTTAGAATTATGGAAAAGGGAACAGCATATCAAACTGATGTTGGAATGTGTGGAGATTATAATTCTGTCATAGGAATGAATAGAGATAATTCTCTTAAAAGATTTTTAAAGGACTCTTCATCTGTAAAACACTTCCCCGCTTTAGGTGAAGCAACTATTTCTGGATTAGTGGTTAACGCTGATGACAAAACTGGTTTGGCAAATAAAGTGGAACCAATTTTGTTAGGAGGAGCATTAAATAAAAAAATATAAATATGGCAGGACATTCACATTGGGCAGGAATAAAACATAGGAAAGGAAGAGCTGATAAACAACGTTCAAAAATTTTTTCTAAACTTTCAAAAGAAATATCAGTTGCAGCAAAACTCGGTTCAAAAGATCCTGATACAAATCCAAGATTAAGATCTGCGGTTCAAGCTGCTAGGACTGCAAATATGCCAAAGGAAAATATTCAAAGGGCAATCAATAAATCAGAATTAAATAAAAGTTTAAGTTATAGTAGCCTCTTATATGAAGGTTTCGGTCCAGAAAAAATAGCAATTATTATTGAAGCCTTGACTGATAACAAAAACAGAACAGCATCAAATATAAGAACAATTTTTCAAAAGTTTGGTGGCAATTTAGGAGAGTCAGGAGTTGCTTCTCATCAGTTTAGACATGTAGGTATTATAAGAATAAGCAAAAAAGACATTTCAGAAAACGAAGCTGTCGAGTTAACTATAAAAAGTGGAGCAGAAGATTGCATGTCTAACAAATTAAATTATGAAATTATTACAAAAAAGGAAAATTTTTATAAAGTAAAAACTGAAATTGAAAAAAAAATTAAGGAATTTGTTTCTTCCGGAATTGAATGGATGCCAGTAAACAAGATTGCATTAGATAAAGACAAAACTAGATCAGTTCTAGATTTTCTTGAAACTTTAGAAGATGATGAAGATGTACAAAATGTCTACGCAAATTTAGAAATCAATACAAATATTATTGAAAAAATTTAGGATGATTATTTTTGGAATAGATCCTGGTGTAAGTGGCGCAATTAGTGTTCTAGAAAACAAAAAAGTTTTAGATATTTTTGAGATGCCTACAATGATTGATGGTAAGAAAAACAAGAAACAAGTGAACGGCTCACAAGTGACAAATATTATTAAACAAAAACTAAATTTAAATAAAGAGGTTATTATAGTCGTAGAACATGTAAATGCTATGCCGGGGCAGGGCGTAACCAGCATGTTTAATTTTGGGCAATCTTTTGGTGTAATAAAAGGCATTGCTTCGGCTTTAAGTTTACCAATATATTTTGTAAGACCAGCAAAATGGAAGAAGTATTTTAATCTGATAAAAACAAATAAAGATGCCAGCAGAACAAAAGTAATTGAAATTTATCCTGAAATATCAAATCAATTATCCCGAAAAAAAGACTCAAATAAAGCGGATGCAATTCTAATAGCTAGATATTTTAACGATACGCAACTTTAATTTTAAATAAAATTTATCAATGATGCCAAATTCATGACACATTTAGATGCACATTAGCACTAATGGAACAGGAAGTAGCAACTCAAGTTGTTGGATTAGGTGGATCGACAGATTTTTCTTTAATGCAACTTTTCATTAGAGCCGATTTTGTTGTTAAAGCAGTTATAGTAATTTTATTAGCTGCTTCAGTTTATTCTTGGGCTTTAATTTTTGAAAAATATAGACTTTTTAAAAGAATAGATAAAAGTACTTCCAGCTTTGAAGACAAATTTTGGAAATCTAGATCTGCAGAAAGTTTTTATAATTCTTTTACAAACAAAGATAAAGATCCGGTAGGAAATATATTCCAAACAGCTATGGTTGAATTAATTAGAACAAAATCAAAATCGTCTTCAATCCAGACCGCGAGGGTTAGTAGAGTAATAGAAATTTCCGCAGATAAAGAAATTAAATTAATTGAAAAACATTTTACTTTTTTAGCTACAGTTGGTTCCACAGCTCCTTTTATCGGTTTGTTTGGAACAGTTTGGGGAATCATGAATTCCTTTCAATCAATTGCAATTTCAAGAAACACAAGTTTGGCTATTGTTGCTCCTGGTATAGCTGAAGCACTTTTTGCAACTGCTTTAGGTTTGTTAGCGGCTATCCCAGCTGTTGTTGCTTATAATAAATTCAATAGTGATTCAAAAAAATATAGTGGCCGAATAGAAAATTTTTCTAAAAGGTTTATATCAATAATTTAAAATAAAATTATGAGTTTTCAATTAAAACGTTCATCAAAAGATCCAATGAGCGAAATAAATGTTACACCTTTCGTTGATGTAATGCTTGTGCTGTTAATAATTTTTATGGTTACCGCACCATTACTTACAGTAGGGGTGCAAGTTGATCTACCTGAGTCAGCCGCAGATTCTTTGCCAGATGACCAAGAACCTTTAACTTTAACAATAAATTCAAAAGGAGAAGTTTTTATTCAAGAGCACCAGATAGTTTTTGATAAAATAATTCCTAAAATTTTGGCAATTTCAAATAATAGAACCGATACAAGAATATATGTTAGAGGAGACAAAACTATTAATTACGGTAGAGTATTAGAAGTTATGGGCATGCTATCTGGAGCTGGATTTTCTAAGGTTGCTTTAATTTCAGAGCCATATAAAAATTGAAATGACAAGAAGCATTTTTTTATCTTTAGTCTTTCATTCAGCGATGATTGTAATTACAGCATTAACATTACCATTTATGAAAAGATCACCAATCGATTTGCCTCCAATTTTATCAGTTGATCTAATACAAATTACTGATAAGACAAGTATACCTTTCGCTGCTAAAGCAGCAAAAACTCTTGAAAAAATTAAAAAAAAAGAAGATGAAAGAATAGTTTCCGAACAAGCTCCACCTTCGGAAAAAAAAAAAGAAAAACCTGATAGAATTCCTTTACCGGAAGACGCTGATAAAGAAAAAAAGAAAATAGTAAAAAAGAAGCAAAATCCAGAAGAAGTTAAAGAACAAGTGCGACAAGCATCAGAATTTGAAAAAAAAGAACTTTTTGATCCAAATCAAATTGCTTCTCTTATAGACAAGTCTAAAGAAGAAACTGCAGAAACTTTAAAAAAGAGCCAAAAGCTTACACAAAGTAATGTTAAAACTTCATTTACAAATGCTTTAACTTTAAGCCAAGAGGATGCTTTAAAGGCGCAGATTTTTGGTTGTTGGAGCTTGCCTTTAGGTTTACCATATCAAGAAAATTTATTAGTTAGAATTAAATTAAAATTAAAACCTGACGGGACTGTATTGAGATCAGAAATATTAGATCATGCACGCATGAATAAGCCTGGACAAGCTTTTTATAAAGTGCTTGCTGAAAGCGCCCTTAGAGCTATAAGGATTTGCCAACCTCTTAGAGTGCCTCCAACAGGCTATGAAAAATGGAAAGATTTACAATTAAATTTTGATGCTAATGAAATGTTAAAGGGTTGATATGAAGAAATTGATAATAATTATTTTTTGTTTGTTTTTAACTAATAGTCCCGTTTTAGCACTAGTACAAGTAGATATAACAAGAGGAAATTTAGATCCCTTACCAATTGCTGTTTCTCCTCTTTATGTCGAACCTGGATCAAAAGATATAAAACAAAAAGATAAAATTATAAAAAATATTGGAGAAGAGATTTCTAAGATTATTGAAGTTAATTTTAGAAGATCAGGTTTATTTAATCCCTTAAAAAAAGATTCATTTGTTCAAAAACCTGATATTGCTCATATAAAGCCTAGATTTGAAGATTGGAGATTAATAAAAGCCCAAGCTTTGGTTACTGGAAAAGTGACAGTTACAGAAAATAAATTACGTGCCGAATTTAGACTTTGGGATGTAGTGGCAGCCAAAGAAATGGTTGCCTTAGCTTTTTCAACAACACCAAACAACTGGAGAAGAGTTGCACACATTATTTCAGATAAAATTTATCAAAGACTCACTGGAGAAAAGGGATATTTTGATACTCGTATAATTTATGTATCTGAAACTGGTCCAAAGACACAGAGATATAAAAAGTTAGCGATAATGGATCAAGATGGAGCTAATGTAAAATATTTAACCTTAGGAAATGAATTGGTATTAACTCCAAGGTTCAATCCTCAAAATCAATTAGTAACTTATTTATCCTATTTTAGAAATCTTCCAAGAGTTTATTTGTTAGATATAGAAACAGGAGTTCAAGAAGTGGTAGGAGATTTTCCTGGCATGACCTTTGCTCCAAGATTTTCACCTGATGGAAAAAAAATAATAATGAGCTTTGCTAAAGATGGCAACTCAGATATTTATACCATGAATATGGAAACTAGAGTTGTTGAAAGAATTACTGATCACACTTCTATTGATACTTCACCATCATATTCTCCAGATGGTAAATATATATGTTTCAATTCTGATAGAAGTGGTTTGCAACAAATATATGTAATGAGAAGTGATGGTTCAAACGTAAAAAGAATAACATTTGGAAAAGGTTTATACGGCACCCCTGTTTGGTCTCCAAGAGGAGATTTAATTGCATTTACAAAGGTGCACAAAGGAAGATTTTACATTGGAGTTATGAGACCTGATGGCAGTGGAGAAAGATTATTAACAGAAAATTTCTATCAAGAAGCGCCTTCCTGGTCCCCAAATGGAAGAGTTTTAATTTTTTATAGAGAAACTAAAACGGACTCTAAAGGAGAAGGATTTTCTGCAAAACTTTGGTCAATAGACCTAACTGGTTATAATGAAAGACTAATAGAGACAGAAACAGATGGATCGGACCCATCCTGGTCTTCATTGCTGTCAAAGTAGTCTATTTTAAAGGAAATTTTGACTTGCAACTTGCAGGTTATTTTGAAATATTGTATTGAGAAAACTAACAAAATTTGAAAGAATTAAAAAAACTAGGGAGTACGTAAATGGCTATAAATATAAACTTAAAGAAGATTTTAGTATTAGTATTTGCAAGTTTACTTGTAACGGCATGTGCCACGCAAAAAAAAGCAGGCACAGGAATGATGCAAGGAGACGTATACACAGGAAGCGATACTGTGGAATATCTAGCAACTGGTGTTAAGGATAGAGTTTTTTTCGCAACAAACAAATCAACATTAACTACAGCATCAAGAGACACTTTGCGTAAGCAAGCAGCTTTCATGAGAAAGAAATCAGATCTTAAATTTGCTATTGAAGGTCATGCTGACGAAAGAGGAACAAGAGAATATAACTTAGCGCTTGGCGAAAGAAGAGCTAACGCTGTTAAAGATTATTTAATGACTTACGGTATATCTGGAAGCAGACTATCGGTTATTAGTTATGGAAAAGAAAGACCAGTTAATTCTGGTTCTAATCCTCTAGCATGGTCGCAAAACAGAAGATCTGTGACAGTTAAAGCGCAATAACCTTAAATATAAAATTTTAAAAAGACCCTTATATTAAATATGAGGGTCTTTTTTTTGCCATTTTTTTCTTTAAGTATCATATTGATATATGAAAAATAATTTTTTTTCTTGGTTAAAAATATTACTTGTTATTTTTATTGTATTGTTAAATTCAAATAAATCTCATGGTGAAGAGGATACAAATGTACTTTTACAACAATTAGAGGCCTTGCAAAAAGATATTAAGACATTAGAAAAAGCAGTTTATAGCCAAGATACAGATAATTCGAAAACAGACCTTTCGTCAGAAGAAGGAGATATTTTAACAAAACATTTGTTAAAACTATCCGAGCTTGAAGAACAATTTAAAATTTTAACTAATAATTTTGAGGAAATTAATTTTAAATTAGATAAATTATCAAACAGAATTACTAAAATTCAAACTGATAACCAGTTAAGATTTCAAGATATAGAAACAAATACTGTAAATAATTCAAACAACGTAGCTTCAGGTGAAGAAAATAAAAAAAAATTACCAGGTAGCGATGAGGCAAAAGATTTAGGAGGCATATCTGAATCTGATGTAGCTTCTTTAGAGCAAGTGCAAAGAACTCAATCGATTGAATCAGTGGGGGCAGTTGTTACTGAAGAAACAGAAAGAAATGAAATGATTCTTCCAGAAGGTTCTCCAGAGGAGCAATACGAGTTTGCGGTAAGTTTTTTAAAAGTTGGTGATTATGAAACAGCTGAATTTGCTTTAAGACAATTCATTGACATACACTCAAAACATGAACTTGCTGGAAACGCACAATATTGGTATGGAGAAACTTTTAGAGTAAGACAACTTTATCAAGATGCAGCAACAGCTTATTTAGACGGATATCAAAAATATCCAAAAAATAAAAAAGCTCCCATCAATCTATTAAAATTAGGAGTTATGCTTGTTCAAATAGGAGAAAAAGAACAAGGTTGTGCAATGATTGTAGGAGTAAAAAATCAATATCCAAAGGCTAATCAATCTGTTATTCAAAAAGCAGAATATGAAAAGAAAAAGTTTAACTGCGAAAAGAAAAGTTAGTATTAAGAAAGAAATTAAAAATAGAAAAATTAAAGATACTTTTAATCAATTTAAAAAAATAATTTTTAAAAACATTAAAAAGGAAAGTTTTGCCATTGCTGTTTCAGGAGGGGCAGATAGTTTATGCCTTGCTTATTTCAGTCAAATATACGCTTCTGAGTTTAAAAACAATGTAACAACACTAATTGTTAACCATAATTTAAGGAATGAATCTTCTAAAGAAGCAAATGAAGTTAAAAAAATTTTAAAATCAAAAAATATAAAAAGTAAAATTTTAAGTTGGCAAGGAAAAATACCAAAAAAAAATATACAAGGTAATGCAAGAAATATAAGGTATTCTTTGCTGTCTAAGTATTGTTATAAAAACAAAATTAAATTTTTGGTAACGGCACATCATTTAGATGATCAAATTGAAAACTTTTTTATAAGATTATTCAGAGGTAGTGGCATAAAAGGTTTATCTTCTATGGCTGAAAATATAGATTACAAAGATAACTTAAAAATTGTCAGACCTTTTTTAAATTTAAAGAAAAATAATTTGAAATGTGCAACACTTGATTATTTTAAAACATATATTAAGGATCCTTCAAATGATAATGAAAAATTTTTACGCGTAAGGGTAAGAAAGTATAGAGATATAATGAAGAAAGAAGGCTTAGATAGTAGTAAAATAATTAAGACTATAAATAATCTTTTTTCAGCAAACAAAGCATTAAATTTTTATAAAAATAAAGCTTTATATAAACACGCTACTTTTTTATCAAAGGGTAAATGTTTTATAAATAAACAAATATTTTTTGATGAAGCGAATGAAATAATTTTCAAATTATTTTCTGATGTTCTTTCCCTTATTTCCGGTGATTATTATCCTCCAAGATCTAAAAAAATTATGAATTTGATTTTGAGGTTGAAAAAATCTAGTTATACCAAGTCCACATTGGGAGGTTGCGTTATAGAAAAGAAAGAAGGTTTTATTTTGATATCTAGGGAGTTAAAGGCGAAAAAAGTGACGCAACAGTTATCCAGATAAGATTTTTTGCAAAATAATGTGGTAAAATGCTACTTGTTTACTAAGAAATAATGCTTATCTTAAATATAGTATGAACTTTAAAAATTTAATGATGTGGGGCGTAATAGTGCTATTAGTCGTTGGGCTATTTCAGCTATTTCAAAAACCAGAAAAAAATTCAGTATCTAACAATATTCCCTTTTCCAACTTTTTAAAAAATGTTGAAGATGGAAGAGTCGTGCAGGTAGAAATTAAAGGAAATGATATTCAGGGAATTTTGTCAGATGGTACAAAGTTCAGTACTTATGCACCAAACGATCCAAATTTGGTAGAAAGATTAACAGAAAAAGGTGTGAGCATAACTGCATCTCCCCAAGAAGATAAAATGCCTTCTCTTTTAGGAGTTCTTTTGTCGTGGTTCCCAATGTTGTTACTTATTGGAGTTTGGATATTTTTCATGCGCCAAATGCAAGGAGGAAAGGGTGGCGCCATGGGTTTTGGGAGATCAAAAGCAAAATTATTATCAGAAGCTAGGGGAAAAGTTACTTTTAATGATGTAGCTGGAATTGATGAAGCAAAAGAGGAAGTAGAAGAAATAGTAGAATTTTTAAAAGACCCAAGAAAATTTAGAAGACTAGGAGGAAAAATTCCAAAAGGAGCACTTTTAATTGGACCTCCCGGAACAGGAAAAACATTATTAGCCAGAGCAATAGCAGGAGAGGCAAATGTACCTTTCTTTACAATATCAGGATCAGATTTTGTTGAAATGTTTGTTGGAGTTGGAGCATCAAGAGTTAGAGATATGATGGAACAAGGAAAGAAAAATTCTCCATGCATAATTTTTATAGATGAAATTGATGCTGTGGGACGAAGTAGGGGAGCTGGCCTTGGTGGAGGAAATGATGAAAGAGAACAAACTTTAAACCAATTGCTTGTTGAAATGGACGGCTTTGATACAAACGAGGGAGTAATAATAATTGCAGCAACTAATAGACCAGATGTTTTAGACCCGGCTTTGTTAAGACCTGGAAGATTTGACAGGCAAGTTGTAGTACCCAATCCTGACATAATAGGCAGAGAAGCAATTTTAAAAGTTCATATTAAAAAAATTACTATTGGACCTGATGTTAAACTCAGAACCATAGCAAGAGGAACACCTGGTTTTTCAGGAGCAGATTTAGCAAATTTAGTTAACGAATCAGCGTTATTGGCTGCTAGAAAAAATAAAAGAATAGTAACAATGTCAGATATTGAAGAAGCGAAAGATAAGGTCATGATGGGAGCAGAAAGAAGATCAATGGTTATGACAGAAGATGATAAAAAATTAACTGCATATCATGAAGGCGGACATGCGATTGTTGCATTAAATGAACAAGCTTCTGATCCAATTCACAAGGCAACGATAATACCAAGAGGAAGAGCTCTAGGCGTAGTTTGGACATTACCAGAAAGAGACAAGTACTCTCACACAAGAGAATATTTAGAAGCCAACATATCAAAAGCAATGGGGGGGCGAGTAGCCGAAGAAATGATTTTTGGTCATGCCAAAGTAACTTCCGGTGCTTCTTCTGATATACAAATGGCAACTAAACTAGCAAAAGATATGGTTACAAAATTTGGAATGAGTAAGGATCTTGGACCATTAAGCTATGGAGCCAATGAAGATGAAGTTTTTCTAGGAAGACAAATTACCAGACAAGAACATATGTCAGAAGAGACCGCCAAAAAGGTTGACGAAGAAGTTAAAAAAATTGTTGATGCTGGATATAATAGAGCAAAAAAAATTCTTACTACAAAACTAGAAGATTTACATAAATTAGCTAAAGCACTGTTAATTTACGAAACTTTAAGTGGTGAGGAGATAAAAGATTTAATATTAAACGATGTCCAGCCAAAAAGGGCGAAAGATTCGGATGATATTGATAAAGAAAAAACTTCTGCGCTAGGTTCTCTTGGATTAAAGCCAAAACCAGCTCTTTAATCTTTAATGACAAAATATTACACAAGACCGTGTAATTTCTATTATGGGAATTACGCCAAAAGACTTATAAAGGAAAAAAAAGCATTACCATTAGCGGGTAATAAGAATATAGCTTTTGACCAATTAGAAATTTTTGAAAGAAAAAAAAGAAAAAATATTAAAAGCAAAACATATTTTTTAAAAAATATTAAAAAATTAAGCAAAAAAATAAAATCTTTAATAAAAAAGGATTTAAAAAAAATTACTACCAAAAGAAAAGAAATTTGTGGGTTAAAATTTGATTTTCCGCAAATCATGGGAGTTCTAAATGTTACACCTGATAGTTTTTCTGATGGAGGTTTATTTGTAAATGAATCGAAAGCTTTTAAACAAATCTCACTAATGATCAATAGTGGAGCAAAAATTATTGATATTGGAGGTGAGTCAACTAGACCTGGATCAAAAATTGTTAACGAGAATAAAGAATGGATCAGAATAAAAAACATTATTATTAAGAGTAAAAAAAATTTTCCAAAAATAGTTTTATCTCTAGATACAAGGAAATCATATGTAATGAAAAAGGGAATAGAACATGGGGTAGATATTATTAACGATGTATCAGGTCTAAATTTTGATAAAAAATCATTTAATATAATTAACTTTAATAAAACTCCTTTTGTTTTGCATCATATGCAAGGAACTCCGATCACGATGCAAATTAATCCGAAATACGACGATGCAATATTAGATATTTATGATTTTTTTGAAAAAAAAATTTATATGTGTATTAAAAAAAATTTTAAAAGAGAATCAATCATATTGGACCCAGGCATTGGTTTTGGAAAAAACTTAAATCATAATTTAAGAATTATGTCTAAAATTTCTATTTTACATAGTCTAGGGTGTCCATTGTTAATTGGTACTTCAAAAAAGAGATTTATAGAACATATCGTAACAAAATTTGATACACCAAATCGCACAGGTGGAACTTTATCTTCCGTGTTATATGGACTTTTGCAAGGAGTTCAGTTATTCAGAGTTCACGATGTAAAAGAAATTAATCAAGGAATATTAGTTTTTAATAAAATTTTAAATACGAATTAATTAATGAGCAATAAATATTTTGGTACTGACGGTATTAGAGGAACCGTTAACCAAGGAAATATTACTGGTGAAAAATTTTTTAAGTTTGGTTTGTCTGCCGCCACCTATTTTAAAAACCAGAAAAAAACAAAGCAAATAGCAATAATAGCAAAAGATACTAGATTATCAGGTTACACATTAGAACCCGCGCTGGTTTCAGGATTGGCAGCTGGTGGCATGCATATTTATACATTAGGTCCACTTCCAACTAATGGACTCGCAATGTTAACAAAAACAATGGGAGCTAATATGGGTATTATGATTACAGCTTCTCATAACCCTTATTATGACAATGGTCTTAAATTATTCGGTCCCGATGGATTAAAACTTTCAGATAAAATAGAAAAAAAAATTGAAAAATTAATAGATGCAAAAAGTACAAAGCAACTTACAGAACCAAGGTTATTAGGTAGAGTTAAAAGACTAGAAAATGGAAATGATATATATATTAAAATTTTGAAAAAAAACTTTCCTAGTAACTTTAATTTGAAAGGTACAAAAATAGTTTTAGATTGCGCAAATGGAGCCGGATATAAAGCAGCTCCTAAATTACTCAAAGATTTAGGTGGAAAAGTTATATCGATAGGTGCAAAACCAAACGGTTTTAATATAAATCATAAATGTGGCTCCACTTATCCATTTAAAATTAAATCAGCTGTAAAAAAATACAAAGCGCATGTGGGCATTTCATTTGATGGAGATGCTGACAGAATTATAATGTGTGATGAAAACAGTAAAATTATTGATGGAGATCAAATCATCGCAATGCTTGCGCAAAGATGGAAAGCTAAAAAGATATTAAGAGGAGGTGTAATTGGCACTTTAATGTCTAATTACGGCTTAGAAAATTTTTTAAGAAAAGAAAAAATTAGGTTTTATAGATCTAAAGTAGGTGACAGATATGTAAAAGAAAAAATGAAAAAATTAAATTTTAATTTAGGCGGAGAGCAATCTGGGCATATTATTCTAGGAAAATTTGCAACCACAGGAGATGGCTTAATGGTTGCGCTAGAGGTGCTTTTTTCTTTAAGGAAAGGAAAAAAAGCTAGCAAGTTACTTAATGTTTTTAAACCATTACCACAAAAACTAGAAAATATAACAGTTAAAGATAAAAATGTTATAAATACCAATAAGTGCAAAAAAGCAATTCTAAAGGCAAATAAATTAATGACAGGACATGGCAGGCTATTAATAAGAAAATCTGGAACCGAACCCAAAATTAGAATTATGGGAGAATCTCATAACAAAAAATTAATATTAAAATGTATAAAAATAATCAAAAAATCAATAAAGTAGAATAAAAAATTGAGACCAAAATCAAAAATTTTAATAATAGCAGGTTCAGATTCTTCAGGAGGGGCGGGAATTCAGGCTGACATTAAGACAGTTACGGCTCTCGGAAGTTATGCTATGACTGCCATTACCGCAGTTACAATTCAAAATACAACAGGTGTAAGTTCTGTAGTTCCTATTAAACCTAAAGAAATTGAAAAACAAATTTTGTTTACATGTAAAGATATAAAACCAGATGCAATAAAAATTGGCATGTTGCATTCTTCGGATGTAATTATTTCTACTTTAAAAGCACTTAAAAAAGTTAAAATTGCAAAAATTATACTAGACCCTGTAATGATAGCCAAGGGTGGATCTAAATTAATAAATAATAAGGCAGTTAAAATTCTAAGAGATAAGTTAATTAAAATATCTTATCTAATTACACCTAATATTCCTGAAGCAGAAGTTTTAACAAAAACAAAAATTAAAAATTTAGATGACATGATCCATGCCGCTAATATTTTGTTAGAATTGGGAGCTAAAAATGTTTTATTAAAAGGAGGTCATAGAAATTCAAAATATACTGAAGACGTCTTTTTAAACAAAAAAGTGTTGAAAATTTTTAAAAATAAAAAAATTAAAACCAAAAATACCCATGGAACTGGATGTACTTTATCTAGCGCTATTGCAACTTTTCTTTCATGTGGAAAAAGTTTAAACAAATCCTGTGACCTTGGAATTAAATATGTTAATCAATCTATCAAATCCAGCCTTAATTATGGAAAAGGTTATGGACCTGTTAATCATTTGAGTTCTATTAAAATAGATAGGAAATTTAATTAATGAAAAATGTAGTTGTAATTGGTTCACAATGGGGAGA
>Ga0310344_10000137_pt1 | contig 61467 bp, 47 predicted proteins | sample HC15DNA20200_MG_FD_203801 | JGI IMG/M metagenome (GOLD analysis project Ga0310344, IMG submission 203801) | Marine microbial communities from station ALOHA, North Pacific Subtropical Gyre - HC15-DNA-20-200_MG | ecosystem: Environmental > Aquatic > Marine > Oceanic | place: Pacific Ocean: North... | reverse complement strand
TATTTCCATGGGAAATCCATACTCTAATCCTCATATTGTCCGTCCTTACGAGTACCCTCCTGTTGATGGTTACGAAACACCCGAACACCCTGTTCTAGGAGTAGACCGGCACTTTCGCATCGCTGCACAACTTCAGCGTGCATATCCGCAACTGGTTCTCGTTGGTAGCGGCTATAGCTGGCTCCAAAGCTACCTGCCTCATGTGGCCGCAGCCCAGATCAAAAATGGAAATATCTCTGTCGTTGGAATCGGCCGGGCTTCGCTTGCCTATCCTGACCTTGCGAACGCCGTTCTTGAACAGGGCGTACTCGAACCACGCCAGGTTTGCCGAACCTTTTCTTACTGCACAGCACTTATGCGTGCTAAACATAACGATAAAGGACAATTTCCCACTGGATGTCCTCCCTTTGACAAGGAAATATACGGTCCCATATGGAAAGATGCCTCTGATAACACTGCATCCCACTAACCGACAGCTCCTGTTGGGGGCTTTCTCCTGTTTCTTGTACAATAACGATGGCGGGCAACCCCTAATAAATCGACAATCTGTAAATCACCGTTTGTTCCCTGGTTTTCATCACTGCAACTTATCTAATAATCGGGTTGCCTGGGACAAATGGCAACATGACGTCCTGTGTCCCTGCACCTCAGATGTTCTCGTGGAGTAGTTTCTGTTCATGCTGCGTTTCTCGGGTTCGATGAACGTATTCGGAGTGCTGTTAAACAGATTAGGGGACTCTCTCTATGTCCATGTCAACTAACGATCATTCTTCATCGAACCAATCAACGCACCTTTACGTTCCACATAGACAAAGAGAACTGGGATGGAGAGTGTGGGTAGAAATGGCAGCAGAGCTTTTTCAAGCTCGTGAACTACTATGGCGACTGATCTGGCGAGATGTAGTGGCTCGATACAAGCAGTCTATGCTGGGAATTTTCTCTGGAATGATTACCCCCCTGGCAATGATGTTGGTCTTCAGTTCTCTGCACCACACCAAGGTTATCGCTCACACAGCCTCAACAACGATTCCCTACCCTCTTTATGCCTATTTCGGATTACTGATCTGGCAAATGACATCCACGGGACTTTCCCGGGCTACATCAAGTCTTGTGATCGCGTCTAATCTGGTAGGTAAGGTCCAGTTTCCGAGAGAAACGCTGGTGCTGTCCAGCCTTGGAGTAGCTGTGTTCGATCTTTGCCTCGGACTTCCCGCACTCGGTTTCCTGCTTGTTTATTATGATCATCCCCTTCACTGGACAGTCCTTGTCATTCCACTGGTTCTCATTATTCAGCTAATTCTAATCAGTGGCTTGGGCATGATCCTTTCGGTCATGAATGCAGCGATGCGCGATATCGGACATTTTCTTCCTGCTTTTCTTCTATTTTGGATGTTCCTTACCCCGATAGTCTATCATCCACCTGAAACACCCTTCTGGCGCCTGCTGTCATGGATTAATCCGATTACGGCACTGGTCACCACAGCACGAGACCTCGCTTTAATCGGTACGATTAAATGGAGTATTCCTATATTTACTTCAAGTCTTATAAGTCTTTTGATCGGGCTGACTGGATGGAGAGTTTTTCACCAACTGGAACCGAGAATGGCAGAGCGTGTATAGCAAGCATGCCTCTGGTTACTATTCGGGATTTCCTTCCACCCATTCTTAATTCGAACCACCACGTCTCATCTCCTGATCACCATTGATAAGGCAGAGCATGATTCAGGTTGAAGGGTTATCAAAAAAGTACTGTAAGGACTTGAAGCGCGCCATGCGCTATGCAGCCGAAGAGGTCGTGCGCTCCTTCTTTCATCTCTATGACTATAGTAATGAAACCCTCAGAGAAGACGAATTCTGGTCCTTGAATAATGTCAATTTTGTTGTTCAGCCCGGTGAAGCGCTCGGATTGATTGGACCTAATGGTGCCGGAAAATCTACCTTGCTGAAATTACTTTCGGGAATTCTAGAACCCGATCTTGGCCGTATCAAATTGGTGGGGAAAGTAGGGTCGCTGATCGAGCTTGGAGCCGGTTTCCATCCACAACTGACGGGAAGGGAAAACATTTTTGTTAATGGATCCATTCTGGGTCTTCGTCACCGAGACATCATTCGTCGTCTTGACGATATTATTGCTTTTGCCTCTCTTGAAGACTTTATCGATACACCTGTCAAATACTACAGTTCCGGGATGTATGTTCGATTAGGTTTCGCGATCGCGGCGCATGTTGAGCCTCATATTCTACTTGTGGATGAAGTTCTTTCTGTTGGGGACCTCGCTTTTCAATCACGGTGTCTTGAGCGCATCGAACAGATGCGACGACAAGGCACGACTTTTGTATTTGTCTCGCACGATCTGTCAAAGATCAGTCGATTGTGTCCTCAGACACTCCTACTCGATCAGGGAGAAATAGCTTTTCTGGGATCCACACCACAGGCAATCGATTGCTATCGCAGAATCACCCATCGGAATTACGAAGAATCACCAGGAACAAAAGAACGTACAGACGAAGTCGAAATAACGGGACTGGAAATTCTCGATCCTTCCGGGCAAACTCCTGATGCGTTTGATCCTCAGTCAACCATCCATATTCGCACCCATTTCCGGGTTTACGAAAAGATCAAAGATCCCGTTTTTAACATTGCCATTTTTACTGCTGACACCCTACAGCAATGCACTGGTTTTCGTACGGACATCGACCAACATCCGATAGGATCACTTTCACCTGGAGAACACCATTTTGATCTGCTTCTCCCAGAATGTGCCTTGTTACCTAACCACTACCTGGTGAGTGCCACCATCTGGAAGCCGGGTTGTCTGGCACCGTTTGCCTGGCGTTGGCATGATGGCCGATTTCAGATTTCTGGAGGGCAGGAAATCAGTGGAATCTGTCAACTTCTCCACCACTGGCAAACATGATTCGTCATGTATGACGGCTGTGCCGAATCCTTGTACTGTCCTAATGGCTGACAAACTCTGAGTCTTCTTTCTAACCTGTGTCCGTTTTTCTGTTTTCAACCCATAGCCGATCCATCATGCTGGATAAGAATGTTCCTCATCTCGTCTGTTTCGCGGGTTTCATAACCAACTACATCGATGTTTTTATTCAAACTGCCGAATAAATCATTAGGGCCATACTAAACTTTTATTTGAAACGCATGATCGCTACCACCATACGCAAGTTCTGAAATCCCCGTGCCTGAAGTTTCGATATGTCCAAACAACCCAATATACTACTGTTGACCATCGACAGCCTAAGACCTGACCATCTCGGATGTTACGGTTATCAGGCAGTGCCAACACCAGCGATCGACCACCTGGCTTCCTCGGGTATTCAGTTCCAAAACGCATACTGCCAGGCTCCCAACACCTGGATGTCTCATGCTGCTTTGTTTACGGGTTGTAATCCGCCGCGCAACAACATTCGCTCACCACTGGACAAACTTAATACCACACAACCTACCCTAGCAGAAGTGTTGAAAAACAAAGGATATGAGACTTTTGGTCTTCCTTCCGTTTCCATGTTGAGTCGGGAAGCTGGCTTTGATCGCGGTTTTGACCACTATGATCTGACGGGGCTCCTGTCAGAGTTTCACGGTGCCGTTCATTTTCGTGATCTTCAGGAATCACTCCAAACTTTCAGCAAATGGGTGTCTTCTACGAATAAGCCATGGTTTGTATGGCTACATTATTTCGGAATTCACATTGTTCAAGGACAGCTGCAAGATGGTCGTACAACGCCTATTAATCTTCCCGATTCCTATCTGAAAAAACACTCTCCGTATGCCCAGCACTATGATAGTAAGATTCGTTTCTGTGACTACAATTTCGTCGATCCGGTACTGAAAACAGCACACCAACACAGTGATCAAAACAATCTGATAACCGTTCTTCTCAGCGATCACGGAGACGACTTACATGCGATTGAATCAGGACTGCCAGGCCACGACGGTAACTTGGACGAACAAGCTGTTCGCATCCCCCTGATCGTATGTGCACCTGGAATCATTCCTGAAAAAGTAAGTGTCTCGTACCCGGTTCGTGTTATTGACCTGTTTCCTACCCTGATTGACCTGATCCAGGCGCCACCCTCCTCCAGCCATCCCGATGAAAAGGATAATCGCGCTCTTATAGATGGACTTTCTCTGACACCACTGATTCATAACAGCCAGGAGACGATATCACGTAATGTCTATCTTGAAAATCTTTATCAGGGTTGTCTTGGCCTACGGCGGGATCGTTATAAATTAATTCTTTCATTCCAAGAAAACAGCCATTTTCTGGACCGCCATGTTCGCTGGAGATTGGATATTCTAGCCCAACTTTTAATACCGGATCGCATTCAACGACCTTTTAGAAATCGTGCCCATCGCAAACGCCAGCGTGAGCACTTCCGCAAGAGTGCCTCGGTGATTGTAGAAAGTCTCTGCTCTCCATCGAGTCGCACCGAGCTCTTTGATCTTCACCAAGACCCCCACCAGCAGCATGACATCGCTGCGCTGCATCCTGATGTCGTTCAACTGATGAAGGCGGATCTCTGTCAGCTGGCAACCGGAGAAACGGTCATCTCACGGGACTACAGCCCCGAAGAAGAAGCTGAAATAGAAAAGCACCTCGATGAACTTGGATATCTTTAATACTTACCGCAGCTGTAACTATTTCCAGGCGGAACGGTAAAAACCTCAACCACAATATTCATAAGTACTTAATATAAAATGACTTATGTATATTTATTCGGGACTCTATAAGGCTCTTTTGTCTATCGAAGGATCCGAATTTCCAAGGAGTGGCCGGATTCATCAGGTATGGAATTACAAGGTGATCGTGTGTAATGCGGTTCGCAAAACCAACTCTATAAAATGTAATCATGGATGTATTTAAATGGATAAGATAAATTGGTCTTACCGAATAAACCAATACGGTGGCGAACTTACTCCAACCATCGTTCAGGGAAAAAAGATTGTACCCGTAAACAACCATTATCCATTCATACAGCAGACAAACCATGAAACAGATACTCTTCTCTTCACTGCTTTTGTCGTCAGCCTACCTTCTGGAAGATTCAAAACCCTACCAAGGCAAGGCTCATCAAATTCCCGGAAAGATAGAGGCCGAGAACTATGACGAGGGAAAAGCGGAGGTCGCATATCATGATATCGATACGAAAAATCATGGTGCAAACTATCGCGGATCTACACAGGTGGACATTGAAAAAAGGTCTGACGCCTCCAATGGATATGGCATTGGCTGGACCCGTAAAGGTGAGTGGCTCCATTACACCGTGGAAGTAAAGGAAAGCGGAACCTACAGCATTGAGATTCCCGTTGCCTCAAACAAAAAGGGAGGTCTTTTCCATCTCGAGATTAAAGGAAAAGACGTAACGGGACCCATTCATATACCAGACACCGGTGGGTGGCAGATTCTTAAAGTCCTGAAGCACAAAAACGTCGAACTTATAAAGGGTCGTCATATTATTCGTGCCGTTATGGACAGCGAAGGACCATCTGGAAGCATTGGCGACATCGACTACATGAAGTTCGAAAAGACTTCCCCATAAAATCCTACCTGTAACGCGTCATTGATGGGTTGTGGCGGCAGCGTACTCCCGAAATATTTTTACAGAAGGTTCTAACCGGACACGGAATGACGTCGATCAGGAAACAGAACGCTTGCGAGTACGTCGTTTCAAACCTGTCAGGATCACTGAAACTGGATTATCTCGGTGGTGATCCCATCACTCAAGAATATAGCTCTATCACCTTAGAGCATAACCATGACCGATTTATTTCTCGGGCAAAGAATCCTTCCAGGTCCACCGAGTCACAAAACAGCACGCGATGAGAATTCATTTCCACATGAGTTCGCCGGGTACATTTAGGTCTCAAACACAAAACAGACTTTTCCCTTACTTAATTAAAATTCCACGTTAACGGGATTGTCGAGACTTACACTTGTAGCTTTGTTCAAGGGAATGCGCAAGTGACGGTCAAAAAACTCAACGCTAATATCCATCCCTTCTTTACGAACTGCCGCACTGATATGGCCAGCACCTTTGATAACCGAAAGACTCGCTTCCACTCCAGCTTTTTTGAGACTCTTTATCATGTTATGGGGTTGTGATATTTTCACCAGCCAGTCCCGTTCTCCGTGAAAAAATAACATCGGGGGATCCGCATGACTCACATGTGCTGCCGGTGACGCCATGACATACAACTCCTGTTTTTCAGCACGGGTACCCCCAAAAAAATAGGATCGGTAATGGGAGTCCAACGGCAGTTGTCGAAAATCGCACGGTGCACCACCTGCTACCACTGCCTTCAAGAAAGGGATCGACCCTTCACAATTGCAGTCTCTGTCAGCAAACCCGGGAATGTCCTGAGTAGCTCCCAGAAGAGCGACCAGGTGACCTCCAGCTGAATACCCCAGCGCTCCAACATAATCCGTATTTACACGGTACTGTTCTGCATTACTGGATATCCATCGTAGTGCACAACGGGAATCCTCTATCTGCGCCGGAAATTGTGACGCGGGTGCCAGACGATAATCAATCATAAACGCGGCATATCCACTTTGTGCTAGGCGACGTCCGTAATGCGAGACATGGGATTTACTGCCGGTTCTCCATGCACCTCCGTGCACAACTAGTACACCAGCAAAAGGTCCAGATCCGGATGGAATGTATGCATCCAGATGCAAACTAGTCTCACCATGGATGGCAAAAACAATATCTCTATTAATTTCAATGGATCGATCATTCAGCTGTTCTGCTGACACTGACACGACCATCATCAGTGACAGAAATACAACCATTAGCTCACGTACGATTCTGATATTAGCGTCTATCATGATTACTCCTCCACAACGAAGGACGGGTTTGTCATGTTGATGGCCCCTACGTTTCTACGCAGTTGCAATAATGTGTGGTTCACACCCATCGGTACTTGCCCTCTAAAAGAAGGACCGTTATGCTCTTCAGAGGATCCCATTCATACGTGCATAAATTCACGAACAAAACCAGGAAGACCCTGATCAAAGGCATACTGAAGTCTAGCTCACGCTCCAGATGAAAGGATGTAAACCATGAAAAAATCTCCTCCCGTCGATAGAAGAACCTTTATTGGAACAACCGCAGCAACCGGTCTAACCGCCGTTTCTGCAAAAAGCTACGGACGTATTCTTGGGGCTAACGATCGCCTTAACATCGGATTCATCGGTTGTGGTGGAATTGCAGCCAACCGACGTGGCGCGCACTTGTTCGAACTGCTCAAGCTCTATGAAACGGAAAATTTTGAATTTGTTGCCATGTGTGATATTTGGGACCAGCGCGCTAAAGCATTTCGGGATGCCGTGAGAAATGCTGGCAGTGGAGATCCAGATGTCATCCATGACTACCACGACCTGATTGCAAGAAGCGACATTGACTACGTCAGCATCCATACGCCAGAACACTGGCACGCACAGATGACCATTGATTCTCTGGATGCCGGCAAACACGTTTATTGTGAAAAACCGATGACTCACAAGGTAACGGAAGCGAAGTCGGTTTTAAAGAAAGTGAAAGAGACCGGATTAACCATGCAGGTCGGCGTCCAGGGTATGAGTGATGACAGTTATATTTCCGCTCATCATGCCATCCGCGAAGGAAAACTAGGAACCGTTGTGCAGGCCCAGATCGATTACGTACGTAATTACTACCGCACCAGCTATCCGGACAACCTAGGTCCATGGAGAGATAAGACCATTGCTGACAATCTGCCTCAACCCCCGGATCTCGACTGGGAAAGCTGGCTCGGCCCCGCACCTCAAAGACCGTGGGACCCCCACCGGTATTTCGAGTGGCGCAATTACCGTGATTATTCCGGTGGTGTCGCAACCGACCTTTTCATCCACCGTCTAACCCGGATCTTAAAGTCTTGTGGATTGACCGAACCCAAACGAGCGGTTGGAATGGGGGGGATCTACCTCTGGCCTGATGGCCGAGAATTACCCGACAATTTTGAAATGATTGTCGAATACCCTGCTGTAGACGGTATCACCAATGGAATGACCGTCTATGTTTTAGGAACCATGGCAAACCAATATGGAAATGCCCATGTAATCCGAGGTGAACAGGCTTCCCTTGTATTTACTAAAACGGGATGGCAAATCATCTCTGAGAGAGAACAGGGCAAAGTACTGGAGACCCATACCAAGTCCGGTGCAGAAAACATTGGCCTACATCACAAGAATCACTTTGACACCATTCGGGGTAAAGCAGAGTTGAATTGCCCTGCTGAACTTGGATACGCCGGAGTGCTCGCTGTGGATATGGCCAACGAGTCCTGGTTCAAGGGAAAAGTACTGGAATGGGATTCGCAGCAGGGCGAAGTTCGCGAATCGTAGCCCACACCTGATAAGTTTCACGTGAAACCATGGATCAACCCCTGCATTTGAAATGCGGGGGTTTTTTTTAGGATTCCGACTGCCATTTAGCCATTGTTCCACGTGGAACACACCTAGAACCCACCAACAACAACAGCAGAACACGAGATTTTCCGCCACCCTTCCCGAAAACCGCGACCAGAATCCCCAGCATCGAATAACATATTTATATATTCAAGTATGTGCATATGTACAAAATATTACTTTTAATCTCATACTTATTTCGATAATACTCAGGTCAACAGAAGGTTCCAACGTTTTCCATTCATAAGAACTGCGATCCAGGAGGGTCCTATGCTCAACATGGAAACTTCACTCGGTCTCATTCCCGGCAATGGTCTCAATCGACGAAATTTCCTACGCGCCGGCACGCTTAGTCTCGGCGGAATAACGATCGCTCAGGCAGACCAGTTTTCCGTTTTGTCACAAACAAGAAATCCAAAAAAACAATCTCGATCGGTTATCCTTTTCTGGCTTGATGGCGGCCCCACACACATAGACACATATGATCCAAAAATGCGTGCGCCACTGGAATATCGTGGCCCTTTCAAGGCGATTGACTCATCGATTTCTGGCATAACGGTCAGTGAACTCTGTCGACAACAGTCCACCATTATGAACACGGTGTCCTTAGTGCGATCGGTTTATCACAACAACGCCGATCATTTTGCGGCAGCACACTGGATGTGGACCGGTATACATGGATCAACGGCCGCTGACCAGAAGCCCATGTATCCATCAATGGGATCCGTCATATCCAAAACGTGTGGTCCGGCCCGTTCCGGAATGCCACCTTTTGTAGCTGTTCCCTACTCCGCGACCATCGGATTGCGCCCGGGTTATCAGAGTGCCGCCTATCTTGGAACATCGTTCGATCCATTCGATACAAACAGTAATCCGAACAGCAAGGAATACCACGTACCCAATCTTGAACTTCCTGCCAGTTTAACGATGTCGAGAATTGGCGACCGGCGTCAGTTGCTCGGGAAACTTGAGCAAACCAAACAAAATCTTGACAACCTTTCCGCCAGTGTTGAGATCGATTCTTTTAATCGCAAGGCACTTGAAATGATTACCGGTGATCGTGCACGACGTGCATTTGATATCGATCAAGAGCCCGAATCATCCCGACTGCGTTATGGACGGACTACCGTTGGTCAAAGCGCACTTCTTGCACGTCGGCTGGTTGAGGACGGGGTTCGTTTTGTAAGTATCCACCATGGTGGCTGGGACAATCACAGTAAAATTGAACCCGCTATGAAACGCCTTATCCCCCCACTGGACCAGGCTGTTGCCACTCTGATCATCGATCTGCAACAGCGTGGAATGTTGGATGATGTTCTGGTTGTGGTTATGGGAGAATTTGGCCGAACACCAAAAGTGAACCCCACAGCAGGACGTGATCACTGGGGAAATGCAATGAGTGTGTTAATGGCTGGTGGGGGTATCCGAGGTGGACAAACCGTAGGTGCCACCAATATCAAGGGGCAGTATCCGGTCCGCCGTCCGGTCAAACCGGCAGATATTCTCGCAACCATTTACCACCAGCTCGGTATCCCCGACGATCTCCAGTTCACAAACCGTACGGGACGACCAATCCCGATCCTGAGAGATGGCCGGCTGCTTTCGGAACTGGTTTAATGCCTAAGAAAGGCCTGTTAAAATAACCATAAGTTATTAATATGAAACAACTTATGTATCTCCAACAGATCCGTCCGGCCACTCCAACGTTCCGCGTGTTCTCGCAAAGGGTCTTGCCGGACGTTTCTTGGCTTCCTGCTCGTCTATGTCAATTCCCAGACCAGGCCCTGGGGGTAGCATTGCAAAACCATCCTTGTATTCGATTTTAACCCCTCCATAAAGCGCTTCCTCCCAAGGCGCATACTGACGCGCCTGATTGAATTCATGAATCACACAGTTTGTGGTACACGCATTCACGTGAAGTCCCGCCAGCGTCATAACAGGACTTTGTGCATTGTGAAGGGATACATCGATAAAGTGTGCTTCGGCCATGTTGGCAATTTTCCTGCACTCGGAAATCCCGCCAGCGTGAATAACATCCGGATTAATATAACTGATCAAATGATGATCGATCATTTCCTGAAGACCAAATTTCATAAACTGGCTTTCTCCCTGACACAGCGGTATGTTGACCCGTTCCGCTAGCCACCTCATTTTTCCTATGTCCGATGTCAACATGGGCTCTTCCAGAAAGAACAGCCGCAACTCCTCGGCTCGGGTACAGAACTCCACTGCCATTTCCGGTTTAAACTGCGTATGTGCATCGTAGAGAATATCAAAGTCATCCCCACCCGCATCCCGCATCGCTCTTAAGCGTTCAATTTCCGATTTCACATCCCAGGGTTGTTTAATAACGCCATTGTCAGCAAGGCTAGGGCCTGTTTTGCACGCGGTAAAACCCCGCTCTTTCGCCCGATGGACCCCTTCGGCTGACCCACCACCGATATACAGTCTCATTTTGTCTTTCGCAGCCCCTCCTAATAACTGATAGATAGGTGCATCAAGCACTTTTCCCGCTATATCCCAAAGCGCAATATCAACTGCACTGACAGCGCTGTTCAAGATAGGACCGCCACGCCATCGTGGCCAGCGGTACATGGCCTGCCAATGCCTTTCAATTTCCAGAGGATTTTTGCCCACGATATAGCGTTCGTGTTCCTGAATGGCAGCAATCATAGTTGCGGCCCTTCCACGAATTCCACCCTCTCCAACACCCGTGATTCCCGCGTTCGTGTAAAGTTTCACGTAGATGTAATTCATGGACCCGGACCATACCGGTATGACCTTCAATGCCGTTACTTTCAAGTCAGCAGGAATCTTCGCATGCACTTCCTCCGGAAAAAGAGTGTAGGTGCCCAGCGCACTTGCCATTCCCATGCCAAGGCCACTCTTCACAAACGCTCGTCTATCCATTACGTTTTCCCTTCCTATTTTCAGATGAAACCCCGTACCCGTATTTCAGGAGTAGCGGCATACTGCCTTGTTTCAGATACTTTGCCAGAAGCGGTGGTCTCTCATTTGTTCAGGTGTGGGCGCATGGCTATAGAAGGTCACCATGAATGCGATTCTCCACAGCGGATTGTTCGTGAATGGTTGAGAAAATGTTTACAAAATAGCCTAAATGGATCCACACCTTAGAGGCCCTTGAACCCCATCGTTATTTATCAACCTATCAACACACATTATCAACAGTTTGTCCACAGATAATAAACCTACGATTAATTACACAAACCCTTAAACAAAAACAACTTAAGGAATTGCTAAACCATTTTGGTTCCCAGCTACTACTACTACCACTTTTTATATATTTATTAAGTAATAGTACTCCGAAACATCGTCTCCTATTTCGGTATGAGACCTTCTCCGTCTGAACTCCATGAATGCCAAGCCATTCATTCGTAATAACAGATGAAGGTGGCGTAATTAGACCAGGCCATAAAACTGAAGTGCATTGTCGTGAAAAATTTTGTGTTGATCGCGTTCACTTCTACTTTTCACAATGGTTTTAAGTGCCGTTACCCATTGGTGAAAAGTAGCGCCCAAGGTACAGACCGGCCAGTCACCTGCGAAAATCACACGATCGATTCCGAAAGTATCAATGGTCGTATTGATGAACGGGGCCAGATCATCCGCTGTCCAGTTGTCGGGATCGGCAGAAGCAACAATTCCTGAAAGCTTGCAGATTACATTCTTTTGCTCCGCAACCTTATCCAGTCCTCGTTTCCAGTTAGCATGATCCTTACCCTGGACATCGGGATTACCACAATGGTCCAGAATAAACCGGGTATCTGGACAGGCTGCGGCCAAGGATGCACCATCTTTCAATTCATCGGAGCGCATGACCAGATCATAACTCATTCCCAATTCACCCAGTAAACGAACACTTCTGACAAACGCGGGTTGTAAACAAAACCCAGCCGGAACATCATCGGGATGCAGTACCTGACGAACGCCTTTGATATAGGGCGAATCTTTGTACTGGTTGATATAAGAAGCAAAACCGTCGGACGCGGGCCGACCAGAAATGACCGCTGCCACTGTTGGGTTGTCATCACGCTGGCATAAATCAATCACATATTCTGCTTCCTTTACCTGCAGGGAAGGATGGACATCCACTTCCATATAAACCGCTTTGACTACGTTCAACCCGGCGGTAGCCTTCAAATAATCGGACATCACGTAACTACGGTTCAGCTGGCCTACACCAGAAAGCCAGGGAAGTTGAAACTCTTTAAGATCCCAGAGATGCTGGTGGGTATCAATGATCGGGATCTGTTTTTGTGAGTCCGTGTTCTTTGCCTCGGCGGTAGAAATGTGAGATGCGTACACACCTGTAGCAACAACCTTACCAGACGTTTTCATAAATTCCCTTCTGTTTGAAATGGTGTGCATCATATAGCTCCGCTTTGCGTTGAAATCTGCGTTGGGTGATGAGATGAACAGGACAGTAACCACGGAAAACAGGCGGACAAACCCTGTTTAGAAGAGTACTATCTCTGTAAACCATAACAAACCACGGGGTGGATGCGAGTCGATACTATGCAACTCAATGGAAAATATGCACTCGTGACCGGATCTGCTCGGGGAATCGGAAAAGGGTGTGCGCTGGCTCTGGCAGAAGCCGGTGCGCATGTCATCCTGAATGATCGCCCCGATAGTCCTGATCTTAATAAGACACTGGAAGAAATCCAGGAGCTGTCTTCAAAGGGAACAGCAGTTGAATCTGATATTTTTACTCCAGATGGAAGACAGGAGCTGATTGAAAAAATCCTGGATCAAGTAGAGGGTATCGACATCCTTATTAGTAATCCCGCTTACAGTATTCGTCACCCTTTTCTGGAATTTCCTCTTTCGGATTTTGAGCAGGTTATACAAGGTGCGCTCATCAGTGGTTTTCATATGAGCCAGCTGGTGGCCAGGCATATGGTTTCACGGGGAAACGGAGGTAAAATCGTCTTTATTTCCAGTGTTCATGCGTTAATGCCGTATGCTAAAAGCGTGGCCTATAATGCAGCGAAAGCGGGCCTGGACCATATGGCTCAGACTATCGCGCTCGAATTGACCGAACACCGCATTAATGTGAACGCCATTGAGCCGGGATGGATCGATACTCCGGGTGAGCGTGGGTATTTCAGTGATAGTACAATGCAGGCCGCAGGTTCAACGCTGCCCTGGGGACGACTTGGAAAACCACTGGATATAGGAAAAGCCGCGGCGTTCTTAGCTTCAGAGGAAGCCGACTATATCACAGGTGCGATTCTGCGTGTCGATGGCGGTTTCTGGTTCAAGGATGCCATTGAAGACGAACGTTAGTTGTTCTGGATAAACGGCCGGATATCACAGCCCGTGGAAGGCCAGGGTATGCCGCACCAGAATCTGTAAGGAGCGTGAGTTGTGGGATTAACCTTATCTGAAAGTCGAAGTTGTCGTCTCAGTACGTTTTGTGCACTCTACGTTGCCCAGGGAATCCCCTGGGGTTTCATGTTGATCTCACTGCCGGCTTACCTGGCATCAGAGTTCCAATTAGATGATACGGAAATAGGCAATTTAAAAGCCATTATTCTCATACCGTGGTCATTCAAACTGATCTGGGCACCGATTATGGACAATTTCACAATCCGTTCCATGGGCAAAAGACGTCCTTGGATCATCGGGGCGGAGATACTCATGGCCGCCAGCTTGTTGACTCTGATGGGACTCGGAGATCTCTCTGAGAAGATGAGGCTCTTACTGTGGATTTATTTGATACACAATTGTTTTTCATCACTACAGGATGTCTGTACCGATGCGCTGGCTGTTGACATGCTGCCACCTGAGGAACAGGGCCTCACCAACGGATTGATGTGGGGATCCAAGCTGGTGGGCAAAGGCCTCGGTGCCGGCGGACTTTCCTGGGTGCTCAGTAACTACAATCTGGAGGCGTGTGTGGCCATTCAGATTGTCCTGCTTCTGGGCATCATGTGTTTTCCTCTTTTTGTGCTGGAACGTCCCGGTGACCGTAGGTTCCCCTGGAGCGATCCCGTGCCGTCAAACGCGATACAGGAAGACGAATCGTCTTGGAAGAATGAGGTTACTCTATCTGATTCGGAATCAGAAGATTCGTCCGTTCAGGTCTTTAAAGCACAGGACATTCCAGAATCGGAGGATCCACAGTCAATTGATTGGAGTCAATTTTTTAACGACTATGTTCGGGCATTCAGACTGCGCACCACAGCGGCGTGTCTGTTTTTTTCCGTGATTATGTGGGTCGGTTACGGCGTTTTTGAAACGGCTACCACAACGCTTTATACCCAGGAGTTGGGGTGGAGCGATGTCGAGTATTCCAGCGTGGCGGGTACGTTCTCTGTCCCCCTTGTTATTCTGGGTACGCTTGTGGGCTATTTGATTGTAGACCGCTTGAACAGCCGGAAATTGATTCTCTACATTGGTTTCGGTGGACTGGGACTGACCAGTCTTGTCTTTGCAATGAGTTCAGGAATGTGGCAATCAGGAAAATTTGCCGGTTCCTATCTGGTGTTAACCGAAGGATTTCAGTGTATTGCATCGATCGGATTTCTCGCAATGTCGATGCGTATTACCTGGACGGCCGCGGCTGCAACGGTTTTTACCACCTTTATGACCATGTCCAATGTTTCTCATGTTTTCGGGAACTGGTTCGCTGGACGCTTCCGGGAGTGGGTTTTATCCGGAGAGTTGGAGGTCGCTTCCGTGATGACTTCCTACCAATACACAATCCTGTTTGTCGGCCTGGTCTCACTGCTTCCATTGTTGTTGGTGCCACTGATGAATCCACCAGAGGTGGATCTGGCCAAACAGGAGGACTCTGTTTAATCCCAATCTTCCGGTGGATAACCGACAGCATCACATACATTTCGGAGACCGGGTAAATCGTTGATCCGAGAGGAACTGGCAGGGGCTGTCACTGAGCAAAGATCATGAAAGCATCCCACAGTGATCGGGCATCCGATCCGGAATCTTCGAGTCAACAGGTCCGTGTGGAAGCTTCTGGACTGCGTAAGTTTGCAGCTCGACTTTTGAACGAAACCGGAGTGCAGAAAACCGATGCCGAAAGTATTGCAGAGGTTTTGGTGGAAGCCGATCTTCGGGGAGTGGATTCGCATGGAGTGACCCGACTGGCGGGTTATATCCAGCTGATGGAAACCGATCGAGTTAATCCCCGTCCGGATATCCGCTGCCTGAAAGATTCAGGTACCACGCTTCTTTTTGACGGAGACAGGGGAGTGGGAATTCCGGCCGCACGCCATGCCATGGACACTGTGATTAAAAGAGCAGAAGAAGGTGGAATGGCCTGCGCGAGTCTTCGTAACATTTCACATACCGGGATGATCGGCTGGTACACTATGCGTGCGGCTCGAAGGGGAATGATCGGAATAGCCATGAATAACGGCCCTTGTATGGTACCTCCGTTCGGAGGAAAAGATCCGTTTCTGGCCACTAACCCGATCAGTATTGCTGCACCGGGAAGCTCTCAGCCGGTGGTACTCGATATGGCAACGACTGTGGTGGCAGCAGGAAAAATTCGGCTGGCTGAAAAACGTGGAGGCACGATTCCAGACTCCTGGGCACTGGATCGGGAAGGTGTTCCGACGACCGATCCAACCGAAGCGATTCAGCGGGGTTTTTTCCAATGGACAGGAGGCTACAAGGGATTTGGCCTGGCATTGATGGTCGAGATTATGACCGGTGTTCTCTCCGGTGGGTTATTTGGACAGGACGTGCCGGGAATGGTGGAATTCGGCCGGGATCCACTGGTCAGTCACGGTTTTTACGCCGCGATTAAGATTGACCGTTTTATGCCTCTGTCCAACTTTCATAAACGGGTTGACGAGCTGGTTGCCCAGGCGCACGGTAGCCGCAGGAGTGTTTCTGAAAACCCGGTGCTCGTTGCCGGTGAAAAGGAATCGTTGTGTCGTCTGGAACGTCTTGAAAAAGGCATCCCTTTGAGTAGAAACGTCTTTACCGAACTTGAAAATCTGGGAAAATCCAGGGGTATTGCCATGGCAACCATGGTCTGCAGTTCGGTGTGAAATCGGTTTTATCTTCTTACGAACAGTGCTCGATTAGTTGGACTTTTTCTGTGCTTTTGACCATCGGTCACGAAGGGTAGCAGTGCGGTTGAATACAGGCTTACCCGGTTTGGAATCCTCAGAATCAACACAGAAATAACCAACCCGTTCAAATTGATAGTGATCGCCGGGTTTCGCTGAAAGTAGATCTGGCTCAAGTCTGGCGTCATCGAGAACCGTTAACGCCTGGGGATTAATGTGTTCCCTGTAATCCTTGTTTTCTCCGTCATCCAGGGGGTCGGATGTAGCGAAAAGGTGGTCGTAAAGCCGTATGGTGCATTCAGCGGCATGCCCGGCAGATACCCAGTGAATGGTTCCCCGAACTTTACGTCCGTCCGGGGCGGAACCGCCCCGGGTTTGTGGATCGTAAGTACAATGAACTTCAGTTATTTCTCCGGTTTGCGGATCTTTAACGCACTCGGTACAGGTTACGAGATAGGCGTATCGCAAACGGACTTCCTTGCCGGGGTACAGCCGGTGATATTTCTTAGGTGGGTTTTCCTGAAAGTCACTGCGTTCGATGTAGAGCTCTCTCGAAAAAGGAATCTGGCGTTTTCCAGCACTCGGGTCTTCCGGATTGTTGACGGCTTCCAGTGATTCGCTTTGTCCTTCCGGGTAGTTATCAATAATCAGTTTTACTGGGTTCATGACAACCATGGCCCGTCTGGCAGATTGATTCAGATCTTCCCGGACTGCCTGTTCCAGCCAGGAGATGTCGACTAGGCTGTCATATTTGGCAACCCCGATTCGTTCACAAAAATGACGGATGGAAGCGGGGGTATAACCGCGGCGGCGTAGTCCACAAAGCGTTGGCATGCGTGGATCATCCCATCCATCTACATGACCCTGTTCAACCAATTCGATGAGTTTCCGCTTACTGAGAACGGTATGGCTGAGATTCAGTCGTGCAAATTCGATTTGTTGGGGATGGTAAACTCCGAGTGTTTGCAGGTACCAATCATAAAGAGGGCGGTGGTTTTCAAACTCCATAGTACAGATCGAGTGTGTCACGCCTTCAATGGAATCAGACTGGCCGTGTGTGAAATCATACATCGGATAAATACACCAGTTGTCTCCGGTACGGTGGTGTGTGGCGTGAAGGATACGATACATCACCGGATCGCGGAGATTGATGTTCGGTGATGCCATGTCGATACGGGCGCGCAGTGTACGACTACCATCAGGGAATTCGCCATTGCGCATGCGGTTAAACAGGTCCTTGTTTTCTTTCGGGCTTCGGTCACGATTAGGGCTGTTACGACCGGGCTGAGTCAAGGTGCCACGGTACTCACGTATCTTTTCGGGTGTCAGATCACAGACATAGGCCTGTCCCTGGTCAATGAGTTGAATTGCCCACTCGAAAAGCTGGCCGAAGTAGTCAGATGCGTAACAGGATTGACCAGGCCAGGAAAATCCGAGCCACTGCACATCGGTTTCAATGGACTGGACATATTCGGTATCTTCCCTGGTCGGGTTCGTATCATCAAAACGAAGGTTACAATGTCCGCCATAGCGCTGGGCGATACCAAAATTCAGGCATATGCTTTTGGCATGTCCGATGTGCAGGTAGCCGTTGGGTTCCGGAGGAAAGCGGGTAATTACTTGATCCTGGAAACGAGATGTTTGATTGTCTTGCTCAATAGCTTGTTCCACGAAATTCAGGGAACGGCTATTTTCGTCGATGGACATGAATATGTTGCTCCGCTTTTTCAGGTGTCCTTCTTGTACTATGGGGAACAGATCGTCGTCTGGCCAAAGTGATTGGTGGAAACAGTAACCTGGTTCTTAGACCCTGTTGAGTGCCATTTCACCAAGGTATAGGATTTTTTCCAAGAGTGATTAGACCGGGCTTGGGAGTTCCTGACCATCACCAGGTCAATGAATCGCTAAACATCGGACTTACACACCCGCTCCAAAGCGCGTGTGATTCGATTGAGCGTACGTGTTTTTCCCAGTATAGAGAGTGTGTCAAACATACCGAACCCCACGGGTTGTCCGGTTGTGGCCACGCGCAGCGCATGAATGACGGCGTTGGGTTTTATATCATGCTGTTGGACAAATTGATGAAAAAGAGCTTCGAGTTCCGTCGGTTCAAATCCAGGTGACTGTTCCAGGCGGTCATGTAACTGAGCGAGTAGAGACTGTGACTCAGGCTTGCTTTTCAAACGCTTTTCGAGTGCGTTTTCATCGTAATCCAGGTTAACGTCATCGATAAAAAAATAGGAATAATCGAGGATGTCTCCGGCAATTTTAACGCGTTCTGAGGCAGCTAAAAGAATACGGTGAATCTGTTCGCGCTGTACCGGAGTTTCGGGATTACCAATGATTTGTGCACGCTGCATACAGTCTATTGCCATGGTTTCTTTTTCATCGAGGGGTAGCTGTTGCATGTAGTGATCCTGAAAAGCAAACAGCTTTTCAGGATCAAAACTTGCTGGCGAGTTATTCACTCTTTCAAGTGAAAACAGATCGATCATTGCACTTCGAGTGAAATACTCTGTTTTGTCGTCAAGTGACCAGCCTAGAAGAAGTAGGTAATTGATCAGAGCATCAGACAGATAGCCAATACGCCTGTAGAAATCTACGATAACCGGGTTGAATGTTTCATCGGAGAGTTCTAAATGCATTCTTGTTGCGAGTGTCTTTCCCTGTTCAAAAATACGCGAGAATGAGCGGTTTTTCAGGTATTTTCCAAGTTTTCGTTTGCTGAGTTTGGTTTTACTTCCGGGTTCTGCAACTACGGGTATATGGGCGTAACAAGGAAGTTCAAACCCCAGTGATTCCGCTATCAATATCTGTCGAGGCGTGTTAGACAGATGTTCTTCCGCCCGAATAACGTGTGAAATTTTCATGTCATGGTCGTCGACCACGCTGGCAAGGTGGTAGAGACACGATCCGTCTGCACGTTGTATGACAAGGTCTTGCTCCCGTGACCATTCAAAGGACATGGGGCCTCGTATAAGATCCTGAAACTCACAGGATCCCTCCCGAGGTGTTTTCATGCGAACCACGCTGGTGCGTCCTTGTGATTCGAAATGACGACGAGTCGATTCGTCTTCGGCCATCCATCGTCTGCTGTATAAGAAGGGGACGCCTTTTTGCTGTGCCGTTTCCCGCTCCTGCTGTATTTCCTCTGTGGTAGCATAGTCATGATAGGCTAAGTCACGTTCCAGCAGATCCTGGACGGCCTGGGCGTATCGGTCCGTGCGCTGTGACTGGAAATAGGGTCCGTAGTCACCACCGATTGCAGGTCCTTCATCCCAGTCGATGCCTAGCCACTGGAAACCCGAAAGAATCGGTTCAATTGCCTGTTCGACATTCCGCTGCTGATCGGTGTCATCCACGCGCAGTATGAAAGCGCCTTTGTGTTTTCGGGCAAATATCCAGTTAAAAAGGGCAGTTCGGACTCCCCCAATGTGTAAATATCCGGTGGGACTGGGTGCAAAACGAGTGCGAATCATCGAAGCATGCCTTTGGGTTGTGATCAAACAGTGTGAAGCCGCGGATGGTGGTTTTGAAACCATTCCCCAACAAGATTACGGTTGAGTGGTTTGGGATGCGATCTCATGGTGGTTGCAAGTTGTTTACTTGTCAAGTTCGAGCTGCCGTGTTTCATGATGATCTCATGGGTCTTGGTATCGTCTCTGGACAGCTGAGAGAGGTATCCAGGACTTGCTCCGGGGTGGAAATTGTATATAGTTGATCAAGCGGACCAAGGTGGGATCCGACGTAAGGATCCAGTTGCCCGTGGCAGCTGAGGTAATCACGTTCATACGCCAGCGCATGCCAATGAATGCTATTCTTCGGGTCACGCACAAAAACAAAAAAGAGCAAGTCTGCCCTTTAAAACCCACTACAAATATCGGCCGGAGTACCGGTGCGGATATCTGTATCGAGTCTTCAGAGGTCAGTCGCGATCATTGCGTTATCTTTCTTCGTCGCGATCACTGGTACGTCAAAGATCTGGGAAGTACCAATGGCACCTATGTGAATGACAAAATGATTGGTGAGCAATTGCTGGATTCAGGTGATTGCATCGAAATCGGACCGGTTCGATTGGTCTTTGAAAGAACCGGATCTCCTGCCGGATCGCAGGGGCACCCTGAATCAGAGGGTATCGAAGGTGTTTCAGAAGTCATGCAGGAAGATCAGATACCTCTGGCTGAGTCCGATTCAGAAGTGGATCTACCCATAAGAATTGAAACCGAAGACAGAGTGGACAACCAAGGGGTAGATAGTCAGAGTTCGGAAGATGAAGAAGAGGACGATGAGCTCGAAGAGTTCTTCACGCGTTTACGGGATAAATAGAAGTATTCCGGTGCCCTGTGAGCGTCATTCCATGGAATAGAAATCGTGATAACCGTTTGCTTGGCAATAGGCAGTTAAAAGGGGACATAGAGGTATGAACCAAAGGGAAACAACGGTCGTATCGGCGACTAACATTGAAGAAGCCGTGGTTCGTTATGGCGACTTAATCGTTGGAAAGGATCCACGTACCGCAACATGGTTGTTCGAAGAGCCCTCGCGAGTTGCTGCAACAAAATTGATGTTCATGACGACACCAGATGAATACCGAGATCTGGTGGAGCCTCTGCAAAGCTATTTGTCACAACGGTATTCCGAACTCAATACGGAATAACAAGTGCGCCTTTTCAGCTTCGCGGTATTGTGGGCCGAGTCCTTCCATTCGCCAGTGGACCTAAGCCACAATCTGACATCTGATCGACCCCACAAGAATCAGATTCTTAGTGATACAGAAATTGAACAACAGTGTCAGAGTCTGTTGGAATGGGTCGAGAGCCTGTCCCAACAGAATCCGAGTGTGGAAAAGCGATTTCTTTCAGAACAACGGGATTACACCTTTGCTGTGAATAGTGCGAAGGGCTTAAATTTATTTAAGAGATCGGCTGAACGATGGCTGGAAACGGGGCGTGATCCCTTTGGTTGTATCCGTGAATATCTTGCGCAACGTGCATCGCTCTTTGCTCGTGGAAATTATTATGTGGACCTCTATTTTTCTTTTTCGGAAGGAAAATCAATTACCCAGTTTTTCAATGATTACGGCGAGCAGGCCGAAGACTGCCGTAAAATTGGTAGTCTTGGTGGTACTACGAACCCGGTAATAGCTACATTGGGTGAAGATGATCTTCCCGGTAAGTGGGGCGAAGCACGAAGAAAACTGGTAGAGATAGCCCGGTCAGAAGGTTACGACGATGAGTGGGCGGCGACGGCCTTTACAGAACTGGTCGTGTTTAACGCACAACTGGCGCAACGTCCGGTATTCCTGTTGAAGCGACTGGGAAGAATATCTTTTCAGCTTCGAACCGACAAAGCCGAGGATGTCGATTATCTGTTGTCTGAAACCCCCGAGATTTATGCACGTCTTTGTGAACGGCTTCAGGTGGTGGATGAGATTTTATTAGAAGGATCGGACCCCTCTTACCAGGATTGTGCTCACGGTGCTCGCGGTGTATCCAATAATCATTTTAAGGTTTCGGTAAGTGGACCGGCAGCGCTTCGGGCATTGACGGAGTTCAACAGCGGAAACAATCGCCTGGATACACGCTTATTCACCAACGCAACGGTGACTCATGATTTGTCACAAATAACCGCTGCACTGGATGCAACTTTAGCTGGTGCTGAGCAGTGGGAACGTAGAACGGGCGAGCCCATGATTGAAAACGACGGCCACTTTGGATCCGTGGTGACTTCCATGATGGGGCGCTATGTGGACGCCATGAGGGCGCGTCGTATTCAGCAATTGAGTCAGTCGCTGGGCAGCGATGATCCGTGGACAGAAAAGATCCAACCGTGTCTTTCGGGGAAAATACCGCTTACCTCTGAACCGTTAAATCAAACGGAACTGGTTGATGCACTGCGTTCGAGGTCAGAGGATTATCGTCCGGACTCGGAAGAGGATGCCATTCGCAACGTAGCGACACTGATTACCAAAATAGCGATCCTCTATGCGATTCGCAAATATGGAGAAGAAAAAGGAAATCGACTTTTGTCCGCATCCAAACGGTTTTTTCAAATGAACACGGATCTTGAGAACGGCCACCGATTTTCAACAGACTTTGGTGATATTCAAGCGGAAAGTATTGACGTCACCTATCAGGAACAACCCGATCCATGGGCCGGTTTTGATAAAGAAACCGGAGAAGTCATTGAGAGTGAAGACAATCCTTGGTGGCAGCGCATACAGGAAATTAGAAGGATCTTTCCGGAGGCTGAACGTCATCTAACCCCCGGTGGAATCACACCGGAAGAGTGGATGGATCAGCCTTACAACCAAGCTACAATGAAAGAGTTCACCGCAAAATGGTGGCTTAATGTCGAGCGTGCGAGGCTGTCGGTAGAATTACTTGATGGCCAGTATCGGGGTCCAGATGGTCAGGATCTGTTTGCGGAAAAATGTTACGGCCACATGGGTGACCGAGCTCGATCCAAAGCCTGGTTGTGGGCTCGTTCTTTTCTCCAGCAGGATGAATTTCAGGCGATGGGATGGACCGATCCGACCGTGAGTTGATTATTGCGTTGAATGGAGCCGAATTGCGGCAACATCCCAGTATGTTTTATGTAGAATAGCTCGTTCTCTAATGATTTTGCTGTTTGGAATGCTCTGGGCTGGGGATCGAATCTCTTTTGGGTTCCAGAATGGACTGCCTGGCACGAGCTGTGTCTCCGGTTCTCTGTATCATCGTGTTGGGTACTATCCCAATTATCAAAGTCAGTAGGGCACACACTGTAATCGAAGCGAGAGCAGGGGTACCACCTTCCGGTTGCAATCGGCCAAGAGATTGTCGTAAATAGATAGTAATGATGATGCGCAGGTAGTAAAAGGCTGCAATGGCGGCGTTAATTCCACCAATTACAGTGGCATAGAAAAAGAGGGGATTATCCCAGTAAAAGGCATGAGTCAGAGTTCCTGACAGGACGCTGAATTTAGCCCAGAATCCCATAAACGGTGGAATTCCCATCAGACTAAACAAAAAGATAGCCATACAATGAGCCGCCGTCGGATGTGTGTGGACAAGTCCTGCCAACTGGTCAATGTGGTCTATGGTGTTCCCCTGACGGGAAAAATAGCTGAGTACACCAAATGTACCGATGGTTGCGAGTGCATAGGATACGAGATAAAAAAGAAGTGTTTGATTGCCCGCAAAAAGAGAACCCGGTGTGTTATGAAAACTGACTGCTATAGCCAGCATCATATATCCAGCATGAGCGATACTTGAGTACGCAAATATTCTACGTAGATGGTCTTGCCGAAGCGCAAGAATATTGCCTACGGTCATACTGACGATGCCAAGTAGCAGAACGATTGAACTGGTTCTGGCCTCAATCCCAACCACCCCATATGAGAAAAGGCGCAGCAAAGCGATTACCCCAGCAGCTTTGGGAATAAATGCCAGTAACCCGGCAGTCAAAGGGGCGGTTCCCTGATAAACATCAGGAGCATAAAAGTGAAATGGGAAAGCAGCCAGTTTGAACGCCAGACCGCTAAGGATAAGTACCATGGCAATCAGCGATAGTGCTGTGGGTTGAGGAGAGTGGTGGAAAACCGTTGCCAGAGTTTCCAGATTGGTGCTGCCGGCAATGCCGTAATGAAAACTTAATCCATAAAGAAGTATGGCAGAGGAAAGTATGCTGAGAAAGAAGTATTTAGTTGCAGCTTCCTGTCCCTGAGTGTCGTTTCGGACCAAATACAGAAGCAGGTAACTTGGGATACTTATGAGCTCCAGTCCAAGGAAAATAAGAATGAGGTTATTGGCTGTTGCCGTGAGCATACTTCCGGCAATGATAAGTAGCAGGGAGGCATGGAACTCACCGGATCGTGAAACCAGTTTTTCGCTCCAGCTCATTCCGGTGAACAGTATTCCAGCAATCAACAGACATAATTTCGATTGCTGTGCCAGAGAGTCGCTACGGATGGAGCCAGTTGTGGTGTTTGAAGCCATACTCAGAAAGACCATAGCTCCGAATAGCGCAGCCAGGTTTATATAGGACCACGTGCGGTGTTTATTGGTAAAAGTCGCACCTACATAGGTAGCAGAGGCTACGAGGATGAGAATGGCCTCAGGGACGATATTAACGAACGAGAGATCTGTCATGGCTTTTTCTCCCATGATGATCGACGTACGGAATGTGGCTGATTGATAACAACTGGGTTAGAGTCCCTGGGTCGGGTGTTCAAATCAGACTGCTTGGTCTGGGTAGCGGAGGAAGAAATTGCGGTTGTGGCTGTCACCATTTGGTCAGGATAATCAACCAGTCGGTCTATTTCAGAATGAATAGGTTGTAAAAACATTTGTGGTGCGATTCCTATCCAGATGATCAGGATAGCCAGAGGACCAATAGCGGCTATTTCTCTAGGTGTCATATCGGTAATGGCAGGACTGGAATCGGTGTCAGATGAAGATTGTATGGGTTCTTGCAGAGGGCCAAAGAGAATGCGTTCCACCAGCCATAGGGTATACCATGCGCCCAAAACAATTCCGATGGCGGCACAGGCAGCATAGAAAGGATGATTCTGAAAAGCACCCATTAGAATCATGATCTCGCCGACAAAACCAGCCAGTCCAGGAAGGCCAAGGCTCGACAACGCCATCAATACAAAGAAGAAGCTCATCACCGGCATCCGTTGGGCCAATCCGCTGAAATCTTCTATTTGTCTGGTGTGATAGCGGTCATAAACCATTCCGACTAGTGCGAATAGGGCACCGGTTGCCAGACCATGGGATATCATCTGCAGGATGCCACCACTGATTCCCACCCGATTCAAGGTAAAGATTCCAAGCATACAGAATCCCATGTGACTGACGCTGGAATAGGCAACCAGGCGTTTGATGTCGTTTTGCGCCAGAGCAACCAACGCGCCGTAAACAATGGCAATAATAGATAAGACCATAATGGCTGGCATGAAGTAACGGGTGGCGTCGGGTAACAGGGGAATACTGAAACGAATGAAGCCATAGGTTCCGATCTTAAGAAGCACTCCTGCCAGTAAAATACTGCCGGCAGTTGGTGCTTGGACATGGGCAAGGGGAAGCCATGTATGGAAGGGAAATAAGGGAACCTTTATGGCAAATCCCATGAATAACGCGAGAAATACCCATAGTTGTACAGAGGACTCATTAAGAGGGGGAAGCTGTAAATGTTCGATAATTTTCGGAATGGAAAAGGTCAGTTCCCCGCTGCCGTATTCAGAGTTGGCAAGAACTAGGTAAATTAAACCAAGAAAGGTTAAAACGCTTCCAGAAAGTGTATAGATAAAAAACTTTCGGGCAGCCAGCCGGCGATCAGATCCGCCCCAGATACCTATTAGGAGTAGCAGAGGTATCAATGTAAATTCAAAGCAAATGTAAAACAGCAGAACATCTTTTGCCATAAAGGTTCCCAACATAGCGGATTCCAGAATCAGCAGAAGCGAGAAAAATGCAAGGGAATGTTGTCGAATAGACCCCCAGCTGACGAGTACACATGACATGGTCAGTAAAGAGGTCAGACCGACAAGCCATACACTCAGACCATCGATACCAAGCGCAAAACGTATTTCTGGATGCTCGACCCAGGTCCAGCTCAATTGGGCTTCATGGGAAGGATTCAGTACAACAGGTACGGTCAACAAAAAAGTCAGGGCGACCACCCCAAGTGTGAATTCCCGGATACGATTCGGTGCGAGTTCCCCCAATATCCACACCCCCACAGATCCGGCAAGTGGACCCAAGACAATCAAAGCGAGCAACAGTTCCATAAATTGGTTTTCCTTCACGCAACGCAGCCATTACAGAGGACATCGGAACAGCGAGTAGACGCTATCAGACTAAGTGTGGGAGTTGGAAAAAATGATTATTTAACCTTTCAGAACGATCATGACCCACAGTAAAAGGGCCGTCACGCCTATCATCCAAAGCGCATACAGTTGAACAAGTCCGTTCTGCATAGCACTGGTAAGTTTTCCAAGTCCCAGTGGGATGCGAGCAACGCAATCGACCAAGCTATCCAAAAGCCAGTCCGCTCCTCGACAGCCCCAGCAAATCACTTGCAGTGGACCAACGAAAAGGGCTTGATAAATTTCATCCAGATAGAATTTGTGATACGAAATCTGGTGTAGCACGCGCACAGATGTCGCCAGTTTTTCAGGAAGTACACTTTTTCGGCCGTACATAAAAAAAGCAAAAGTGATTCCTAAAAAGGCAGCTGCTATTGATAGCAGAATGGGTGTCCAGTGATGTGCAGAAGCGATGTTCTGGTCGAACAACGAATCAGAAATACTTTTACTGATCCAGCTATCAAACCACCCTGTGGGTCCCAGCAATAATCCGACAAATACAGACGCCACAGCCAGAAGGATCAGTGGTGCCGTCATGGCGCGTGGTGATTCATGGGTATGTTCACCTGCTTCGTCCGGGAGACTCAGGGGTCCCCAAAACGTCATGAAATAAGCACGAAATATATAAAAAGCAGTCAGAAAGGCGGTAAAGGTCATTATCCAGAATAAGATCAGACAGCCGTATTGCAGGGATCCGGTGTTGGCGCCTATGGCGGTGTAAAGGGCACCCAGGATAGCGTCTTTACTCCAGAAACCTGAAAGCAGCGGAAAACCGGCCAAGGTAGCGGATCCAATAGCAAAAGTTACATGCGTTACTTTCATTTGTTGGCGAAGCCCACCGAAACGTGTCATGTCGATGACACCGCCCATGGCATGCATTACGCTTCCTGCCCCGAGGAATAGAAGGGCTTTGAAAAATGCGTGTGTGAATAGATGAAACATGCCAGCGACAATGGCCGCCTGGGAACCGATGCCAAGACCGACAAACATGTATCCGAGCTGACTGACGGTAGAATAAGCCAGTACGCGTTTTAAGTCATTTTGCGTCAGGGCGATCAGTGCTGCCATTAAAGCAGTGATACCACCAATAGTCAGAATCACTATTTGTGCAGCGGATGAAAGGAGAAACAGTGGCGTGCAGCGCGCGACCAGATAGACACCAGCGGTTACCATCGTTGCGGCATGAATCAGGGCGCTAACCGGAGTCGGTCCCTCCATGGCATCAGGCAGCCAAACATGTAACGGGAATTGGGCGCTTTTTCCGATAGCACCTGCTAGAAGTAAAAGGCAGATAATCGTAATTGTAGTTTCGGAGGTTCCAGACAGATTGGCTGGATCTAGAACAATGGAATAGTCCAGCGTTCCAAAAGTCTTCCAGATCAGGAAAACACCCAGGGCGAACCCGAAATCACCAATACGGTTAACCAGGAACGCCTTTTTACCTGCAGCAGCAGCTTCAGGTTTCTGGTACCAGAAACCAATCAGCAGATAGCTACAGATTCCCACTAGTTCCCAGGCGACATAGAGAAGAAGAAAGTTCCCTGCCAAAAGAAGCAGGGTCATCGAGAAGATGAAAAGCGCAATCCATACAAAAAATCGCCAATAGGAAGAATCGTTGTGCATGTACCCGACGGAATAAACGGATACCAGCATTCCTACGAGAGTAACCGTGACCAGCATGATTCCTGTTAATGAATCGATATGAAATGCAATCGGGACATGCAATTCGGGATTGTCGGGAAGTCCAATCAAGAGCCAGTCATACACATGGATAGAGTTGAAAGGCCCGCTGGTCGTATTCAGGACAATCAGCAATCCCAGTGAAAGAACAAAGGAAACGCCTACTCCCAGCCAACAGGGCCAATGACTGTTTTGTTTCAGCAGCCATGGCCCGGATATAGCTGTGAATAGACAGGCCAGAAGCGGGGCGGCCGGAATGAGAGGAATCAACCAATCAGGCATCCGGGTTCTCCTTGTCTTCGGGAGACAGAAGCGGATCCGTAATGGGTTTCAATAGTTCAGCCGAACGATTCTCCTCCGGCGCAAGACCAGCGACGGGTAGAGTGGGCCAGTTGGGTTGATGATCTGGTTCAGAAATCGAAGGAGTGAGTTCAACAGCGGGTTGTCCAGGGTCACGAAGGTGATGCCAGAGACTGATGTCCAAACTGCCACTACGTCCAAACAGTACGACAACCAGAGCCAGTGCAATGGCGGCTTCGGCTGCTGCTACTGTGAGGATCATTAAAGTGAAGATCTGACCATCAAAAGAAGGATGAATGCCATTTAATCGGTAATACTGATTAAAGGCGACCAGATTGATGGCAACCCCCTGAAGCATCATTTCAGCGGATATAAAAAGGACAATCATATTTCTGCGTGTCAGGAAACCGACCATGCCTAAGGAGAAAAGGATAGCAGCCACAATCAGATAATGTGTCAGTAATGTTTCGGTCATGATACAGCTGTTGTTTTACACGCTAGGTTTGGTTTATGGGTGTTTGTCGTTCGCTGTCGGCAGGTTTGTCGTTTGATGGTGGCATGGCGATACACACGGCGGCAACGAGAGCCACCAGCAGAATGGTTCCCGCCAGTTCGACTGCAATCAAGTGATCGGTGAAAAGATCGATTCCTAACTGAGCCACATGGCTGTCGGATGATAGGTGGGTTGCCGGGTTATTATTCGCTGGCGCAAAGGGTGTATTTTTTAGGGCAGTAAACAGAGACCAGGTCGTAAAGAAGAAAGACAAAGAAGCGAGGGAGGGTTCATGAGAAAAATGATCATAATGTGACGCACCTGCCTGTTGAGCCAACATGACGACAAACAGCAGAGTAACGAGAATTGCACCGGCATAGACAATGATCGTTGCAGCGGCAAGAAATTGGGCTCCAATCAGAAGGAAGAGACTGGCAGTTCCCAGCAAAACAAGTCCAAACCAGAGAGCACTGTAGATGGGTTTTCTGGAGGTAATAGCCATGAACCCACTGCCACAGGTCAAGGTGGCTAACAGGTAAAAATGTAAGGTGACTCCGAAACTTCCCAGTTGTTTTTCCATTGGAAAAAACAGGAAAAGCGGCATCAGACTTAGTAAACCAAGAAACCGGCGCAACTTTTGTGCTGCCGACCATCGCGACGGCAGCGAAAAGTATATGCCCAGGCTGGCTAAACTTGCTGCGATAGGTATAAGCCAAGTCTCAAACATGAGTTTTGTGGTCCTCAGGAAGGTGTTCACTTTCGGAAGAATCCTCCGGCGAACGGTTTTCTTCGGTCAAGGCGTTCTGACTGGAAGGGTCACTTGGTGATGATTGAGTCTGGTCATATACAGACAGAAGTTTTTCTTTATCAAAGATCATTTCTTCCCGACTGGTACCGGTAAGGTCGTAGAAAGGAGTCAACTCGATTGCATCCACTGGACAGGCTTCCTCACACATCCCACAATAGATACACCGAAGTTCGTCCAGTACAAAGCTTTGCGGGTACTTTTCTCTGTCCTCCCAGGGTGATTGAGCACCAATGATGTCAATGCAGTGTGCTGGACAGGCTGTGGCGCAGAGAAAACAGGCAACGCATTTCACTCGGCCCTGATCATCTCGGTTCAATCGGTGAACACCTCGGTAAATATCCGGATTACCGAGCGTCGGTTCCTGTTCGGGGTATTGAACGGTAACCTTTTTCCCGAATAAATGTCCGATTGTGGTTTTCAGACCGTCCAGAATGGCGGGGAGATAGAGTCGTCCGCTGAGCCCTAGTTCGGGCTCTTTAACCCAATTAATGTCAGGGTCATTCGATTTCATAATGACGACTCCTCTCACGGATCGATCAGTCAACGACAGTATCTGCTGTTTCAGTTTTCAGTGGTTGTGGTACCCGGCAAATTCAAAGCGGTAGTAGAGATATTTCCGGCTTGTGATACGGGGCGTTGAATCATCCATATGAGAATGAACATAACGACAATAGAAAAAGGAATTATGGACCAAACAGACATCGCCAATTCAACCACAAGTGTGGTGATGACAATATTTGCCATCGCGATCGGGATCATCGTTTTCCAAGCAATATTCATCAGCTGATCAAAGCGAAAACGGGGCCATGACCAACGTATCCACATGGCTACGAAAACACATAGGAGAACCTTTATTACGAGAATTAAGGTCATTAAAAGACCCGACAGAAAACCGGTTTGTTCAGTGGCCATGAAGGGCAGATGCCAACCACCAAAAAACAGGAGTACACCAGTGAAGGAGGCGGTAATCAGATGCAGATACTCAGCCAGAGCAAACATGCCGAATTTCATGCCACTGTATTCCGTGTGATAACCACCAATTAATTCCTGTTCACACTCTGGCAAATCAAAAGGAAGTCGACTCGATTCGGCAAAGGCACTGATAAGAAAAACAAAAAACCCCAGTGGCTGAACTATAACATTCCATCGAAAGGGGTCTGTTTGATCTGCAACGACTACATCCAGTCGAAGGGAACCACTGAGTAGAATGACGCCAACAACCGAGAGGCCGAGCGGTATCTCGTAGCTGATTAATTGAGCAGAACTGCGCATAGCACCAAAAAAACTGTATTTGTTGTTTGAAGACCAACCACCAAGAATGACTCCGTAAACAGCCAGGCTACCGACAGAAAACAGATAAAGAATTCCGATATCAAGACCCGGGGCAATTACCGTGTTGTCGTCCGGTCCGAATGGTATGACAGCGAACGCGATCATCGCTGAAATCAATACGACAGCTGGTGCCATCAGGTATAGTGGTTTATCCACATGAAACGGAATTATTTGCTCCTTGAAAATGAATTTCAGACCGTCTGCCAACGGTTGCAGCAGCCCCAGTGGGCCGACTCGATTAGGGCCAATTCTGTCCTGGATGAATGCTGCAACACGGCGTTCAACCAGGACCAGGTAAGCGACCGTACCGCTTACAACAGACATCACGATTGCTATTTTAATCAAGGTAAGAAAAATAACGTTTCTCCATTTCGTATTCTGGTAAGGCCTCAATATGCCAGAAAAGCCTTTTAACCAGTCACTGTACGTGGGTCCGGTCTCCGAGGATCAGGGATAGGTTGCGATATGCTTCCCGGAAATGAATCCTGTTTCGTAAGTGTATTCAAAGGCCGTTTTTCTCCTAGGAAAACACCCGATTCGGGAACGGAATCAGCAATGTCTGAAAAAAAAGTGATTTCAGTGGCCAGCTCTTCCCGGACCTGAGAAGCAGAATAGAGTCCAGTTCGCTGGAGTAATTCCCAGAATAATTGCCCTTCACCACGACATTCGCCACGAGGTCGAATGATACGATCGGTTGTTTGAAAAAGAAGCGCGTGATTGACATAAGACCCCTCTTTTTCAGCGAAGGTAACTGCGGGAATAGTTAAGTGTGCTTTTTTTGTTGCTGAGCAATCGAAAATATCATGATAGATGAGTGTTTCGGGTTTTTCGAAATGCTCGCACAAGTCGGTTGTCCACCATGATTTTGGATAACCACCCGTTACGAACAAAGTTTTGCATTTATCCTGCTGCAGATCAGACAGTAACGTTTCAAAAGACAAAAAGTGAGCATCAAAATGCTTTAGGATTTCGGTAACCCCACAGCGATTTGGTGCGCGTTCGCTGTGAATAGTAAATCCGTTGGCAAACGTTTCGTCTTCACCGTCAACGGGTGAAGGTCCCAAAGCAAATCTGATTTCGGAAGAAAAGTTCTTGATAGCTTTGGCCAGCAGAAACGCTTCTTCACAGGTCAGAAAAGGTGAAAACATCGCAACAAAAAAGGAAGCATCGTGTTTTTCAAGGACAGCTGTGATCGTTTCACGCAACACCGGTACGATTTCTTCGGGATCCAGTCTTTTCTGGGATCCGTTGTCTTTGCGGGATGCGTGAAGTAGGCGGTCATTGTCATGAACGTATTTAAAACCATGACGACCGATGTCACACATCCACCAGTCATTAGCATTGGGATTGTAACGAGGTCGAAGACGGTAAATTGTCTGTTTGTTTTCATCCGCAACGATGCTGCAACCGGAGGAGCACGATGTGCAAATGGAGGAATGGCTTTTAAGGAACCAGGCACGTTGCTGGTAAAGATTGTCTTTTGAACATAGGGCACCTACCGGGCAAATATCGACTACATTTCCGGATAACTTATTATCACAGGTCTGACCATCGACGACATCAATTTCGGAGTGATGACCGCGCTGAATCACGGCCAGCTCAGCCGAACCGCTGATTTCCCGGGTAAAACGAACACAGCGGCTGCACATGATACATCGATCTACAAAAAGCGATACGTGGTTTCCGATGTCTTTACGGCGGCTCGAGAACGGTTGGATGTCAGCACGTCGTGTTTCATGTCCATAGTCAAAATAATAATCCTGTAACCAGCATTCTCCGGCTTGATCGCAAATCGGGCAATCAATTGGATGGTCGACTAGCAGACATTCCTGAACGAATTGCTGGTTGGCTTTTACTTTTTCGGAATCGGTTCGAATGACAGTTCCGTGTTTTGCAGGAGTTTGACAGGCGGGTACCAATTTGGGAACCATCTGGGCCGCTCCCTCGTCATCTTGGGTGCCTGTTTCAATTAAGCACATACGGCAGCTGGCAACTACCGACAATCCCGGATGCCAACAGTAGAAAGGAATTTTTACCCCGGCGCGATCAGCTGCCTGAATACAATTAAGTTTTTCGTCGTCGCCGATTTCGATGGTGGTATCGTTAACAAAAATTGTCGCCATAATATTGGGACCGTATTGGATCAATGCCTGGTTTCAATGGAGAGTGAAACAGGTACCGAAGGACGTGCTCCGGTTTTTTCACAGTTCTCCGGGTTAGTTTGACGAATATAAGATTCAAATTCTTCACGGAACTTGTTGACCGCATTCTTAATAGGCCAGGCCGCTCCGTCTGCCAGTCCACAAATAGTGGTTCCTGGCATGATTCCGATCGAGCTTGAGATTTCCAGCAGGAGATCGAGATCCTGCAGACGTCCCTGACCATTTTTGATTCTTTCGAGTATGCGCTGGCTCCAGCTGGTTCCTTCACGGCAGGGGGTACATTGTCCGCATGATTCGTGTGCAAAAAAACGACAACTATTGTACAAAACGTCAATTATGGAGGTTTGTTCATCAATCGCAATGACCGCAGCCGTTCCCAGACCTAGACAGCCCTTTTGTTGCAGACTGGAAAAATCAAGGGGGGTGTCAAATTCATCTTCTCGGAGCAGTCCCATTGAAATACCACCGGGCACGGCAGCTTTCGCTCTTCTTCCTTTCCATATTTTCCCACCATGTTGGTCGATAAGTTCGCGACAAGTAATTCCCAGGGGAAGCTCGTAGCAACCCGGGCGAACCACATGTCCACTGATACAGTAGAGCTTGGGTCCATAACTGCCTAAATCGCGAGGATTGTCGGGATCAGCAGGTACACCCATGGACTGAAACCATTCCGACCCTCGATCTATAATATGAGGAACGCAACAAAGCGTTTCGATGTTGTTTACGACAGTAGGCTTTTGGAAGGCCCCCTGGACTGCTGGAAAAGGAGGTTTGATACGTGGCCAGGCGCGTTTACCTTCGAGACTTTCAATCAGTCCGGTTTCTTCACCACATATATAGGCCCCGGCGCCTTGGTGAAGATAGATGTCTAGGGAGAATTCCTTGCCCTGTATATGTTGTCCCAGATAACCGGCGTCGTAGGCTTCATCAATAGCACGTTGCAGATTCCTGAAAGCTGACGGATACTCGTAACGGATATAAACATATGCTGTTTCCGCACGCGTTGCATAGCATCCTATAGCAATGCCTTCAATTATCTGGTGTGGATCGAGTTCCATTAAAATACGATCTTTGAACGTGCCGGGTTCACTTTCGTCGGCATTGACGCACATATACGTCATTTCACGGTCAGGCGGTAAAAAACTCCATTTAAGGCCACATGGAAAACCGGCACCCCCTCGTCCACGTAGTTTGGAGTCTTTAACCAGGTTTACCACATCTTCTGGTGTGTGATCGTTCAGTACCGATTCAAACGCGCGATATCCGCCACCTTTCCTGTATACGGCAAGGGTATGGCTATTTTCCTTCCCAATATTACGTGTTAAGACAGGTTCAAAATCGGACAAGATTTCAGTGTCTTTCGTTAATCTGGTTCAGTTAAGTTTTAGTAATTAGCCGAAAATTCAGAGAGGCGATGGCCTGCTATTTATAGGGTATTCCAAGAGGAGTGATAAAGAGAATAATGATGGCAAAGGGCTAACCTCTTTGTTCAAATTGTTCAAAAATTAAACGGAATACATATCCAAACGGTTACTTTCCCTTCTCGGACATCGGATTTTCTTTGCGCAGCGAATTAATCAATTCGTCTAGATTATCCTCGCTTAATCGACCGTAACGCTTTTCACCTGCAAGCATGACAGGGGCTTCATCACAGGCACCCAGGCATTCAGCAAATTCAAGAGTCAGGTCACCGTCTTTGGTAGTTCCACCTGGAGAAACGTCGAATCGTTGACACAGTTCCTGAAGCAGATCTTCACTGCCTCTTATCGCACAGCTCAGGGATCGGCATACCCAGCAACGTAATTTTCCATGAGGCTCAGGCTGAAAAATTCCATAAAAACTCATGGTATCCATGATCTCTGCAGGCGCTAGTTCCAGAAGTTCAGCGATTTCAGCAACAGCCTCGGGGGGCACACAGTGTCTTGCCTCATTAACCAGATGTAGTGCAGGAAGCGTTAGCGCCTGTTTGTTAGGGTAACGTGGAAAGAGCTCCTGAATTTTGGTTTTCATTTCTTGTGTTAAAACGGCCATGGAACTTTCCAGAATAGGTTGTTGTTTTCCTTGATAGCACTAACGGTCTAGCTCTGCTGCGATGATACTCAGACTTCCCAGGACAGCGACCACATCACTGAGCAGGTGTCCCCGAATCAGGTCCGGAAATAGAGCGAAATGGATAAAGGAAGGAGGCCGGCAGCGTGCCCGGTACGCTACCTGACTCCCGTCGCCTACCAGATAGAATCCCAACTCTCCGTTAGGACTTTCCGTGGCGGCATAACACTCTTCATTTGGAGTTTCGAAGCCACGATTTGACATCACCACTTCAAAATGTGCAATCAATCCTTCGATGGTTGTCCAGACCTGGTCTTTGTTTGGAAGAATAACCCTATCCTCCATTTCTACATTTACCGGACCGGTCGGCAAATGTTCCAGTGCGGCTTCGACAATATTCAGACTTTCTTTCATCTCGGACATGCGCACCAAATAGCGTGCATAACAATCACCACCTCCTGCACAACATATCTTGTAACTATTCTGTAAATCCGGGTATGCAAGATAGGGATGATCTTTCCGTAAATCACGGGTCACCCCACTAGCACGGGCAATCGGTCCGGTGGCACTGCCCTGAAGGGCCTGCTCCTTGGTTAAAACGCCTATTCCTTTTGTACGTTCAACGAAAATCCGATTACGATCTAGTAGTCGGGAAATGTCGGCATGGGTTTTCGGGAAGGTGCGACAAAAATCACGTACCTTTTCAATGAAGCTAGGTGTGACATCGTACATCAATCCGCCAACGCGGGTGTAACTGGTCGTAAACCTTGCGCCACAAACCGTTTCAAAAATGTCGTACAGACGTTCACGCTGATGAAAGGCGTAAAGGAAGGTTGTGAGGGCCCCAACATCTAATGCGACAGCGCCGTTACAAAGAAGATGATCACTGATGCGCGCCAATTCTGCAAGAATGGTGCGTATGTACTGACATCTCGGGGGTATTTCAAGTCCGATCAACGTTTCCACTGCATGATGCCAGGCGATATTGTTAGCCAGTGGCGAAATATAATTCATACGGTCCGTTACAGCCACGTACTGGTTGTAATCGAGGTGTTCCCCTATTTTTTCAAAGCCGCTATGCAAAAACCCAATATCAGGAATGGCATCTACCACACGCTCCCCGTCGAGTTTCAGAATGATCCGCAGGGTTGTGTGCGTAGCGGGATGTTGAGGGCCAAAATTCAAGGTCCATACATACTCTTTGGAATCCTCGGATAGAAGCGGTTCAAGGGCGAGTGGTTCCAGTGGCATAATATCGTTTTTCGCTTGATTGGTGGCAGTCGCTGGGAGGTTAGGGAAAGTTAACTTTCGGCACGCGTGATTCTCTGAAAATTATGGCGTTCACCTCGTCCACGCAGGGGGTAGTCTTTGCGTAACGGATATGCGGAAAAAGCATCCGGAAGCAGAATACGTCTCAGGTCAGGGTGATCTTCAAATACGATCCCGAACATATCAAAGACCTCCCGTTCCATCCAGTTTGCGCCTGTCCAGAGTGGCACAGCAGAGGGGATCGTCAAATCAGGTTCATCGAGCCATGTTTTGACGAAAAGCCGTTCTTCTCGATCCGTGCAAATTAGGTTGTAGATCAGTCCAAAACGATGTTCTGCCTTGGGATAATGTAAATAGTCAACAGCCGTAATATCGATCAGAAGATCGAAGTCGCATGATTGTTTAAGGAAAGAGAGCAGTTTTGTAACAGTTTCGGGTGAAACCACAACACGATGATTATCACGAAAAGTAGAAAAGCGGAGTAACGCTTTGTCGAAGTTTGCCAGTAATTGCTCTTGGGTATCAGCCATTATTATATTGTTAAAAAGGTGAGAGATAATTACCGCTGAACCATTAAAGTGTGTCGTCCAGTACATCCTGTAACGCACGTTTTCGATGTTGTCGTTCTCGCTCGGTGAACTCGGTTCCGCTCAGACTTCCTTCCTTCTGAATTTTTTCCTGAAGGTCAATGACCGATCGTATAATTTGCTCTGGTCGAGGTGGACATCCTGGAACGTAGAGATCGACCGGAATAAAGTGGTCAATGCCCTGAACAACAGCATAGGTGTCAAAAATTCCTCCCGAAGAAGCGCAGGCACCCATGGAGATACACCATTTTGGTTCTGGCATTTGAAGCCATATTCGTTGGAGAACCGGCATCATTTTCATCACAACACGGCCGGCTACAATCATAAGGTCACACTGTCTGGGTGTGAATCGAAACACTTCCGCACCAAACCTTGATATATCGTGTCTCGAGGCAGCCATTGCCATGAGTTCGATTCCACAACATGCCGTCGCGAACGGCATGGGCCAGAGACTATTCTTGCGGCACCAATTAGCCAGAGGATCCAGTTTCGTCAGCACCACATTGTCAGGAAGGTTCATGTCCATTGAAATACTTTTCTCCGCCAAGCATAGATGTACGCGGCAATCAACAGTGCTAGAAAAATACCTATCTCAACAAGGATAACAGGTCTATATTCTGTCCAGCGTTCCACACGTTCTTGGAAAGCGGTATCCCTTGAAACAGCCATATCGGTGCTTTCTTCGCTGGTGATCACGTGTCGTACCGTTCCGGAAGCAACCGCCCAGGGGTACAGAAACAACAGTTCGACATCGAAGGCAAGGAATGCAATAGCAAGCAGGTAATAACGAATATCGAACCGCTGTCGAGCGTCCTTAATGGGGTCCATACCCGATTCATACGGCATGAGCTTTACCGGATTATCACGGCGAGGACCAAGAATATGGGCAGCGGCAAGAGTTGCAAGCGCCATCAAAGTGGCCATGCAAATGAAAAGAAAAATAGGCAGTTCGTTGTCGAGCATGGTGGAGATGGTCATTAATGGCGGGACCCTAACATTGTGATTCCTTTCACAATGTTATCGAAAAAATAGCTCCCCAACTTTAAGTCCGGGGAGCACCACACCTCATATTCTACACACGTATCCTATAGAAGCAACGGTTTGACTTGCTGTACAAGTGATTATCTCTCAAGATACGATTGCGGATGTTTGGAGAAATGGAATCGCACATAAAGGGTACCTGTCAATCAAACTGGTAAGGCCATATTTCGAGCGTACCGTATTTGTGATACCTGACTGCTGACACGATTAGAAGTGGCATTATCGAAAACAACGAGATGTTACTGTCAGGAATTTGTCTGATTTTTCATGTTTGAAAAGCACTCGATATGCGTTCCCTTTCCATTACTGAAAACAGAATTCTGATCACGGTATTGATCCTCGTGTTTGTGGTCTATATCGCGAGTTTTTCTGGTGTTATAGGTAGTAATGACGGCAGTCATTATGCCTTAGTGCGTTCGCTTGTTGAACATGGAACTTTTAGAGTTAACCAGAGCCTGCAATGGACCTGCGAAGATGTGGCGACGGACCGAGAACGGTTCATTGGTGTGACTGATGAGTCAGATAACCTGGGAGATCCGGTGGCTCTACCCCGTCAGAAAGATGAGAACTTTTACTCTAATAAACCACCAGGAACAGCATTTCTGGCAATTCCATTTTATTGTTTGGGTCGCTGGATGGATCCCTGGTTGCAGAATTATCCTCCTCCTGCTACAGGAACGGCAGAAGATCGTTTTCCTCATGACTGGTTTCGGATGGAAATACCATTCTTTTCTGAAGCACACAAAGTCGGATTTCAGGGTAGTCTTGAGGATCTTCGGCGCAGTTATATACAAGAGTGGCAAAGGCAGAATGTGGTAAATATGCTGCCCGCGATTCTTGGCACGTTATCAACCTGGTTGGTAATTCGTCTGAGTATGCAGTTAGGTGCAGGATTCTGGCCATCGCTGGTTACGGGGTTCTTTGTGGCACTGGGAACCATACAGTGGCGGTATTCGACCGTACTGTTCAGCCATATTCCTTCTACGGTCACACTATTGCTGTTGATAGATGGTATCGCGGCAGGTTGGTCGCAGAATCGAAAAGCCGGAATGATTTTCTGGGGTGTCTTGCTCGGATTTATGGTTGCCATCCAGTACCAGGCAGCTTTGTTTGTACCTTTTCTTGTTATCGGGTGGGTTCTTAAATTCCGGGAGAAAATATCCCCGTGGTTGACTCCGCTGATGCTTTCAGGTTCGGCTGCCTTGATGTCCGTTGTGCTGATTGCTTCCTATCATCAGGCCTGTTTTGGAAAACCCTGGGTGAATCCGGTATCCCGTAGTCGCTATTTTGCTTATGCCGGCCGGGTGCAAGAGATGCTGTCAGGAGATCCTTGGCAGGCAATGAATGATTTACTTATTCAGGATTCCGCGGGTCCTGAAATTGTATTACGTGCCAGTCGTGACACAGAGTCGATTCCAGCTGTTGCGACAGCTACTATTCAGTTTCCGTTGCTCTATGAATCATGGGGATGGAAGTATGCGGACGCTTTGAGAAAAAACTGCGTTCGGATATTTGTGGGATCTGATACGCAGCGAACAGGTTTTTTACAAGGAGCCGGTTTGTTTCTGGTGAGTCCGTTTTTGCTATTCGCCACGTTCGGATGGATTGTTTGCGTGCGCCATTCGGGTCATATCGGGATTCTGATAGTGTCTCTCATAGTTCTGCAAACCGGTTTTATCGCCTTTGTTCGACAGCCAACCGGTGGTGCAACCTATGACGCCCGTTACTTAATGGCGGTCATTCCCTTATGGTCCGTTGGTTGTGCGTTGTTGTTGAGTCGACTTATACCTGTGGGCACAAAGAGAAAAGACTTAGATCATATCCAGGGATTAACTTTTCTAAGGAAAGCCTGCCAAGGGACCGGATACGGGATTGTTTTGATAACCGGGGTTCTGAGTGTTACCAACATGCTACATTCAATGGCTGTTTTTCAACGCCACGAAATGGCGTTGGCTACCAGTAGAAATCCGTTTGCTCCTGGTCATGTTTTTAACTGGCAAAGCAGATTCGATGCATGTTTTCAAAGTATCGGTAATTGGCCGTTGTGGATGTCTGTTCTTATGGTATCCGTACTTTTGTTTTTAGGACAAAAGTGGTTGGTAAGAAAAAAGCAGCTATTAAAGGGATCGTGAAGAACCACCTATCGAAAGAGCGGTGCGTTTGTTTTGTAATCGGATCTTATCGCCTGTCTGAAAGAACCGAGTCATAAGGGCTTTTGCGAGGCTAAAATCGTCTATGTCACGCAATCTCCAAAAGAAAGTAACAGAACAGTCCCTTTCTTCAAAGAAGCAGTCGACTCCGGTTTCCTTAAAAGGTGTTCGACGTCCAAGCCATGGGAAAGAGTCCAGGGTAGTACAATATTTATGGTTTTTGAGACGTTCGGATCAAGTGGTGGTGGCAACACTGGTTGTTCTCGTTCTTTGTTTTATGGTCTTCTACCAGTTAAAGGTCAGTGGTTGGGGACGCGAACCCATTGAGATACGTCACTTTGGTGAGCGTGTCTGGGACAGTCGGGTGAATATCAATTCGGCGGACTGGCTTGAATTGGTGCAATTACCACAGGTTGGACCTGTAACGGCCAAGCGTATTGTCGCTGATCGAATTAAGAAGGGGCCTTTTACTACCATCGAAGATCTGCAGAGAGTACGTGGAATTGGCCCCAAGACGGTCATACGCCTGCGCGAATTAGTGAGAATTGAATAGAAGTCGAGACAGGGTTGAGGGGAAGAAGTAGAATGAAGAGAATCCTTACCCAGCAACCGTTGTAGTTCGAGTATGCCGTACGATACGCTCAGCAACGACAAGCGGTTCCGCAAGAATACAATACAGATTGTTGAAGAGCACATGGCGATTGATCAGTTCGAACTGGTAAGTAGTTTCCAGCCTGCTGGTGATCAGCCTGCGGCTATTGAGGCATTGACGCGGGGAGTGGTTGAAGGCCAGTCGTTTCAGACACTCATGGGAGTGACAGGTTCGGGAAAGACCTTCACGATGGCCAACGTGATTGCTCGTGTCAATAAACCCACTCTTATTCTGTCTCATAACAAAACACTCGCCGCCCAGTTATTTGGAGAGTTCAAGCAGTTTTTTCCTAACAATGCCGTTCATTATTTTGTGAGTTATTACGATTATTACCAACCCGAAGCGTATATCCCTCAGCGCGACATTTATATTGAGAAGGATGCGTCCATAAATGAGGAAATCGATCGTCTTCGGCTAGCAGCTACCAGTGCACTGGTAAGTAGAAAGGACGTGATAGTTGTAGCTAGTGTGAGCTGTATTTATGGTCTTGGGTCACCGGAAGATTATCAGAAGATGATGGTGTCTTTGCGGGTCGGTGAGACGATTGATCGGGATGAGATGCTTTTGAAACTGGTCAATGTTTTGTATGAACGCAGTGACCTGGATTTGACACGTGGAAAATTTCGTGCTCGTGGTGACAGTGTCGAATGTTGGCCTGCCTATGAGGAATTCGGTTATCGCATTGAATTTTGGGGAGATGAAGTAGAACAACTAAGTGTCATAGATCCGACAAGTGGAGAGATTATTGATCAGTTAAAAGAAGTGTTTATATACCCTGCCAAACATTTTGTGATGCCCGAAGAACGTCTGGAAGCCTCGGTCGATGCGATTCAAGAGGAACTCGAACAGCGTTTGGAATGGTTTCGCAATCAAGGAAAACTGCTCGAGGCACAGCGTTTAGGAGCCCGAACACGTTTTGATATTGAAATGTTAAAAGAAGTGGGCCATTGCCCCGGTATTGAAAACTATAGCCGACATCTTAGTGGACGAGAAGCTGGTCAAACACCTTACACACTTTACGATTTCTTTCCGCAGGATTTGCTTCTTTTTGTAGACGAATCACATGTCACCTTGCCTCAGTTAAGGGGTATGTATGCGGGTGATCACAGTCGAAAGACAACGTTGGTTGAACATGGGTTTCGTTTGCCCAGTGCTCTGGACAACCGACCACTGCAGTTTGAAGAATGGGAATCGCGGGTCAATCAGGTTGTCTTTGTTTCTGCTACTCCCAGTTCATTCGAACTGGAGAAGTCTTATGGAGAAGTAGTGGAACAGATTATTCGGCCAACAGGCCTTGTGGATCCGGTGATTCATGTAAGGCCGGCCAACGGACAGGTACCTCACTTATTGGAACAGATTCGGCAGCGAAGTGCAGAAAACGAACGGGTTCTGGTTACTACTTTAACCAAACGCTTGGCGGAAGATTTAAGTTTCTACCTGCAAGAACAGGAGGTGCGATGCAAATGGCTTCATTCGGAACTCGATGCATTCGAAAGGGTGGAGATTTTACGTGAACTGAGAGAAGGAAAGTTCGAAGCAGTTGTAGGTGTTAATCTTCTTCGTGAAGGACTGGACCTTCCAGAGGTTTCGCTGGTTGCCATAATGGATGCCGACAAAGAGGGCTTCTTGCGAAGTGATACATCATTGATCCAAACCATCGGAAGAACGGCACGCAATGTTCATGCGGAGGTTATTCTTTATGCCGATCGTGTAACCGATTCAATGAAACGGGCCATTGATGAAACGGAGCGGCGACGTTCGATGCAGATGGCTTACAATCAGGAAAATGGAATCCAACCTGAAACCATTAAGAAGGCGATCCGTGTAGGAATCGAAGAGGAGGCAGCGGCGTACCGTTATTCCAATAAAGTTGTTGGCAGGGATAAAGAAGATCAGATAGTGCCCGCTGAATATCTCAACGAGCTTGAAAAAGAAATGTATGCAGCAGCGGAGAACCTGGAGTTTGAACAGGCTGCTGCACTACGTGATCAGATCGAGAAGATCCGCGATCCAAATGCCCATAAAATGCAAAAGGAGTCCCCTATGCCTGATGGGCAAAGTTCTGGATCAAAAAGTCAGGTCAGGAAACGAGCCGGGAAAAAACGTTCTCGGCAACAGCGCGTTCCAAGGCCGAAAAGAATGGACCACTGAGGACATTGAAAGAAGTGGTTGCTATTCCGGGGTTACGTATGCGGCTGTGATGCCACCATCAACTCGAAAATCGGTTCCCGTGACATAAGAGGATTCGTCACTTCCCAAATAAAGGGCGGCTTCTGCCATTTCTTCTGCCAGGCCAAAACGTCCTATAGGAATATGAACCAGGCGACGTTGCTTTTTACGTTCTGTGTCAAGAAATTTCATGAGCATTTCAGTATGCAAAGGACCTGGGCAGAGCGCGTTGAACCGAATATTTTCACGGGCATGAACGATAGCCAGTTCACGGGTCATGGCCAGTACACCGCCTTTGCTTGCGGTATAAGCTATCTGAGGTGTAGCTGCTCCCATAACAGCTACAAAAGAAGCGGTATTGATAACCGAACCTCCTCCGTTATTACGTAGCGCTGGAATGCCGTATTTGCATCCAAAAAAAACACCTTTGAGATTGATATCCATAGTCATGTCCCAGATGTTTTCTTCGGTATCGGTTGCATGAGAATCGTCCGGATGCATGATTCCCGCATTATTGAAAAGAATATCCAGTTTCCCGTAATGTTCGGTTGTACGTCGGATCATGTTTTCACAATCAGTGGCTAGCGCGATGTTGGCTTCAACGAAGAGAGTGTCGCCACCTTGTTCTTCGGACATCTGAACGGTCTTCAGACCGTTTACCTTGTCGATATCGACAGCAACTACCTGTGCCCCATGTGAGGAAAACAATAAAGTAGTAGCACGACCAATACCTCCTCCCGCACCTGTGATTAACGCGACTTTTCCTGACAAGCGCCCCATGATGTAAAATAACCTCCCCTGGTTATGCTGTATTAGATTGCTGTTACCTGTGACTGCGACAGGCCTCGACAAACTGATCAAAAAGACGTTGTTGAACAGGATCCTGCATGGCAGATAGTTCAGGATGCCACTGGACGCCTATCATCCAGGGATAGTCCGTCATTTCAATTGCTTCAATGGTATTGTCAGGAGCATGTCCGACCACTTTAAGCTTATCAGGGACATGACACAAAGCTTGATGATGCCAGGATGCAGCCTGGAAATGAGTAGCCCCTAACAACTGAGCAAGTCGCGAGTCAGCACAGATATCGATAGCGTGTTCGACCGGTTCACGCGGGGGCAATCGGTGCAGGACGGTTTCCCCGACTACTTCTGGAAGGTGTGTATACAGAGTGCCACCTAAGGCAAGGTTGATGATCTGGATTCCCCGACAAATACCCAGTATCGGGAATTGACCTTCCATCGCAGCGTGAAATAAATCGAATTCAAAGGTGTCGCGTTGCGAGTCTAGCATATAGAGTGTTTGATGTTCTTTACCGCCATAATGGGTTGGGCAAATGTCCCCTCCACCTATCAATATGATACCGTCTATTACCTCGAGAATCTCCTGTGCGGGCACGCTTGTAGAGGGAATCGCAAAGGGTATTCCTCCAGCGTGTTCTACGCAGATGTTGTAAAGACGTGGAATACGAAAACAGTCTTCCTCGTCCTTACCATACATCGTTAGTCCTATACGTGGTCTTGTCATAGTGATGAGCAAACACAGAGTCAGTACGTGTCAGATTCGTTCAAAATAACGAGTCCGTTCCCAGTCGGTGACGTGTTTCTGCGACAGTTTGAGTTCGGTTTGGAAAAAATGCGTGTAGTGTTGCTGAATGGCGTCACCTAAGACGTTGCGGACCAGATCGCTGGAAGAAAAGCGATGGATGGCATCTTCGAAAGTAAGTGGAATCGTTGATTCTCCTTGAGAAGTGTACGCATTTCCTTGGAATGGTTCAGGTGGTTCGAGTTGTTGACGGATACCATCCAATCCGGAAGCTAAAGCAGCGGTGTAAGCGAGGTAGGGATTGCAGTCAGCCCCGGGAATCCGACACTCGATTCGCAGCGAAGACTCGTGACCAACGACCCTAAACCCTGCGGTTCGATTGTCGAGGCTCCAAGCCAGGGAGGTTGGTGCCCAAGATCCCAGCTGGTAACGTTTATAGGAGTTGATGTTGGGTGCGTAAAACGGCATCCAGTCAGGTGTGTGTTTAATCCATCCAGCAAGAAACCAGCGGAAGAAATCGGAGCACTGTAATGAACCCAGACGATGTTTTCCAGCAAAGATGTTTTCCGCGTTTTTCCATAGACTGATGTGAATATGGCAGCTTGAACCTGCCTGATCGTGCTTAACTTTTGCCATGAACGTAACGCTGACGTTTTGTTGATCCGCAATCTCTCTTGCACACTGTTTGAGCAGGATGTGACGGTCGGCCATGCTTGCAATGTCGCTGTAAACGACATTAATTTCATGTTGACCAAGCCCCCACTCACCCTTGGTAGATTCGACGGGAATCCCGGATTGTGTCAGGTGACGTCGAAATGCCCCGTGAAAATCTTCTTTTCGCGTTGCCTGCAGAAGGTGATAGTCTTCTAGATACCAACCGGCAGATGTGAGATTATGAAAGTGTCTGTCCTGCGCATCACGGTAACTGTTTTCAAATAGATAGTATTCCAGTTCGGATGCGGCTTGGGCACATAAACCCAGTTTGGCGGTTGCCTGTATTTGTGATCGCAACAGGGAACGGGGAGCGACTTTACTGTCCACATCGCATATGACCAGTGCAGTGCGTTCAAGCCAAGAAACCACACAAAGGGTATCCAGGTCCGGAGTAATGTGAAAATCACCGTAGCCACTGTCCCAGTTTGCAAACTCATATCCCGCGACAGGCTCCATTTCCATGTCCACGGTTAACAGATAATTGCATCCGTGGGTACCTTGGTGGGCTACATGGTTAATAAAGTGATCGGCAGCAAATCGCTTGCCCAGCAGACGACCGTAACAATCACTAAATCCAACAATCACGGTGTCTATCGCACCGTTTTGTACAAGGGACGACAGTTCTTGTAGATCCAGCATACCTCTGCGGGACACCATACCGTTGATCCTGGAAAAAGAGAGCTAAGGTAAAAGCAACAGATGTCATATTATCAGTGAGAAGGTGTATCTGTCGATTCTGTTAACAAGGAGCGCTCTTCTTCAGGTGCCTGGGCTACCAGATGATGGCGACTATAGAAGAAGAAATACACAATACCGATGCCCAAAAAAACGATGGTTCCCATAATCGCGGCGCGAAGTTCTGTCACGGTGAATGTCGATAATAGGGCCAGCAGTGCCAGCAAGAGTCCCACAACAGCACCTGGAACACCAAAAGGACTACGATAGGGTCGTTTCAGGTGAGGGTGGGTAAAGTGAAGTTTAATATAGCTTGCCATTACCATGGCGTAGGAAAGAACCGCTCCAAATACAGCCATGTTTAAAAGAGCTGCTGCCATGATTCCCTCACCGCCTTGCTCGGCGATCAACCAAGCACAACCAAGCCCGACTATCCCACCGAGAATGAGCGCACTGACAGGTGTGTGATTTTTCCCGGTTACAGAAATCCAGCGGGGAATGTAACCCGCCCGAGAAAGAGCGAACAGAACACGACCGTAGGCGTAAATGATGGTATGAAAGCTGGCAACTAACCCAGTCAGTGCAATGATAATCAGAAGTGTGCTGGTGATATTGTCACCAAAAACCGCTTTAAAACCATCACCTAACGGAGCATCTGATTTTCCAATAGCACCGGCTCCCTCTCCGACTCCCGAGTTGAGGACGAGAGTAAAAAGTGACAAAAGAAGGAGGGTCAAGATTCCAAGTATCAATGCCCGTGGCATGTCTCGTACTACGTCACAGGATTCTTCCGCGGCTAATGGAAGTTGCTCAATCGCCAGGTAAAACCAGATGGCAAAAGGTAACGCTCTAAGGACGCCTCTCCACCCATCGACAAATCCGTCTGTTGTTTTTCCGTCCGTATCGACAAACAACAATTCTGGTTGGAAGGCGCCCGATGCGATAGCACTGATATAGAAGATGACTAAAACCATCGCGGCAATGGCTGTAATCACGAGTCCGATTTTGAGTGTAAGCTCGACTCCTCGCACATTGATGGCAATAAACACAACATAGTAGCTACACCACCATAGCTGTACGGGAATCTGTGGAAGTAACTGTTCCATATACCCACCGATAAAGTAGACAATAACGGCTGGTGTGATGACATATTCAATGGTGTCGGTCAATCCGCAGATGAATCCTCCTAGAGGGCCAAATGCATGTCGTGTGAAGGAAAAAAATCCTCCTGCATGAGGTAGCGCAGATGAGAGTTCCGCAATAGTAAAAACCATGCAGATGTACATTACTGCCATCAGGAACACACCCACAAGCATTCCATAAAATCCAGCATATTGAAGACCGATATTCCAGCCGCCATAGTCACCGGAGATAACAGCACCGACTCCTAATGCCCAAAGCAGGATCCAGCCTGCTTTGGGTTTTAACTGACGCTGTTCAAGGTATTGAGCGTCAACCTGTTCATGCTGTACAAAGGGTCGGGATGAAGCCATGGGAAGATACGTTCAACGGGACTACATGTCAGCAGGATAACCAAGGTTGGAAGCAATGTGGGATCAGCATTCTGATACCACGGGATTAATAAGTGTGCCTATTCCTTCTATTTCAACCTCTACCGTGTCCCCAACCTGTATTTCAGCGGTTACCGGACATCCACTGGAAATGATATCTCCAGGATAAAGTGTCATGACACGTGAGACCCAGTTAATTAACTCAGCCACTCCAAAAATCATATCATGGGTGGAACCGTCAACATCTGTCTTGCCGTTCACGCGACATTGGATTCGTAGATTGTCACCATCGAGTCCAGTAGCGATTGTCGGTCCAACAGGACAGAAGGTGTCGAAGTTTTTCCAACGCATGGACTGTCCTCTACCCAGATCACTGGTTGTCATTTCTCTGGCGCTGATGTCATTACAGCAGGTGTAACCAAAGACATGGTCGATTGCTGTCTCCGTATCGACATGCCGTGCGGTTTTTCCGATCACGATCCCAAGCTCGGCCTCGTGAATAATTTTGGTGCAAATTTCTGGGTATACGATAGGCTCCCGGTGACCAATATTGGTTCCTGGTTGTTTCATAAAAATGCCCGGACCGTCCCGATCATCTTTTTCTCCGTAATTCGCGGCGATGGCAACAATTTTATTAGTTCGCTCCAGAGGAGGCAGTATACGTGCTTGGGCAAGTGGCCCGAGATAGTCTCCAGCGCGGGCGTTGCGAAACAAATTACCACGTTGCTTCCAAACATCATTTCCTTTTACGATTCCCCAGCGAATCCGATCATTCCACAGGAATCGGGCGAGATGCATCGAGGTTTTCCTTTCTGATATTAAAATTGAAAAACAATGACAGGTGAATGAAGTTCGGTGCAATATAGCAGAAGGAAATAGAAATACCCTATCGGTAGATGGGGAATCGTACCCCCTTGCCGTTTTTTGGCAAAGCAGCTGTCTTTTGAGAGTAAGTAGTCAGCTGATGGCAGAGTGTCCTGGCTGGGTGAGGTCAGAAGTTAAATTATGTCAGAGTGGATCTAGAGTGAGCAGAAACAGGCTGTTTTCGTCATACGACACTATTGCTGCATAGAGTACCTACTGGCGAGGTCAGAGAACGGAAAAGGGCACCTGGTACAGCGTGTACAGAGCCCAATAAGCCCAATATTAAGAGTCGGCAAGGTGCATTCTATGTCGCGTGTTCTTTGGGATTTGACTGTTGTGGGTAGTAGCTATCATGCGTCAGAAATAGATCTGGTTTGAGTGCCTCCTTGCATCGTCTGCCAGTGTAACTTGTGGTACCCTTGTGGTCAGATATGGAAAGAACATAAACAGGGTATAAATCCTTTTTGTTTTGAGATAGAAACTCCATGAATAGGATACAAGGATCTTTTTTATAGTTACACAGACAGCCTTGCTCTGAACGATTTGTTGCAATCGTAACTAGATCCTGCCCAAAGTCTTGGGAAAGGGTCACACCAGTGCAGGTTTTTCCGGCTCTCATGTTTTGTAACAAGTTGACAAAACAAAGAAGTAGAATCCTGACAAATGAGGAACCTATGAGGCGAATTTCGAGTGTTGAATCATCGATGGAATTATTTCGTAAAGCAAATCAGTTAATTCCGGGAGGTACACAATTAATCAGTCGACGTCCGTCACGTTTTGCGTATGGGGTTTCACCGGTGTACGCTGACCGTGCTCTGGGTTCTCACATCTGGGATGTGGATGGAAACGAGTACATAGACTGGGTGAGCGACATCGGTGCAGTAATCTTGGGATACTGTGATCCGGTTGTTGATGAAGCCGTCAAACAGGAGATGGAACGCGGGGTGAGTTTTACATTAAACCATCGCCTGGAAGTGGCTTTGGCTGAAGCACTAGTGGATATCATTCCGTGTGCTGAGATGACACGATATGCCAAGGGAGGTGGTGACGCCTGTGCTGTGGCGGTACGTATTGCCCGAGGCACTACCGGTCGAGATCGTATTCTTTTTTGTGGGTACCACGGATGGCACGACTGGTATTTAGCCGCAAATTTGGATAAGGATGAGGCGCTCGATGAGCACCTTTTCCCCGGGATTGATCCCATTGGGGTACCTCAAGCGCTGAAGGGTTCTTCTATTCCATTTGCTTACGGTGATATCGATGCGCTCCGGAATAAACTGGAGCAATACCGTGGAGAAGTGGCAGCAATAATTATGGAGCCACTGCGCAGTGAGCTTCCTCCACCTGACTATCTGGAAAATGTACGAGCATTGGCCAGTGAGTATCAAGTGATTCTTATATTCGATGAAGTTTCTACGGGATTTCGACTTGCGCCTGGAGGCGTCCAGGAATATACAGGCGTCGTTCCTGACATGGCCGTCTTTGCAAAGTCCATTTCGAATGGTTATCCCATGGGAGCAGTAGTAGGAAAAAAAGAGGTAATGGAGCCCGCATCGCAAATGTTCATTTCCAGCACGTATTGGAGTGATGGTATTGGATTGTGTGCGGCACTGACCACGCTACGGGAAATCCGGAACCGCGACGCGTGCAAGCATATGAAAAGTATCGGTGAAAGATTGCAGCAGGGAATAAACGAACAATTAATGCGAACGGGTCTGTCCGGCAATTGCGGTGGGTTGTTTGTTCATCCGAGTCTTCAGTTTGAGATTGAAGATCCGCATTTGTTACGAGAGGTAACGACGCTTTATATTCAGGAAATGTCGCGTCGTGGTTGTCTTGGTTATACCTCGTTTTATTTAAATGCGGCACAGACCACAGAGGATGTAGATATCACGGTTGATGCAGCTGGCGAGGTGTTCAAATTGATTCAAAACGGTCTGGACAAAGGCACGATTCATTCTTTGCTGGATTGTGAACTTGCTCAAGATTCTTTTCGAAGGCTGGTGCGTTAATGTGACATGGCAAAGGTGGCCCTGCGCTGTGCTACCAGGCGGTCCATCCGCCGTCTATTACGAGGTTGTGCCCGGTCATATAGCTGGAGGCTTCTGAAGCAAGAAAAACAGTAGCGCCTTTGACTTCGTAAGGCTCACCGCATCTTCCGAGTGGGATTTTGCTCTCGAGTCGTTCTATGAAAGTAGCACCTTTTTCTGATACCCGTGGAGGTGGAAAAGCGCCAGGGCTGATGGCATTGACACGAATGTGATCTTCGGCCCAATAGGCGGCAAGGTGTCTTGTTAAATGTATGACACCACCCTTTACCGCATGATATGCAGGAGGACTGTTTACCCCGGTGCCGACATAGACTTCTGGATAACTGGCCACCATTCCGTACATGCTTGCAATGTTAATGATGCTTCCGTGTGATCCCTGTTCTCGCATATGCTTGGCTGCTTGTTGCGCAGCAACGAAGTATGCGGTTAACCCAGTTTGAAGGGATTGCTGGAAATCTTCTCCGGTGGCTTCTTTCAGTCCGGTAGAAGGGCCGCTGTAGGCATTGTTAACCAGCACATCAATTTTTCCGGTTTCGGAAACTACCTGATCAATACAGGTTCTAATGGCATCTTCTTGATTCACATCTAGAGGTACTGCCATCGCATTATCGGGGAGCCTCTCGGCGAGCTTTTGACAGGATTCAAGATTTCGGGATGCGACAATCACCTGTGCGCCACTTTCAGCCAGCGCTTCACACATAGCCGTTCCAAGCCAGCCGGCACCTCCGGTAACCAGTGCCACCTTTCCGTTAAGTTGCATGAGTTCTTGGACGGTACGGGTCACGGGAAATATCTCCCTATCTATCGTGATATTGCGTGAGTGATTTCGATAAAAACGATACCACTATGTCAGGAAGGGAACGAAAGGTTTCAAGTTTACTGTGATTCTAAATCTTGGTTGTACTGCTCGTAACGAACCAGCGCAAGAAGTGGAAAGTAAACACGATAAAGATGGTATTTCAGATAGAAAACTCGAGGAAATCCTGTTCCGGTGAAATAGGGTTCATCCCATGTACCATCGGGTTGCTGGGTTTCCAGAAGATATTCAATTCCCTGTGAGATCCGGTTTCTGTTATTCATGCCTGCGGTCATGAGTCCCATTAGTGCCCATGCTGTTTGCGATGCAGTCGGTTCACCTCGGCCTTTCCAAGTGGGATCCTCGTAACTTTTGCAAGACTCTCCCCATGCACCGTTGGGTTGTTGTCGACTGAGCAGCCATTGGACAGCACGGCGCAAGCGTGGATCCCTCCTGGGGACGCCGACCCGACGTAATCCCATAAGGGCCTGCCAGGTGCCATAAATATAGTTAACACCCCACCGGCCGTACCAAGAACCATCTTTTGATTGACTGCGAAACAGATATCTAACTGCACGCTGAATCGAAGGTACTTGAGTGGAAAAACCGTAGATACCCAGCATTTCCAGTACCCTTCCCGTAATGTCAGGTGTACTGGGATCTAGAATCGCATTGTGATCTGCAAAGGGGACATGAGTGAGAAGTTCGCGGTTATTGCCAACATCAAAAGCGGCCCAGCCACCATCGTCATTCTGTAAGCCCTGTACCCATCGGAATCCCCTTTCCATGCTCTCCTGGCGGTTTTTTTTGAGAAACTCAGATGGGGCCTTCTGGTCACAGTCTGCCAGTGCCATCAGGACCATTGCTGTGTCGTCAAGATCAGGATAAAAATCATTCTGAAACTGGAAAGGCCAACCTCCAGGAGTGAGGTTGGGTCGGTGGGCGGACCAGTCTCCTGTTTCTGAAATTTGTTTTGAAAACAGCCAGTTTATGGATTTCTGAATCGGGTCGCTTTCAGAGGGGACCCCCGCTTCACGAAGTGCCAAAGTGGTTAATGCGGTGTCCCAGATCGGAGAAAGACAGGGCTGAACATGCGCGGTGTCTCCTTCTTGAATAACCAGGCGAGACAATTGTTCAGTAGCTCTTTGAAAAACTGGGTGCTTCGGATCGTACCCGAGGCTGTCCAGTGCGATGATGCTCCACACCATGGGTGGAAAAATAGCACCCAGTCCATCACTATTTGAAAAACGTTCAATCATCCAGTTTTTCGCCTGTTGCACGGCGCGCTGTCGTAAAGGGTTCAATCCCCAGTGATCACAGGTTTTGACCATTTCACTACATGCGTAGAACAAGCGGTCCCAACTCATCCATGATTGATCGGAAACCGAGTGGGGAAGCGGCCATTTGTTTTCCGAATCCAGATGTTGCGTAAGTTCGCTAATGCCCCGTTCACGCGAAAGACATCGAACAGGTTGAAGGGCGTAAATAATACTGAGAGGTACCAGAATGGTTCGTGTCCAGGCGGACATCTCGTTTAAGTTGAAGGGGATCCGCTGGGGTAAAAGTAACAATTCAGGGGGTACTGCCGGGCATACCTGGTACGGAACTTGCCCCAGCATAGCTAGGTAAAATCGAGTAAAACTATTGATCCCTTCTACCCCACCATTGGATTCAATACTTTGCCGTGCAAGCTGCAGAGACTTCGAATCAGCATGGTGTCCGGTTATCTTTAGTGCCAGGTAAGCTTTTACTGTAGCACTGACATCATCTGGACCTCCTGGGTAGATAGACCAGCCTCCCGTTGACGTCTGTTGTGTCAGTAAATAACGGGCCAGCTTTTGTCCAAGTGGTTGTGTTTCTTGTTTCAGAAAACCCAATAACAGGATGTATTCGGATTCAAGAATGGAGTCACCTTGCAACTCCCCAACCCAAAACCCATCAGCTTGTTGCTGGTCTAGAAGATACTGAATCGTATTTTCTATACATGCAATGCGACGATCGGTGTGTACGGGTGAGTACAATGCCGTGCGCATCGGTTGAAAGTTGGTCGGTTGTACTGATGTGACGTTTGATCCCACGATTACAGAGCTCACTCCATTGATCTCGTGTTGACAGAAATTACATCGCATCCGATGCGATCTGTGGGTCAGCACTCAAAGCAAGATTCTATGAAGTTAGCGAACTTACCTCACAGGTCAAGCGAAAGCGGTTAGGTATTATGTATTTTCTGGCTAAGGTTTTGAGAGTTGATATGCGGTAATTCCCAAATCGGGTTCTGGAAGCTGTTTGGTTTGTGCACTTATCAGCGGGTGTGTGAGTTGAGAAAAGGGGATGTGAAGTACTCGCTTCAGGCGTGACGGCAGCTGTTGGTTAAGAAATATTTTGGTCGAAGGGTCCTGGAATGCATGCGGACCTAGAACGAGGAACTCAGCGGTTGATAGTCCCGGTAGGTCCAGGATCCTTGACAGACTGCCAATAGCAATCGCACGGCGCTGGTTTTTTTGAAGATAGAAAAGAAGGGAAGGTTCAGCATAAATATAAATACGTGATTCAGGTGGCAGAACTGAATCCAGTTGACTAGCTGCCTTTTGAATGTGATTGGTTGGGGACCAGAACAACCAGCTCTTGTTATTAGCCACAATCAGCGACACGAATATCAGAGCAACCAATAGGACCATTGGGAGACGGCGCGAAGAGGATATCTCAGCTGTGCCTGTTTCAGGTGCAATCAACCGGTGACTGATAAAGGAAAGAAACTTTCCCGCAGCAATCCAGATACCGGGAAGCCAGGCCAGGGTCAGCCTCGGGTATGGTGTATACAATGGAGTTAGTATTAGAAGACCAAGGACCCAGCCTATATGAATCCAGGGTCCAGGATGATCCGTGAGAATCGGTGGGTTTTCAAGTGGCCCTTTTCCTATTCGTTTTTCTATCAGAGGAATTGCCAGAGCCGATATTGCAAACAGGAAAAGGAGGTAAAAGGCATTTGTTTGTGATCCGATAGTATAGATGGCAATACAAACAAGACCCGATATGATTACCCTTTTTATAGTCAACACGTTCGCCTGCAGTGGAATAACAAAGCAGGTAACGGCAAGGCCGATCACACTGAGCCCTGAATGCATCGATGTTAGATGATTGACGTGCTCGTTCAAACTGGACAGCCATCCCTGCCATCCAACCAGATATCCCTGGTGATGGTTAATCAGTGCCGAATAGCCTCCGGGTTGTTGTGAAATGTACAGGTACCAAGGCAGGTATCCAAGAACGGCAATTCCCGTAGCCAGGCACCAATACTTCATCAATGGTAGGGTTTGTGAGGCATTTCGGAAAATAGTCGGCACAAAACCAAAAAGACCGAAGAACAGGGGAAGCCAGCCATTGTATTTCGTGTTCCACGCAAGAGCGACCGCTATGCCGCTTGCGATGGACCATTGGTAACGGCATTGGCTCAGCATTTCCGAAATACAGACCAGTGAAAGAACAAAACAGGTTACGAGTAAGCTGTCTGTTAGAGCCATGCGACTATATATGATGTGCATTTCGCTGAACATCGCCAGAGACGCGGCGATCAGTGCAGTCGAACGATCATACCAGCGTGAAGCAATCCAGTATGTTACGAGTATTAAAATACAGCCACTAACCTGGCTGACAGCAATAGCCGAGAGGTCTTCTATTCCAAAAAAGTAAAATGATATTCCGATTAAACCTGGCAAAAGACTGGGTGCATAGTAGTGGTGATTCACGTAAAAGGGCGATGTGCCATCAAGCTGAAACGGCCATTGCCCACTGAGGCCATATATCCCTTCGTCAAAATGCCAGAGTCCCAGACGATGGCTGACTGCGCATCTCAGAACAACACCGATGAAAAGAATCATGCCTAGGACGAAATGGGGTATGTGCCATTTGTCCATAAAAGCCGGACCTGGAACCTGTGTTGTTTGGTGTCGCATGTTATTACCATTGTACACCTGCGCGTGTACGTCTTCTAACGGATGCGTTAAGATGGCGTTTCCTTCAACACTCTGAGTGTTCTTTGTTTAGGGGACAGCCAGGTTCTTGCAAAGGGTTGTGGCCGAATGAAATCGGGGTTTTTTACCTTTTCGGGATTTGGTTCTGGCTGCAGGAGCGCACTGCCGTGAAAATCAAAATATGCGGTGTAACGAGTATCGAAGATGCGACATGTGTTGCCGATGCAGGTGCTGATTTTATCGGTTTTAATTTTTTTTCTGAGTCACCCCGTTGCCTGTCTGTAGATGAAGCTCGAGATATTGTTGCACAGTTGCCGGAAACAGTAATGCCTATCGGCTTATTTGTGAATATGCCCGTTTCCCAGATCCGTTCTACGATGATCCATGCCGGGTTGAAGGGTATACAACTGCATGGAGATGAAGACCCTGAGGTAGTATGTGACTTGAAGGATTACTTTGTCATTCGGGCTTTTCGCTGCTCGCAGGCAGGATTGGGTCCACTCGACCTTTATTTGAGGCGATGCAAGCGGTTGAATCGTCTTCCGGATGCTGTTTTGATCGACGCTTACGTGCCCGGACTGTATGGAGGAACAGGACAATCTGTTTCCCGGGCATTATTAGCCGAAGGCTATAATTACAAAAAATGGCCAAAATTGATTTTGGCCGGTGGTCTAGATCCGGAGAATGTTTCAGAAGCCATTCGTCTGGTTCGACCATGGGGCGTCGATACAGCTAGTGGTGTTGAGATGAGTGATCAAACCGATGAATCGCCAAAGAGTGTTCGTCCTCGTAAAGATCACCTGAAGATTCAAGATTTTGTACAGGCTGCAAGAAGGATGCAAACCACATGAATGACTTTGGTCCTACCGACGGATCGGAAGACCTGTGAAAGATGACACAACGTGCGATTAGGAAAAAGACATCATGTCACAGTTAAAGTTTGTTGGAACGAATATTGATGGCTTGCTGGGGCGCGCTGAACAGTTAAAGGTTCACGACAGGAATCTGAATGATCTGATAGGTCAGTGCTCCTTTACGGATGCGCTTTTTCATATTCTACTGGGCGAAGTTCCAACGGACCAGCAACGTAAGCTATTGGACATTGTCCTGGTTGCGTTCCATGGCGGTTTTGGATTGTTGCCTCCTACAACACTGGTTCCACGATTGGTAGCTGGTACAGGTGTATCGGTTCCCCAGGCGTTGGCCGCAGGTTATCTCGCGAGCGGACCTTTTCATGTTGGAGCTGTGGAACAGGCGATGAAACTGTACCAACAGATTGAAACATCCTATCTGACCCAACAGCAATCGGAAAACACGGATCAAGATCTTGAAAACTATGCTGCAGATTTTGTGCAAAAGATGATGGATCGTAATGAAACCGTACATGGTTTCGGACATCCTTTTTTTCGAGTAGATCCTCGTCCCGTTCACATCCGACGTCTGCTTGCGGATATGGATTTTCAAAGTCCGTATCTTCCTATTTATGACGGTGTGACAAGGGGGGCGAATCAGCGCAAGCCTGTGCAACCCAATGTCGATGGCATTACGGGTGTGGTATTACTTTCTTTGGGTATGAGTCCGGAACACGGAACGGGTTTGTTTCTGTTGGCGCGAACTGCTGCGATGCTTGCCCATATCATTGAAGAGCAGACCGTCATGCCTTATCAGACGCAGAAACGCTTTATGGGACTGAATATAGGTCCACTGTTTTCACCCAAATGGTTGTTTAACCTCGACTGGATACAGGCTAGTAAACACTTCAATCAACTGCGCGATAATCGTTTCTACCGGAAATTTCTGGGTCTGGCGAAGCGATCTTATCGTGCACGGGAAAAAGAGGATCGAGATGTGGTGAGCCGTTCAAAGCAGCGGCCACCCCGGTCTCTGAGCGAATTTACAGTCGAAGAAGAACAGGAAGTTTCAAGCGACTCTCAGGGACAGGGAGCAATTTCAGAACCTTTGTTGGCTGCTATTTACGGCATTGTTACCGCTGCCGATCAAATGGGACAGGATGAGGACTCTGAAAAAGAAAAATTGCACCGGGCACTCGAGTTATTGCAAGACGTTTCCGGAATCTCCCAACAGGGACCGGATTCATTTGCGCAACTTGCGAAAGAAGCGGTCGAGGAGAAGGAACAGAAGTAGCGATCGTGGTTGGAGAAGGACCTAGGAATTCAGACGGATAGTCAAGTATTCCATATCCAGTTTTACTCTGTTTCAAAGGGGTGATGCTCTGCTTCGTCGCGCGTCAAAAATCCCCATTGCAGTGGTTGGTCCTGGCAATAATTTTTATGCAGCGTGAGGGCGGTGAGTGCTTTGGCCATTTCAAAACCGAGGTAAAATGCGTGATGAGGATCAATGGTGTTTTCAGAGATCAATTTCTGAAATAACGTAAACGGATCGGTACCCTGGTGATAGCCCCGATGGTTCATGACATGGATGAGTCCCTTTTCAGAAAAAATACGAAAATTCTTATCCGTGATTTTTTTGGAAAGCTCTTTAAGAAAGGGAGGATCATGATATTTCAGTGGCGTATCGCGTAGCACGTGCAACTGCGGTTCCAAGTGTTTGGGAAGAACCTTGTTTTCACAAGCAAAGTAGACAAGTCGACGGGCAAGATCCCATTCTTTTACAGAAGAACGTGCCCAGTTAATTACTTCGGTGGTCAGGATACTCTGAATATTGGCTTCCTGACAAAATCCCGCAAGCAACACATTAATACCTGCAGAGTCGACATCGGTTAATTCAGACAGGTTGCCAACTCCCATCATGATGCGGAAATCAGGCCATTGGTGTCGACAGTTAAGATAGCGTTCCAGCGAACGCGCGAATCCGAACCCGATCGGCTCCAGGATAGGATCAATACGAAAAGGAGTATTCCAGAACGTAAGTTTTTCAACAGCCAGTTCCAGACTTTCCCAATCGGAAGGTGTTGACGGAATCACAACGACTTCACACCCGAGGTCACGAGCCAGTTCCAGGTTTCCATTTTTCCCGGCATGAACACTCAATACCAGTTCAGCGCCGGCTTGCACGGCACGCTGTACCTCCAGCGAATTGAAACTGTCAACGGATACGCGGAGGCCTTCCTGACATAGTCGCTTTGTGCAATCTTCTATGTTGGTCCAGGTATGTCCCGGAGTACATCCGAGATCGATGATATCAGCACCTGATGTACGGGCATCCAGGGCGCGTGACAAAATCGCGTCCATTGAAAGACTGGGTGCATGATTTATCTCAGCGATGATTTCAAGTGAGTAGGCGCCATAGCCAGGGATCGATTCCAGTTTCTGGTCGAAGAATTCTGGTAAGGACCGTAGATCTTTAGGGCCTAAAATAACCGAAGCGTCCACCCGTTGCTGAAGGACATCCAAGTTTCCTTGGCACCAACCTGGTAAAATAATACGGTTGATATTCTTTATATCTGGAAGCTGACGAGCAACCCACTGGGGAGTCATCAGCGCAGCCACGCTGATTTTCAAGGTAACAATTTCATATTCGAATCCAACGGCTGTAGAGAGTGGTTCAACCGTAGCCCTCAATGCGGACTCAGCCAGTTTTCCGGTAACGAATAACAGACGTTCCTTAGCGGCAGGCATGAGACATCAGTACTAAGAAGGAGAACAGATAAGGAGGGGAGTGAATTCTGAATAATTCAGGACACCCATTTTTTTGGATAACCGTCTAGACAGGAGGATTCGGGTGGAGTCCAGGTCACAATTTCCTCGATGCGACGGGCGAGCTCAAAGTCATGGTCGGTAATGCCACGAACACGATGGGTTTGCAGCTTAACGGTGACTTTCGCGTACCCAACGTTAAGATCCGGATGGTGATAGGCGGCATCGGAAAGAAAGCCAATGGTATTGACCAGCATCAAGGTGTGGGCCCATCCCGGAGTTGTATAACTTCTCCGTATCCATCCATCCTGTAAAGTCCATCCCGACAGACCTTTTAGTTCTTCTTCAATTTCGACGTCGGAATAAACCGTGTCACGCGGTGTATTCATGATTTTCTCCATTTGGAATATTATCTAACGGCGCCACCGTTCACTCGCACGATCTGACCGGTCATGAAGGAAGCTTCGGATGAGCACAGGAATACAGCTGCAGCAGCGACATCGTCAGGTTTTCCCCAGCGTTTCAAGGGTGCTTCGCTTTGGGCCCGTTCTTGCCAGACTTCCGAAGCCTGCTCACCCCATTGTGTTTTAATCCATCCAGGTGCGAGGCAGTTGACTCTTACTTCAGGGGCAAGCGTAAGAGCAAGACTCCTGGAAAAGGCCATAACGGCTGCTTTTGAAGCAGAAAACAGCTGCCCGCTGTCACCTTCGAATCCCGTTTCAGCCTGATCCCATCCCATGTTGAGGATAACACCACCCTGGTGTTGTTTCATACGTTGTCCGACTGCCCTGGAAAGTAACATCGTAGCGGTCAGATCCACTTCGAGCAGTGTGTTCAGTTTTTCTTCAAAGGGCAGAGCGGCCCCTGATCCGGTAAGAATATCGGATCCAGCATTGTTAACCCAAACATTAATACCATCCGTCAGATCCCATGCCTGTTCCAGCAGCAACTGACAGGCTTCAGGATTACGGAGATCTCCGGTCAGGATGGCACTTTTTTGTCCATAGCTACGAATGCAGTCGACCACTTTCTGGCCTTCCTCAACCGATTGTCGGCAATGGACCAGAACGTCAGCTCCAGCCTGTGCCAGGGCAAGAGCAATGGAACGTCCAATTCCGCTTGACGCTCCGGTTACCAATGCTGAGGTATCTGTCAAATTCACGCCAACCTCTTGCAAACAAAGATTTTTAGTTACTTAACGGTAACATTCCTGTCCGGAACCTCAAGGTTGGAACGGGGTTGTATTGTCTGACGATGCTCAAGAGGATAAACTTAACAGTGGTTTATATGGGGTATTTCAACCAATTCAGAGGGCGAAATGTTCACGCTGTATTCAGACCAATGGGGACGGAACTGTGAGGGAATCCACCGACGGGAACTACTTCGTGTAGGGTCACTCGGAATGGCGGGTTTAACGCTTTCGAATTGGAGTCGAGCGAAGGCCGAGAGCCCTACAGACTTCGTGCGTGATAAATCCATTGTTATCCTGAATCTTCAGGGTGGACCCACGCAGATCGAGACTTTCGATCCCAAAATGACCGCCCCGAGTGAATACCGCGCAATGTTTGGTGAAACGCGCACCAGTCTTTCAGGGGTGACCTTTGGCAGCCATTTCCCTCGGCTAGCTGCGATGGCAGATCAATTGGCGATTGTAAGAAGTTATCGCCACGGAATCAGCAGTCATGGTGTGGCTGCAAAGCATGTCATGGCTGGTGGAAATTCGACCGGTGCTCAGATGGGATCAATCTACGCACGCATTGCAGGAATGACCAATCCTGAAACGGGAATGCCGGTTAACAGTGTGGTACCCCCAGCCAGTCTCGGAGAATCGTACAAAAAATATGGCGGTGCCGGCGATCGTGTTACTTCTACGGGTTCTCTGCCGGCGTCTTACCGGCCGTTTGACCCCAGTGCGGGAAGTGAGTTACTTAATAATATGAAGCTTACCATTCCCGAGAACCGACTCGGTGATCGTCGTACGCTTCTGGGATACCTCGATCGTTTCAAGAGAAATTTTGAAGGAACCACAACGCTGCAGGGTTCTGAACAGTTCGAGCAGCAGGCATTTGATGTGATTCTTGGAGGAATCAGCAATGCCTTTGATATGAGCAATGAAAATCCCAATCTTGTAGAGCGTTACGATACTTCGATGTATGAGATTCCGCAGCGTTTGTTCGACAAACGAACAGCAATCAATAAACAGTTGCCTGTCAGTCACTCTCCGGCTGCACTGGGCCGGCAGATGCTGATGACCCGACGGTTATTGGAGTCAGGGTGCCGCTTCATAACCGTGACAAACAATGGCTGGGATATGCACGGGATCCACGAGTATGAGATTGCGGATGGAATGCCGTTGCTGGGTCCTGCAGTGGATCGAGCGGTCAGCGCCTTTTTGGAAGATCTGGCCTCTAGAGGAATGACCGACGATGTCCTGTTGGTGATTACTGGAGAATTCGGCCGGACTCCACGAATTAATAAAGATCTTGGTCGCGATCACTGGGGCAATTTGTGTACGCTTGCTTTTGCGGGCGGAGGGTTACCAATGGGGCAGGTAATCGGAAAATCGGATAAAAACGCGGCAGCACCAGCCAGTGATCCGATTTCCAGCAGCAATCTTTTGGGCACCATCATGCACTATCTTCTCGATATTGGTAAAGTGCGTCTGCTC
>Ga0310344_10000136_pt1 | contig 61532 bp, 73 predicted proteins | sample HC15DNA20200_MG_FD_203801 | JGI IMG/M metagenome (GOLD analysis project Ga0310344, IMG submission 203801) | Marine microbial communities from station ALOHA, North Pacific Subtropical Gyre - HC15-DNA-20-200_MG | ecosystem: Environmental > Aquatic > Marine > Oceanic | place: Pacific Ocean: North... | reverse complement strand
GGGGTGGGGGAGGGTGTATGTGTGGGCTAACAAAAAAGATTAGGGCATACTAACAAAAGAAGTTAGGGTATGCTAACATAAAAGATTAGTGTGTGCTAACACAAAATAGAACATATGTGCTAGAAATACTGGTGTTAGATTTAGGTAGGTTTTGGATTTGACGGTATATATCCGGATCGCATATCCTACGGATAGGGTAATAAAGGGTAGACAGAAAAGGAGATATAAAAAATGTCAAACTCAAAAAAAATTGTTATCGGTTTTGTTAAGAATGGTGGTAAGGTTGCCGTGTGGCAGTCGGAAGCACTGGAAGAATTCATGACGGCACACGCTAAAGATATAAATGTCGTGTACTCTAAGGAATTTGGCTATGCTTCCTACGACCAGAAAACCGGTCTCGCTGATTGGGATCATCGGTACATGGTAGATTGGGATGATAGACTCAACCCAGAGGCACACGCTAAGGAATTTGGCAAAAATGCTAAGGAGCTGAAGTTGTCACCGCTGGCGCAAGCTTACGTATCCACTCTGGGATTGACCCCATTTGAGGCGGTCAGGAAGGAAAGAGCCGAACTAAAAAAGCAAGCTAAGAAAAATTCTTAGTTAGTCCTAACAAAGGCCGGATGCTTACCCTCATCCGGTCTTTTCTTTACACCTAACATTTAATGTTAGTACATGCTAACAATTATTATTAGGTAGCACTAACAAATATTATTAGCCCATGCTAACGCCAAGCATTAGCCTATGCTAACGTCGGGTGTATGTGTGTGCATACTTTATTTATTAGCACATGCTAACTTTTTTTATTAGCCCATGCGAAATTTGGGGCGGGCGGGCGGGATTGCGTAGGGTACCGGAGCGAAAAGAAGAAAAGAAAAATAGGTAACTCGACAGATCCAGAAATTTCACTTTTTTTCTAGCACTGGCATAAGTGTGCCACTATGTAAATTCAAACCAGCCAGTCAGGATTTGTTTTTCCGTAGTAGGAGATGGGCGGCCTCTATGGGTGTGTGTCCAGTCTGCGGGCCAAATGACCGTATAGCCTTTTTGTGCAGGAACGTACAAGCTTTGATGAAACCATTCGGTTCCCCCGTCCGGGACGTCATTTAAGTAGGTCATCCATGCAAAGAGTCTATTGCCTACTGCAGGACTTGCGTCAGAGCGTTCAGTATGCCAAGTTTTATATCCGCCGCCAATAGGGTATGATTGATGATTATAATGTGGACTGTTACGAAATCTACCATACGCAGTACTCCAAGGGAACTTTTCCATATACTTATCTAGTACTTCTTGAAGGTTATTCAAAAAAGTAATCGTAGCAGGATGTCGTATAGTAGTACTTAAAGTAGTGTCAATAGATTCTTTGCGGTCTTTTCGGACTCCTTGAGTAGTGATTCCTTCTCGGCTATGAAACATATACCCGTACTCTGTTATAAATTCGACCATATCATCAACAGTTTTTTCTGGTATAAAGTCACCCCAAATAAAATCGGTATTTGCCTCTTTTGGCATATCTTGAAAAAGCGTATCTTGAAAAACCATCTCAACTTCGTTCATCTTTTGCCACCGAAGTAGGGAACGGCGTGGCCGTCGGCTATCAGGCTGTCGTTTAGGTTGACTCCATCACAGATGAGTTCCCCCAAGATTCTGCCGTACTTGCCGCGTTCGTGCGAAATAAGTATTATCTCTTCGGCTTCTTCCAGCATCTTCTTTGTGTAGTCCTTGGCTAGTAGGCCAAGTGCTTTTTCTTCGAGGTCTCTTGTGCGACTCTCCGGTGTATTGAGGCCGAAAAATCGAATGCGCTGGTGTTTCATCTGTACGTCGAAGCCCAAGTCAATGGTTACGTCGCAAGTGTCACCGTCAATGACGCGCTCTAAATAAACTCTATAATTATACATATATCACCAAAACTTTCTGAATGGACATTTCTTTTCTTCTTTCTTAGTCATGATACTCCATGAGATGTGTGGAAGAAACTGCTTGAGTTGATGGTGCTGCTCTTGTTCTATCATCTCTTTTTCTGATGGACGTTTCATTTTCAGCTGGTACCTTTCACCTCTATCTGGGAATCTAATCATAAATTGAGCGTCACCTCGTTTCGTAGTTACACGTTGATTTCTTTTTGATATAGGAGTTGCATGTACAGAACGAGACCATTTACCAAGGGGGAACAATGCTGGTAGTTGTGCCATAGGGCCATTAGGAACTGGCATCATCTCTACCCATGCTTCTTTATGTTTGGTCCATAGTAAATATCGAGGATAAAACTGTAAAACCATATTGTCGTTTTTGGGGACTGTGTGCCTCGAAAACAGCGACATGTCAAAAACTTTATTACGGTGCTCATCCATAAAAAGCTCTATGTCGTCTTCTTCATTTAAACGATAATCTAGATTGTTTTGGGCATAAAAGACAAACGTATTATCTGCAAAGTGAGCAAGAGCAGGACATACCTCATGTTCCCACCCTTCCCACATATTTTGGTCTTTTAGATATTGTAGATATGTGGTTGGAGGTATAAAAGTATTCTCCATAAATAGAGGGTTATCTAATGGGTCTGGATTTATCGACGAACCTATTGCATGGAGCCATGGCCACCAAGGATGATAATATACTGTTTTCATACAAGAACTTTTTCTCTTATCTCACACAATCTGTGCACTCTCATAGCTTTGTCGTGCCGCCACGGAACGTAATAATCTTCTGTGAAGTCTCGCCAATGCTGTTCGCTACTATCTCTTCTTTCGTCGGCTGTGATCGCGTTGGATGTGACACTGGGATTGGTACCGACGTGGACCATCTCGAAACCACGCTGCCGCAATACATCATACTCATTAGGATAACGAACATCGTCGAGAAACATATGAGTACTTGGAGGGTGACTATCAATAGTGCGGGCCATAATGTCGACCCAATAGTTCGCATCTACATCTCGCATCCTGTTGCCACAAAACTGCAACAATTGCCGCCACTTGTATTTTTCCGGCACTGTGGTCAAGTCTTCCATCGGAATGTCGAAAGTTTGACTGACGCACTTTCTCAGTGGTGATGCAAATGATAGCATAGTTCCCCCATACAGTGCAGCCATCTGGCGTGACAATGTTGACTTACCGCAGCCGGGAGAACCAAAGAATGCTATCCTCATTTTCGTACCACCTGCCACACAATTCGTGCAAGTCCAATAACTCCCACAACAACGGAAGTCCACGAGATTATGTGAATGGTCATAACACCCTCAAAGAGGTGTCTGGACACATCAGCCATGATGCCTCCAAAGAGGATAAGCGGTATCGGAAAATAATCTTTAAGTAGTTTCATTAGTTTGGTAGCGGGGGCCGGAATCGAACCTGACGACCTTCAGACAATGAACCTGACGAGCTACCACTGCTCCACCCCGCGTCGCTCCTAGTTTTGCATTATTCGGGCATATTCCATCCAAGCTTGCGCCATTTCAGGACTGCCGTCGTTTTTCAAACCTTTCGTTGCTAGGAAGGCTTCCCAAGCTGCAGCGCCAGCGGCAGTAGCGGCTTCGTATCGTTCGGCCATTTCTGCTTCGTGCTCTTCTACAGTTTTAAAGGGTTCCAATCCTAGTCGGATACGTTCGTCATTGTCATATACATCCCAAGCAGGTCGGGCAGCTTTCCAACTGTCGTAACTCTCCCGGTCTTTAATGCGTGTGACACCGTATCCAAGGGAGGGGTCAAAGCGCATCTGCCACTCTGGAAATACCATTTGCTCCCAACCGTCTTCGTCTACCTCAGCATCCACAACACGTCCTGTTGCATCATACTCAAATAGTACTTCACCATTCTCTTCTATCTTTTCCATCAGTCGAAAATCTCCTCCATCAAATTTAACCTGTGTTCATTTGTTTCACTGGTTATCACTACGTTTACCAGAGCCTCTTCTAAATATAGGATACGTTGTTGTACTTCTACAATTTGTGCATCTTTATAGTAAAGGTCCTCTTCATGTGCCTGTATTGTACCATGTAATGTGCTAACGTAGTACATACCGAAGACTATTACACTGATTATAGGGATTAGTGCTCCAACTAAAGCTAACTCATTTTTCATTTTGTTTGCTACTTACCTCGTTACCAAATGCTTCAAAGAGTTTACTTAGTCCTGCTGACACAGGTAGCGAAAGCACGGCCAAAGCTGTGAGAAGCCCTTCAATAGAATTCAACGTTTCTGGATTTTCAGTAGCTGACCAAATGATTCTTGCACCGAGGGCAAGCCATACCATTACAACGGGAACGAAGATAATACCAGTTAAGAGCTGGATACCAGTAATTGTAGTACCCTCAGAACGCGGTGGCTCCTGTGTAACTACAACCTCTTTTACTTCTTCTTGTTCTTCAGTCATTTTTAAACCACTCGATTGGAACGCTGCTGTCAGTTCCCTCTATTATCTGAGCACACTCTTTAGGCCATGCACTCCATCCATCGAGTTGCCAAATCAAATAACCTAGTTGCATATTCTGCTCAATCTCATATGGATTGTACCAATCTATCATCCAAAAATATTTATTTATATTTATTCGGAAGATGCCTACGATATCTCCTGTATCCCTTTTTACAGTTAAAGGAGTTGCAGGGTCACTGTCGTGTAAACAACTAATGAACCTCCACAACTCATTTGTTTCATCCCTGTACTTAGTCATGCCGTACCATCCGAAGTATGGTCTCCAACTTGTTTCTGCTAGATGAACACCAAAGTTCCACCTATCCAGAACAACGACATATTGCTGTGGTGTCAATTCCACATGTACAGATTTCACCGCCCTCTGAGCAACAGGAGTAGTTTCCAAACCATGCGTCTCCACCGTCTTGACTAATACTGGAGTCGGGTTGGGGTACGTTTGTTGAAAGACCGCTAAGGGCGATTCTACGACGCTCGGAAGCAGTGCGAACAGGCTCATAGCAGCCGCAATTGCAAGAAACCATTTTATCCTCCTATTGGACTGTGATTGGTGCCTCATAGTTATTACTTGCTGACATTGATTGGATCAATGTAGTTGCATCAATTATGAAACTTGGAGCATCAATGCCTGTTCCATTACCAATTTTACTATTTTGAATTGTTAAAGTACCAATCTCCATATTGTCGAGGTTAATCCCTCCACCAAAGGCGGATATGTTACTAAGTGTAAGTGTACGGCAAAAGCTGTCTGCAGTCGCGGTACTAATGACAATCTTATCGAAGGAACCATTAGTGACTCCCGGAATTTTAACAGCACCACGAGTAGAAGTTACTGTGATGTCTTTTGGAGTGCTGGATAGTGTAGGCCCAATGGAAAGACCATCAGCGGCTACGTTTGTAATATTCAGTTGATATATCTTTGTGGCAGCTAGGTTAAAAGTAGTTGCTTCCACATTGTCAATAATAACAGTATCACATGCAAGTACATGATCAGCAGTACCTATTATCTGAATTGCGTCTGTTAGCCCAGAAGCCTTACCAATCTCTAGACCAGAGATAGTAATGTCTGCGGCTCGTGCACCCGATACGTTTAGCTGTAGCGTGTGAGTTTGTAGCTCTCGTTCGTCAGCGGGTGTGTTATCAGCAAACACCCACTCATCACCTACTTGCAGGGTTCGGTCTGGTTCAACAGCTGCTGCGTTATAGCTAGCAGGTTCAGGCCATATCGGAGCTGCGTTCAGTCCTCTGATCGCGGTACCAATTGCGAATCCTGTAACAAGGATACCAATAATGACACCAAATGTACCTACTTTCCATACACCACCTACAATTCTAGTGCCTTTTAAACTTGGAACTTTAATGTCCGGTACCTTTCCTACATTCATGACGTTGGGCATACCTACGTCTACTTTTGGTGTTTGCCAATCCCTTGATTTAAACTTAATCGCCGGTAACCGGATATTAGGTATTGTAAACAACCTTTTCAAAAACTTCATTCATAGTTCCCCCTACTTGCCTTTTTTCTTGCCTTTCGCTACTTTGGCATTGATAACACGATCAAAAGAATCTGCTGCCATCTGTGCAATTTTATCAGTTGCTGCACTTCTTGTACCATCTATTTTATTACGTTGTTGCGCCATGTGTTTAGCACGTAGGTCTGTGATATATCTATCTTGTGCTTTGCGCTGTTCTGAAGTTTCAGACATAAGTATATCCTCCGATTACTGCCGGTATCTTGTCATTTTCATTATAACAAATTAGAGTGCTTTTGTCAATAGATATTTGGCTCTGCGCTCGGCAGCAGCAGTCTGTTCTTTCGCACCTTCTGGAGCGTATTCTAGTACGTAGTGTGGGAGAGCAGAGGTTCGGCCCATCACCGCTTGACAGCCCTTGTATTCATCTAAGTAACGGTATCGAGCACACATAAGGCAAACGATGCGGTTCTCCGCATGAATTAAAAACATACCTTGGTTATTGTAGCTCATATGTCCGGGCTCGAATACGAGATGGCCTTCACATACTGGACAGACGTTTTTCTTCATAAACACTATTGTACCATATTCTGTCGTGCACCAATTGCACCACCTTGCGGTTTTGGATCCATGAACTTAGGCTTAAACCTATCTGTCTCTACTTGGTCTGTTCCTGTAGCTAAAACATCAGAAGTTCTTTTTCTTACAGTACTCTCATACTCTTGTTGAGAGGGGAACATTGGGGGTTTGAGCGCAGTTGGAATTTCTGTTTTTGTGCTCTCTGTCATATATGTATCAAATTCGGCTTGATTAGGGTATTTTGTTTTGAACTTATATCCTTTGTCAGAAAGTGGAAAATTCTGTAATCCTAAATTATATTCTGTTCCTTCTATTTGAGCGAACTTTGTTGTAGCTACTTCCATCTTCTCTATTAAATTTCTGTAAGCTGCAGGGTAATCTATTCCATCACCCATATCTATTTTTTGACTATGAGCATAAGCCTCTTCTGGACCTTTATGTCGAAATTCTTTTGAAGGGGTATCAGCGTCTCCTTTAAGATTTTCTAACATAGTATCAGTTGCCCAAGGAGTCCAACCTAGTTTATCTACAACGTACTTAGTAAATTTAGCTATATTTAAAGGATCTAGAAATTCTCTTAATTCACTTTCATCCCAGTCTTCTATACTTTTTTCGTGTACATTTTTCTCTTCACCTATATAATCATTGTAATAATCTTCTAAAAGAGGTTGAGTTATTTGAAAAAGTCCGTAAGAAATTCTTCCGGGTACAGGAACATTATTACCTTGTCCATCTGCGACATACGTAGTTTCGTTTGTAATAAGAGGTTGATGCATAGATTCTGCATATGCAATTTTAAAAGCATATTCGAGATCTTTGCCTTTAAATCCTGCTTGTTTCAGAATATCATATATTTCTTTTTCTGATCTATAACCAGCTTTGCCTTGGTTGAGTAATGTTGGTGTAGCCATTATTTACATTTTAACTGACTTTGATAAATTTGTCAACATCTTCTATTTTAGGTAGCTTAACTTCATCTAGCCATTGAGTCATATGCATATTGTTATATTCATTCATGTATGCAAGTCCATACAATAAGGCCGCTTCAAAGGTATCTCTATATGATTCACCCATAAGCTCTGACATAGTACTTAAGAGCATAGAAGTAGATTTATGTATATGAACACGCTTGTGCACCATATCATTGTACTTAGGCATTGACATTTCTCCAATCTTATGTTATTATAAAAAGTATAGCATATATGGCACAAACATGCAAATGGAGTAAAAATGCCAGCGAACCCGCTTTCAGCGTTAACTCAGATGATGGATGGGGACTATGACCTCGATCATTCTGAAATGGATGTAGAGCAGTCAGTAACACCTAATCCGCTTATTGGCGCAGGTGGTCTGATCGAGACACTTAATGATAATCAAGAGAATTTCTTGGTCGGTAAATTATATGGACTCTCAGACAAGCAAGCAGCCGAAGCATGTAATGTATCCCCTAATACTGCATACTCATGGAAACAGAACAATGAAAACTTTCGTCTTGTGTATGACAAAGTTACAACACAGCCAGTAATTATGGCTGCAGAAGTTACGGCATTCGGTCTTGCGAAAGCAATACACAAACTATTATTAATGCTTGACCACCAGAATGTACGTGTGGTACAGTATGCAATTGACAGGCTAATTGATCTTGGCGGGATAACAAAGAGCAAAGTGGAGGTTACACATAAGAGTGGTAGCGCAGACGACCTCGATGACATCCTCGAAAGACTTGAAGAACGAAGAGCTGAATCAGAAGGAACAGCTGGAGGAGATTCTGAAGTGTAAAGAAGATATAGCTTATTTTCTTGAAACTTACTGTGAAATCAACGACCCGCAAACTTTTGAAACATTTCCGTTTAAACTTTGGGACTTTCAGAAAGAACTACTACGTGACTTCCAAGAGCACGATAGGATAATTGTATTAAAGGGAAGGCAACTAGGAGTATCTTGGTGTGCCTCATCCTATGCACTACATAAAGCTTTGTTCTATAATAACGCAAACGTACTCATGCTTTCCAAACGAGAAGATGAAGCTCAGAAACTCCTATTAAAAGTAAAGTTCCAATACTCCCGATTACCCCAGTGGATACGCAAATGGCGACCGCTAATCAACGATAACAAAAAAGAATTTGAAATCGAACAGCGTAATAAGAAGGGGAACGTGACACATCACTCTGTCGTATTTGCACTCCCCGCTACTGAAGACGCAGGACGTTCAGAAACTGCATCTGTCGTTATCGCAGATGAGTGGGCGTTCCATCCACATGCTGAAAAAAACTGGGCTGCTCTATCACCAACTATTGATGCGGGCGGTCAGTTCATCGGGGTTAGCACTGCAAATGGGTTAGGGAATTTCTACTATAAAATGTGGAAGGGTGCAGAAGCAAATGATAATGGGTTTAAAGGTGTGTTCCTCCCATATCACTTAAGACCGGGAAGAGACGATGACTGGTATCACGAGAAGAAATCCAGTTATACAGATGAGAAGCTTTTCCAACAGGAATACCCTTCTAGTCCTTTAGAATCTTTTATTACTACAGGGGGTTGCATTTTTGACTTAGATGGGTTACAATATATAGCAGAGACACATTGTAGAGATCCTTTGACTGTAGGTGAAGTTTTCAATAGAAATGGATACTTACATGATTTGCAGCGTGATTGGCCGGAGTTAAAAATCTGGTCATTACCAAGAGTAGGTCAAGGTTTTATAGTCGGAGCAGACCCTGCAGGTGGTGAACCTAACGGAGACTTTTCAGTGGCACAAGTGATTGATGCCGCAACTGGGGAACAGTATGCAAGTATTGCAGGACGTTATGACCCGGATACTTTCGCAGGACTTCTTGCGGCGTTAGGTAGAAGTTTTAATCGTGCATTGCTAGCTGTGGAAAGAAATAACCACGGCTACGCAGTGCTATCTGCATTGAAAAATGTCTTTAATTACGAGAATATCTTTATCTATAAGAAAGACCGTAAGACAGGCGATGGAGATAATAAAGAGGGGTGGCCTACAAATTCCAAGACAAAAGCAATTATGGAGAGTCGGTTACAAACTGAAATCGCTCAACGTAGTTTAAAAGCAAGAGATATGGATTTTGTATATGAGGCTCAATCATACGTAAGGACTGGACAACGAACAGGTGCAGAAGGTTCAGGTCACGATGATAGAGTAAGCAGTATGGGAGTGGCACTTATGGCTAAAGATATAGTTGCAATTACTAGCCGAGGACGACCACGCCGCAAACAAGTTATGAAAAAGCACTTTGGCACGAGGCATAGATAATGAGAGAAATACTGTACGCTAAGGGAGTCGAGGTCGGTGAAGGTGAAGCCGAGATTGAAGCTAATGAAGAGCGTGATGATAAGTTTCTAGATCGTATAGAGGCTGACTTAAAATTTGGACTTAGCTTTTATTTTGAAAGAGACCAAGAATTCCAGCGACAAGAACGCTGGTACTACCGTGATCACTACGACCGTTCCGTACCAAAGACAGCCGACGTGCCTATCTCTGAGCAGATTGATAATACAACAAACATTGAGAATGAACACCTAGTTACACTTAATATACCATTCTCATCTGTACAACGAGCACATACTATGATGACAGGTGAAGATCCAATCATCGAAGTACTCTCTGGTTCATCCCGTGCAGATAAAGTAGTGAAGATGCTGCACAGCGTCTACCAGTTAAATACACGTAGATGGGGTTCTAACCCTGTCCATGATGCAATATTCAACCAACTTCTCTATGGTTGGGGTGTTTTGCGAACTACATGGTCACGTAACTCATATGCAGATAATGATGAAGAATTTCAGGGTGACCGCCCTATGTATCACTTTCCAATTGAAATAAAGAGTATTGACCCTAGTGAGGTGTTCCCCATAGCCGGAGGAACACACGAACAATGGAAAGCTATCGTACATCGTACTTGGATGAAGGTATACGAAGTAGAAGAACAATGGGGTGTTACTCTCAATTATAATGATGCCGAACGATTAGATGAAGATTTAGATTGGACAACACCACTACATCCAGAAAAGGAAGTCGAAGTAGTTGACTACTGGGCGTGGGAAGGTGACCACATTATACATGCAGTAGTTGCAAATAAACAATTTGTGATGCGTCCGTCTGTTATGCTTTTCTACGATTGTCTACCCTTCACAATATTCCATTGTGCAAAAACCACCTCGAAAGTAGGTGGAAACATGGGTTTATCTGTCAACTATGCTCTCGTCGATAGCGTGGCCGAAATGGAGTGGTTACTCAATAGGCACATGCGTATCGCAGACTTGTATGCAGATCCCACAATGGTTATTAGGCGCGTTAATGACGAGCCGGTAGACATCGAACCGGGATCAGGTACAATCGAGATTCTCGAAGGTGAGGATGTGTACTACCTACAATTTAGGGGAACACTGCCTGATCTAGACCAACTTACACAATTCTTCCGCATACAGATAGATGAGGAAGGATTTTCCCTACCACAGGCAGGACAGAGTGGTATTGATACTATCGCGCAGCAACAGGCTTCGCTCATTAAAGTGTTTAAACCTGTCGAGAACGCACAGGTGGCATTAGAAGATATTAACTCAAAAGTTGTTGGGTTAGCTCAACGATACTCATGGGACGACAATATCGAAGTAATGGGTCGGATGGACTCAGAAGATAACGTCGAGTCCTTCGCGTTTAACGTCAAGGGTAAAGACACTAAGGGAATGCGTAATACAAAAGTACACCTTAGAGCGCGGTTCCCACTTGAGGAACTACGCAATGTTGCAGCTGCAGCTACCCTCAAGAACTCAGAACTTATGCCGACTAAGGTTGTTATGCGACGGCTACTTAATGCACAAGACCCAGAATCATGGAGAGATGAGATTCTATCAACAAGAGCAGAGGATGATCCGATGGTCATGCAGCAGCTTATTGGTACTCAGCTACAGACAATTGCACAGCGAAATAGTATACAACAGATGGTGCAAGATGAATTAGCTGCGGCAGCAGCATCAGCAGTACCCCCTGAGCAAATGGCTATGAGAGGTCAGATGAGTCAGATGGGTGCACCAGAATCTGCAGCACCATTACAGCCACCTGCAGAACAGATGCAAATGGAAGAATTACTAGCACAAATGGGGGCAGATCAAGGTATGGCGGATAATGCTACACCACTACCTGTTCCTGAAGAAAACCCACTAAATAATATACAACCACCGGCAGGGGTATAATGGCAAAAGAATCTTATCCTGAGAGACTTGATAACTCTATCTTTGACTCAATTCTCAAAGTAAGAGAACGTATAATGCTAACGTATCCAGAAGACGCAATGGTAGATTCTATAATGCGGGCAGGGTATACGGCAATGCAGCCTCAAGAGCAAATGCAAATATTAGAAAATCTTGGACCAGACTGGATGGTAGACATTGCAGCAAAAATAGAGAAGAAAATGTCTGAGATTGATAAACAAGGGGCAAGCTAATGGCACATGATCAATATCACTTTGGAGGAGCAGGAACAGAAGACAACCCAGATTATTGGAATCTTGAAACTCCTGAAGGGCAAGCTGCATACAATGCTTACATGGCTAGTGTCGCTTCTTCTACTACAACTGGTACCATTAAGAAACCTCTTCCTGAAGGAGCTACATATAACCTATACGTTTCAATACATCGTAATTATGCAAACTTATCTAACGAAGATAAACTTAAGTTTAATAAATTACAAGGCTTTTATGACCTAGTTTATAATCGAACTTTTTTACCAAATGATACATTTTGGGTTATGAAGGATGGAAGTGAGTCTGAAATTTCGGCAGCAGAAGCGGCGATGATCGTTTCTTATGTGATGGCACAGAAGGTATTGACAGGTGAGATTCCCGATCCATCACAAGAGACTCTACAAGACGAAGTTGAAAAAGAAGACAGTCCAAATACACTACGAATACGTATAATGCAACAAAAAAGTGAAGATGGTGTAACATGGACAGAACCTGTAGATGTCAACGTACAACTTACTGAGGCACAGTATGATTTTCTTATACAATCTCCTGAATGGAATAAATTAGCAGATATAGACGAAACCAAACGAATTATTACAACACACACAAATAACTGGTGGGACCTCCGTGTTCTTATGCAAGATGCAGCAGCTATGGGATTAGAAGGTACATTTGATCCCGGAGATGAATCAGATCCTAACTTCGACCCCGCAGCAGCTGGAGGAGATGCCGAGGGTATGCTAGCTGCTATTTTTGCTAAAGCAAATGGAGAAGTACAATCTTTCAATCCATATAATCCTCGTAATGATGGGCTGCCACCAATTCCTGCAGAGTACGCAAAGGATGGAATTACATGGTCTATTGATCCAATATCAGGTACAAAAGAACTTGTTGATACAAAACCGTGGGTAGGGCCTCCGGTGGGTGCTCTTAGGTGGGTGCCGAATGACCCCACCAATGACCCAATGGGTGCAGGTAATTGGCGGGTAGACCCAGAAGAAGCTCTTAGTCTACAAGGTACAATGTGGGAAGGAGTTCCGGGAGCGGTTCGACCTTGGCTACAAGCTGTACTTGACGCGGGTGGTGACTTAAATATTCTAAACCAAGCATTACCCCAATCGGTACGAGATGCCATTATGAGTGAGGATCCTACTACAGCAATGGGTGCATTATCAGATGGTGATAGAGCTACGATGAAACAACATGATATTCTTAGAAGCTGGATTGGATTTATTCTGGGACAGGCGAGAGCATCTAGTGACCCTGAGTTTGGTTCCCCTATTCTTAAAGATGAATTTGAGAATTGGATACCTTTAGGATCAGGAGAGGTTCCCGCTAAAGAATTTGATTTATTACTTCCGAACTTTTTATCAAGCTTAACTCCCGGTGAGAGTAAGAAACAACCGGCTGCAGCTACTGAGAAAGGACCGGGAAAAAGCGGCCCTCCTGCTAAGACAACATCAGGAAGTGGTACAGGTTCTGGTTCCAAAGGTGGTGGAACCGAAGGTGGAGCAGCTGGAGGCGGAGGTAACGGTGGAGGCACAGGTCCCACAGGTCCCACAGGTCCTACTGGTCCCACTGGACCCGAAACTGGTACAAAACCAAAAATACCTATAACTACTACAACAACACCGGGTGGTCAGATATTCCCCGGATCTCAACTACCTCCAGAACTAACTGGGGAGTCAGCAGGTCTTCCAGAAGACACAGGACCTAAACAAGCTAAAGAGATAGGTGGTGATGGTCTCATAGGAGAGATTCCTGATTATCAAAAGAAGAAAGAAGACGATAGGCAAGACAGTCAAAATGCTTATAATGCTTATGTAGATAAACAGTTTGGTGATTACATTCAAGCTGGTGATCCAGCTGTAGATTATGGTAAAGGGTACGAAACGTGGAAAAAGGGTTATGATGCAGCAGGTGGCGACTATACTTCTGGGGCTAAAGCCGCTGCAGTTGCAGCAGCCGCTAAAGAAAAAGCCGGAGATAAAACAGCAACTGGTGTTTGGAGTGATGACCAACTAGGTTCGGGTGAACTCGGTGGGGGAACAGGTGGAGGAGCTTTTGGTACAGGTGGTACTGCATCTGGTACTGTAGCAGCAGCTAATGCCGCAGCCAAAGCTAGAGCTGAAGCAGCTGCTAAGGCAAAGGCAGCAGCAGAAGAAGAAGAACGCAAAAGAATAGAAGCAATGGGCGGTTAGACAAGTGTCCGATTTTGAAACGCTTTTAAAACAATTACAAGATCAGGAAGCAGACGGAAGTCTAACAGATTATGTTAGAAATAACCCTGTTCCGACAGCTAATACTGGTTCAGAAACCAGTTATGTAGATTTGTTGCTTGAAGATGAAGCGCATAGACGAGAGATGCGATCACCTACTACAGCGTCATCTGTCAATCAACCAATTGATGTTACTTTAGACTCAGCAATAGCTAAAGCAAAAAGAAATATACAAGATTACACATCTTCTGGACGATACGATATTGGTACTAGAGTGACAGACTATATTGTCAACTATGGTACTCAAGTTTCACCTGTTGCAAATAAGCAAGCTTATTCAAGAGCAATCAGTAACGCATCTGGTCGAGACTTGACAAAACAAATTGTTATGGATGCATATCAGAAGATGCCTACACAAGATCGTGATTACTTGGTCAACTTGGCCTATAACCATTTTGCTGCTAAAAATGATGATGAGACCTCAAGTTTCATTACTAGAAGAATGGGAACGCCTGAGAGAGAATCGGAGCTGCTTGCTGCAACCATTGACTACGTAGTTGATACTGGTGATGCATCTAATGATTTGTTAACTGCTTTAAAGACATCAAAGTTTATTCAAGACAAACCTTCTTTACCACAACCAGAAAATCCAGTTAAAGATAAATCTCATGGGTTCTTTGGTGGGATATTTAATTCCATTGGTAACGCACTTTCTTCTCTATTTCAAGACAACACACAGACCTCTGGAACAGCGGCAAATCAGTTTCAAAAATTTATCAATGATAGTGATTTGGATAAGTTTGATAACGGCATGTACACCACGCTTGCACTTCAGGATAGTACTGATTTCCTTAAACAGTTTGGAAATAAAGATACTCTTACAAAGCAAGAAATCAATAACACACGTACTGATATATTACGTTCTCTGCCCGAAAACCAAGGAAATGAGAACTACTATATAATGTCTTTAGAGCCTGAAACCATTCTGGCTATGCGACGTATAGGTGAGTTTCATGACTTAAATACACGTACTTTTCTAGAAGCACTTATGGTGACTCCTAGTGATGCAGGGATGAACTCCATTATTAAACCTCATATTGGAGATGCACCTGCGCATGATCACTGGAAAAATCTTGGTTTAAGTACTCAACAACAACGTATGCTCCAACATACTTTAAGACATGGGGGTAAAACGGGTATTTCAGGCCAGATAGTTGAGCTAGCTCGTGAAGGTGATAAGAAGAAAGAAGCCGAAGCAGCTGTTAAAAAATGGTTGGAAGAGCAAGGAGCACGTTACAAGAGTGCTGGTAGAACATGGCCCCCGGATAGAGCAATGGGTGTTCCCCGTGAATTCACAGTAGATGGACAATACGGTAAGTATCTTACAGACGATTTCTTAGTTCGACAAGGATTTGAACCACGAGATCCAAACCACTGGTACGAGCGTATATGGGTTTTATCAGGTCTCGTCAGGTATGGATTTGGGTGGCCTCTTAGAGGATTGATATGGGCTGATGAATATGCCGTAGATGGTATTTATCGTGCTTTGTCAAAAGATCCAATGGCAAGACCTGCACAGAATATGGGTCACGTAAGAGACATGCCTTGGAATAGATATCATCGTAAAAAGATAAATATAACTGGTGGTGATTTTAGTAGTAAACCTAATACTGCTATGTCCATACTTCAGTCATTTAGTCCAAATCCTCTTTCAGGACCACTCGCACAACAAGGTCTTACTAACTATGTTGGTAAATATCTTGCTGGTAAGTTACGTCCAGAGGATGAAGAAGCTCAAAAGCATATACAACGAACAACAGACCCTACTATGAATGATCAAATAGATGGTGCCATATGGGGTTATTTCAAAGGTCTACACAATATTAATAACTGGGTTATTAATAAAATTCCTTATATAGGTAAACTCTACGCTGAAAATATGCCTTCTGTAAACAATCTAGAAGCTAGTAAATATAATATTACCAAATCTTTTGAAGAAGCATTTCCTAATTTGTCTGCTCCTGATCTGGATTTTGATGGAACATTCGCTGGTTATATGGATATTGAAACACGTCTAGTAGCCGAAGATTCTAGAGAGGGCGGAAAAATTCGTACAGATTACGCTTATATCTATGAGCACATTGCTGATGATAACGAAAGACTGATGATACAAGATGCTGGTGGTGGTTTATTTGAAATGCACTGGCAAGAAAATCGTACACTTCATTATCCAAATATGGCGGATTTCAATAGGTTAGTGCTTGAAGAAAATTACAGTATACCTGATGCTATTGATGAAGCTGTAAATATGGCTGGACATATAAGAGCAGGATGGCAAATGAGTATTCTTGCTCCCTTAGACCTTGGTGGTGGTCTAGTTGGAAAAGCGTTAACTAAATCAGGTCTTGCTGCTAGAAGTGCTCCACGTTTGATACGAGCTTCAAAAGGTCTAAATAATTTCTTAAGCGTAGTTGGTGGTAAATCTACGGTGTCATATAAAAATGCGGTACGGCACATAGAAGATCTTACAAGCCGACTTGCTGCTCTAACAGAAACCAAAAACAGGAAGATAAATAGTATAATAGTAACTTCTGGGAAAAATAGAGATTTACCAATCAAGCCATCTTCGCTTTGGCAGGAATTTATTGGAAAAGGCACGAAATTATCTAGGGCACAAGTACGAAAAGCACTCCTTAGAAATCCTGTATTTAGAAAGTTAAAAGATGATGCAGATCGTCTGAGGAAAAAACATGGAGAAGGTGTAGGCAGAATAGCTCTTGATCCAGATACAGGTAAACCGATGGATATGCCTATAGCAATAAGAAAGTTTGATGATGTTGTTGAAGATATTTATGCAATACTTCGAGGAGATCTTGATTACGAAATGTGGTCAAAGAATCTTCCTGAGTACAGACTAAATATGGTTGATGAAGGTTTAGCACTATTAAGCGACGAGACCTACGAAGTGGGTTTTGGTGCTGGACAAATTCCTGTTGGTCAAATAGAAGAAGTAGCTAGCAACCTTATTGGAATTAGGAAAAAAGAATTACCACAAGGGATTATTAGTAAGCTTTTTCCTTATGAATTTGTTGGAAGAATTCCACAAGCCTTTAGAGGAAGATACACTGTTGGTAGAGGCGATATGCCTTCTGATGTAGCTACTCTTGATAAAGAGATAGATGAAATCACAAAGTTACTACACAGACTCCAAGAAGCTGTAGATAACGCTAGAGGACAGGTGCCTACTGAGATAGGGGGAACTGCCCCTGCAATGGGTCCAGAATTCCTAGACGAGTTTGAGTTCCTTCTAGACACAACAGATCTTGACCCAAACATACTGGGTAAGGCTGTGACCTTAGCAGATCAATATATAGACCTAGAATACTCCATAAAGAATGTCTTTACACTAGCACGAGCCAACAGAGCTAACTTAGCCCTTGCTACTTTAAACAAAGCAAATGATGGAATGAATAAATTTGGCCCAGAATTAGTTGAAGATTTAGTGTCAGGATTAACAGAGGGTACACAACCTGATAGAGATGGAATGCTAGTTCCCCTTATCGATGCAGGGAAGCTTCTTAAAAGGTGGCTCTTTGCAAAGACTGGTCAAGGTCCGATGCGAGATGCTGTTCAAACTGCAGCACAAACTACTTTGCGTGAATTTACAGGTATACTACTACAATTCCAAGAGCAGTATAAATACTTAACAGCTCCTGAAACAATTGTATATATTCGTGGTATGATGAATGACTTACAAAAAGTTAAAGATCATCCTGTAGCTCTGCTCCATTGGCTAATTGAGAATAAGATAGATGATGTCTTACATTTAGACAGAGCAAGAGCAATGGACATCTTAAGACAGATTGATCTTGATAAAGTTCGTTCATTAAAGAATCTTCCTGAAAACGAGGATGCACTACCACGTTGGAAGGCAGAATTTAACCAAGAGATAATTCGAGAAGTGACAAAGGTTCTCATGGATGAGAATCACTTTAATTTAGCAGAAGATGCAACAGGTGCTTTAGCTATTCAAAACCAGTTAAACTCTTTTGCATCAAGAATATTTCTCGCACGACCATCATTCGTAATACGAAACTGGTCTGCTAACAAAGCACTAATGGCATTAAGTGGTACACCTCTTTCAGATGCTACTTCGATAACTCTGGCTCGATTTAACTCTTTGTTTAATGGGGTAGAGTTTGCAACCAGACAACAACCTAGTAGGTCTACTGGAACAAGCGAGGCAAGTCTTGGTCCTATACGAGGTGAAAGTGTTGTTAAACAAATGTTTGATGTAGCTGTAGGTTCTCGTGATGAGAAGGTTTTATCACAACGTAGTTTTGTAAAAAGATTAGCTCGAAGAGCATATGGTGACGGGTTGTTTCCGGGATTTGGTGGTACTCCTTTCTTCTATGCAAGGCAGCTATCTGGTTTCGTAGAGAGTGTAGACAGAAGAAATATAGTAGACAAGGCTACATTCCGCTTCTATCGCAGAATGTCAAACCCAGAAATGTTACGAAGAATTTTAGCTGAACGTGCTCCTGCAGCACTTAGCATACTAGACGAAAAAGACCCTTCTGGTACACTTATGAGAGAGATACTTGAACACTTCCAGAATCCGACTGTATTGACTGATCAAGATTTAATTCGAGTAGTACAAACTCTTGTAGATGTTGACGATCAAATAAAGTTTAGTATTGGTGTGCCTAAGAGTCCAGCAACACTCTTACGTGAAGCTGGATTTGATGTGCACGGTTTGCAAGATGCAGATATAGATATGCTTCTTAAACCTTTAATGGATGACATGATCAATCATACCGGACAAGCTAAAAAAACCATTAAAGATCCTGCGACAGGTGAAGAAAAAGAAGTTATCGTTCCGGAACCTTTGGCAGCATCTCATGCGCTACAACAAGCAATTGAACAGCTTATTGGTGACGTGTATGAACGAGCACGAAAGGTTGCTATTGTAGCTGGTTTAGATGTTTCAGAAGAACTTGAACGTGCTAGACATGTTGAGCAACGTGTGCTAGATGGACAAGCAGATGATATTTTTGATTTGTCACCTGAAGAGTTGCAAAACGAACTACACTCCCGACTATTTGAAGTGTATGATAGTGTATTCACACAGGTAAAGACCTATCTTTCCGGTGGGAACGAAGCCGCACTTACTGAATCACAAGTAGAAGCTGCACACGGATATGCATTACAAGCAATGATGTCTGCCTCTAAAGCTATTAGAGATATGGAAGAGGCTCGTTTACTTATTCGAGAAACAATTAATGACCCAGAGGCGTACTTAGAAGCTCGGTATGGTTACCTACGTGAACTCTTTAATATTATGGACGAGCCTGATTTACAGATAACAAATCAGATGATTAATGACCGTATGAAGCAATATGGACTAAAACAGACTGTTGACCCTGATCAAATTATCCCACCGTGGGCAACTCCTTTTGGTGAAGATGGGGTACCTATAGAAGGAGCAAGACGAGTAACATGGCTTGAACTACCAAATGAGTTATATCACGTTACAAGTCGTGGTTCTGCAATTGATGAGCGAAAAGGAATCTTAGCAGTAGTAGAAGACAATCATAAGATACTTGCAGGTGGTGGTCTGGGTGGTCCTATTAATAGGAATGTTTCCACAACTACAAGTAGACAAGCTGCGGAAAATCTTGAACTTGAAATGGGAAGAAGAGTTGATCTGTTTAATACTCCCCTTAGTAGAGTGGTTGCTTTAATTAAAAAGTATGCAGCAGAAGATAGAGCAAGGGCGGGGATTACAGATAAAAATGATCCTATTGTTTCTAGTATAAAATTTGATACTTTACAACTTTCTGAATCTGAATGGTTTAAACGTGTAACTGAGAGACTCTCTGGTATTCGTAAACAAATAAGAGCACGGGAGATTAGTGTCGATGAGTATAATGATTTTTATAAGACTGTAGATCCGGCAGACAGACCAGCTTATTCAGAGATACCTACTAAAGATAAAAAAGCAATAATTAATCTTAGAGAACAAAGAGAAAGTATTCTTCTCAAAGATGAAATACTTGCACAATACTACGAAGCGAGAGACGCTAATGCCTTAGCTCGTAGCGGAGAAGCATTAGAAGCAGGTAACCCACTTGTAGACCCTATATTTATGAAACCCACTTATAGAACAGGGGAGGGGAACTGGGCGCGTATGGATGACAATGCATATGCCGATGCTCTTCTAGCTATAAATAAAGATGATATTAAAATCATCACCATTCCAAAAGAAACTATTTCAGATAATACATGGATGGTAGCCAATGATACAGAAGCTCTTGGAGAGATACAAATCTTCTCTGATGTAGCAATAATGCCTCCGGGTGGTGAGCAGATTTCGATACTTCCAGATAGACCAACAATGGATTGGTTAAGTCAGGTACAAGAGTTTACAGATGTTTTCGGGTATCAGCCAATAGAGCGTCTTATCGATGACGCACTTGGTATTTTAGATAATGTTCCCCTTGGACTAGACCAAGAGGATCCTTTAGTTGGTGTTCCAATTACTATGCGTGACGTTCCGCAAGAAGTACAAGAAGCGGCTGACCGTGTTCGTGAGATATTAAGTATCATGCGGATGGAATCTATTAAGTCTGGTAAGATTGTTGAAGAGAATGAACTTCAATCATTTGGTAAGTTAAAGTTTGCTATTCAGAAACGACTAAAAGAAAAGATGCAAGGTGTTGACTTTGATAATGTTCCAGACTCTGTAAAGGGGAACATCATTAGAGAGACCTTGACTGAAATTATTCAACATAGGAATCTTGTGCATCTTGGTGAAGATATCTTCCAGTTTAATGCTAAGACAATCTCTAGTGACTTTTTGACAAAACCACAGAGGAGTATATTTACTGATGAGATAATTAACGCTGAGATAAACGACATGGTAGATAGTGGTGACCTTGTTCGATTTACACTTAAAGCAAAAGAAGATGGGAAGTATGCGTGGATTGACCCCGATGATATTGGAGACTTTGATAATACTGTAACTGTCGTACAGCCGCAGAGATTTACAGTTGATAATCGTGTAGATGGTGTTTGGCAAAAAGATGGTAGAATAAGTGCTCCTTATACTTCTAATGAAGCAAATGCACCATTTAACCAACCATTAAGTAAAGCAAGAATGACAAAGTTGATGTATGAATTTGCAGAGAACGTAGAGATTCTTGCAAATAGGGCAACGATGTTGAAACTATCTGACCCTTCATTAGCACAAAAATCTGCTAAGTTAGACTCAGATTTAAAAAGAATTGCAAACAATAAGATAGATAATATTAAGGCACTCGCTGATGACCTCTTAGGTGAGCGACAAGATAGACCCTTCAGAGGTTCGATTCCTTCTAAAGAGGCAAAAGAACGGTTGGAAGAATTTAGAAATGCTGTTGAAGAATCTTTTCAAGGAACTGGAAAGGATGGTCAGACCAAGGGCTTTGTTGAAGATGCAGCTCCGCGAATAAATAATTTGTTAGTTGAGTTAGGATTTAGTCCGATAGAGCTGGACCTACGTAAGAATGGACAGCACCTTGCTGACAGAGTTGGACGGTCTGTTAGTCACAACCAAGATGTACACGCATATGAAAGGTGGATGACTGAATGGGCACCTAAGATGTCTTTCTTGAAGAAACTAAATGATTCACTCAAACAAGACTTAAAAAATGCTATTATACCTACTGAGATAGACCCAACATTAGGAATTCAGAATCAAGTTAGGGGCGATTCATTAGCAATTACATTTGTTGAAGCAATCAGAAGATGGGATGAGGCGCAGTCTATTCGTGCTCATGGTTTCCACCTAGATACTGAACTAGATGCAGAGTTGATTCGTTCGATAAATAGAAATGTTGTAATTAGGAATTTACCAGAGGATCTTAGACAACAAGAATTCTATCCTTCAAAAGGTATCTTCAATAGGGGTATTCCACGAGCTAATACGTGGGATGATGTCATAAGTTTTGCACAAGAGTACAATCTTGAGCAACATATACCACTTCAGGCTATTACAAAGGGCGTATACAGGAGGTTGGAAAATGGTAAAATTGAGCGAAGACAGAGTAAAAGAACGCTTTCTGTTCCTTTGTGGAAAATAAGTACTCCAGAAGGACAAACTAAAGATATAAGTGAGACTGGTGATACATACCGACGTGGCCGAATAGTTAGTCCTGCACAAGAATGGATTGCAACACAAGCAACTCCTTGGCAGCTAGGCAATAATGGATACTACAGAGGAGATGAAGGAATTCTTCCAGCTCAATTTGGTTTTGGAGCACACCGTAGAACGGATGGAACACTACTAGAAGACATACCTGCACAGGGTATCAATGGTCGTGTGTTTATGCAAAATGCTCCTGCAGGATATAAACCGTTTATTACTGATGACACATGGGCAAATGTTGACGGTACTGATTGTAGAAAAATTGGTATCTTTGTTAAAGAGGGTGCTACAGAAGAAGACATCACAGCAGGGGTATTAAAACTTGCTAGATACCGGGATGATTTACGAAAGAACGCCAAGAAACTTGGTTGGGACTTTAGACAAGAATCGCGTGGACAGTATAACTGGACAGGTTTCCAAGCCTCTTGGTCAGGTATTACAGGTGAGCTAGACTTAGTAACGCCAGAATGGGCGTATCCGGAAACTGTTATTTCTGAGTTACAAAAAGTTATTAAGCAAGTTGAAGACCTCTCTAATCCAGAATCATCTGCCTATAAAGACTTAGTAAAGCAATTAGAAAAAGAGGGTATTGAGGGTAGAGCAGCAATTAGGACAGAAATTAGTCTACGCAGAAGAGCTTTAAAAGATATAGGTGCTTACATGGTAGAGCAATGGCAGAAAGGGTTCCCTATCTATGGTGATAGTAGGAACAGCCTTGAGGACGTATTACCTATCTGGACGCAGTTTAAAAGAAGTTCAGATGCTACACGACGTGCTCGTGGTAGAGCACAGGGAGCACTCGAAACAACTGCTTTAGAGGGACCTATGGATGCGAAAGGTTTCTTTGATTATGAAAAGAGTCGGCCAATAGATCTATTTGAAGTAAGTCTTACTAAACAAGAAGCAGATGAAGTAGTTAAAGGATTAGAAGAACTTTCCCTAGAAACTAATAGGATGCGAAGACGTGCACGTAAGTATGGTGAATCTTTCGGAGATTGGATACTTCACGACTACAGTAACACGAATAATCTTGATTACCTCATTAGATGGTTAGGACCATGGCACATTTGGCAGACTCGAACATTCGGAAAAACTGCCATATCCTTAGTAGAAAATCCTGCGTTGCTTTCTTACGTGTCTCATTTCTTAACTACAAATAGAGATATCAATAGAGAAAGAGAAGTATCTCAATGGCAAGAAGAAGAGATACCAATTGGTATGCTGTTAGAACCATTTGTATCAATGGCAATCGCACTTGGTGCAGACGAAAATGACGCTTGGCTCAGAACTGTAAAGGATTTCTCAGAGAGTGCCACATTGAATGTTGATGCAATTGCTTTCTTCAATGATCAATTTGATTATTTCCCAACTGCAGGTCGTATACAAGAGGGTGACGATCCAATAGCACAACTCAAACAATATGGTCCCGCCGGTAAAGCAGCTGAACTTTGGACTGGTGGTGCAAAGATGACCTTGAATCCACTCTTCATAGCTGCATTAGGTCTTACAGGACAATATGGTCCAGACTACGACTTTGAGCAGCGGTTTATCAAGCCACTAACAAGACAAGGTGATGTGGCACTCGGTATAATAGATAAGCTAATACCTTGGAAGATGCCTTCTCAGATGATACGAACCAACTCAGACAAGAGGAAGATACACAATGAGTATCTACAGCAGGTCATAACAATGTCATTTAGACATGGACCAGAATCAGAAGAAGTAGAAGAACTTACAAAAGCTTGGCGTGAATTTGGTGTTACACAACATAAAGGCATTGTCAATATCCCTCTTCTCCACTGGATGAATGGACCGTTCGGACAGGAATATGATAATCCTATACACATAGAGGTTGTTAAATCTGCAAACCGAAAGAGTAATATTAGAAACGCCACTTCTGTTTTGGCAGGGTTCCCTCTTAATATTGGGTATAGAATGGTTGTTGATCCTGAAACAGGCAAAGAATTTACACCATATGATTACTTAACTGGTTACTATGCCATACTCAAAAAGAATATAAGTAAGGGTGCCAAAGATAAAGAGCTATCGGCCTACTTTGAAAAACATCCTTATGTAAGAGAGTATACTGCTTTAAAGAAATTAGGGGGAGATGCACAAGAACAAGTAAATAGTGCGTTAGCTACTTCTATGCGGTATGACTTTATAGATGAGAACAGACGTAAAAGACAAGTAGAACTCGATAACTTGCGTGTGGACATACCTACTGCAAGCATGGATAACCCTATGGCAAATCCATTTATTATGTCAAATCCAGAACTTCAGGCAAGCCTTTCTATAATACAGAAAGCATACGATGATGCTGATACAGAAAATATGATAGAGATTTTCAATCTCACTGGTATTAATACTGGTCTTCCTGAAAATAAGTATGGTGTAATACATCCTAATCATAAAGCAGATAAGAGACAGTTTGGTAATCCCAAACTATTCTACGATATTATAGAAGAGAATTTATATAGTAATGATATGTTTATGACTATCTTTGCTGATGATCCTGCAGCAGGTGTTGTAAAGATTAAAGATATAATTGACTTAGCACACCAAGGTAGTGTGTTTAAAGGGTTTGATGTACCCGAAGTTGAACAAGCTATTAAAGAATTAAATGATAACAGGCGGGAACGGTATGGTGTTGGCGCTGAACTAGACTTAAACTTTATAACTGTTGGCATGTTAAATGGTTTCTTAATGCAGAACCACATACAGTCAATACGTAACCAAAGAGATCAAGCAGTTCCAAAGGCGTGGTCTGAAGAGTTCCGAAACAAGTACACCATTGATGGGTACAATGTTGCTGACTGGCCTCAATGGTACAAAGATAAGCAAGAGTGGGAAAACAAATTCAAGTCTGAAAACCCAGAAGAGTATCAACTCTTTAAAGTTTATGAAGCAAGTAACGCTAGTCTGGAATACATTATTGATGAAGCTATCGAAGATTTGATGCAAGAACCACTAACGGCTATTGCTACAGTATTCACCAATACTGATAACGCTATTCTTATTTCAGAACGTATAACTGCTATAGAACAAATGTGGTTGCCTCCTGATGCAGATGACGTTATGCGATGGCTTCTTGAAAACGAGCACGGCAATGTCTGGATGCAGCACAACGATTATAGTATGGAAGAGTTGCAAGCTCGTATTGATGAGCGTCTTACTACTGTAACAGATATTACACTGGCAGATATGCGTGATGGTAAGAATGAGCGTAAGGTATCTAGACTACGTTCAGATCTAGCATTAGGTGTTGATGAGAAAGAACAACGACATTTCTGGGCACCAAACCAAGAATCTATTATTTATGATGAAGAAACTTTAGATGAGTTTGAAGATGCTATGAAGTTCAAGACAAACATGGATGAATTACGTGCACAAGGACTTCCATATATAGGACTTGAACCTGCTACAAATATGACGCATCGTAACTATGTTAAATATTATAGAGACGATCATGAAACCTTTATAGCACAATCAACGATTGTTAACAAGCTTTATGAAGCTGGAGAGTATGAAGCGGCTAAAGCTGCTAGAGAGTTGTTTAAGCAGAGAAATAGATATGATCAGAATATTTCTGATTACATTCCTGTTGACGTTGATGATTATGGTAATCCAACAACGGGATTACTTTCAAGCGGTAATACTGCTGAAAACGTAGGTAGAAGGTACAAAATATTTGACCTCGGTGAGAATCCTGCTATGAGTAGTGCTGCACAAAACATGCGTACTATGATGATTAATAGATTCTATAGAGATAAATCAGATGTACCGGGAAATCTAATCTTTGAGCATTTTGCTAGAAATGGTGTATCTGACCGAACGAGTATTGAAGATATGTGGGAGACACTGTATCCAAGACTACGTTCTGTGTACCCAGATATGGCTGACATGCCAGCTATAAAGTCCTTATTAACATCTACTGGTGAAGATGGTATTGCGGGTAAGGATGCACAGATTGCAACCTTCCAATATATTGATGCACTTTCCTCTTTAGTAGCTAAAGTGAACGGTGTAGCGCCAATAAACCAAAGAGCTTATCGAACTGTAGTACCACAAAGAAGTAGACAGATATCTCAGACAAGTTCCCCAACTACTTCAGGTGCTGGTGGTCTGCCCACATGGGATGATGTAGAACAACATATCGATACAGTATTCCGTGACCCATCTTTTAAACAGGCACTTATACAATACTTAATGAGTACAAATACTCGACTAAGTAAGAACCACGAACGTATACTTCGTGCAATGCATAGAACATTCCCAATTGGTACAGGGTATACCTTTGCCAAATGGATACAAGCGTTAAAGCTAATCTACCAAACAAAGACGCTTGTAGGAGTAGGTACGGGTGATAGAGGAAGAAACCCAACATTCTCGTATCCTTCTAATGTACCAAGATTAGCAAAACGTAGAGAATAATACTTGTCAAAACTTGACAATAGTGTTATAATAGTTATGAATGGAGGATTAGTATGACTAACGAAACAGAGGATATTACGGAGCAGTCTGCGGACTCACTCCAAAATGATCCAAATCTGTCATCAGATGACATGCAAGCCAAAATCGCAGAACTAGAGGCTGAGAAAAAAGACTTGAACTCAAGAGTCGGTGACATGGCTCGTAAAATGGGGGAACAAGAACGTGACCTTGAAGGTAAGTATCAAGAGTGGTACCAAGGTTTACAAACCTATTACGACGAGCAGCTTAAAGCTAAAGATGGAGCCATTAATACTCTCGAACAACGATTGATTGAAGCCGACGACGCAGACGGAGCCAAATTGGTTCTTGAAGAGAGACAACAACGTGAACAGGCGGCTGTTGCTGCAGAGCAAGAACGTAGAGACCAACAATTGCGAAGGCAAGAGGTTCTACAAGGTGCTATACAGCAAGCAGTTACTTCGTTTCCCGATGTTGATCCCAGTGCATTAAGTGGTGCTGCGACACCTCAAGAGGTTTGGAAGCAAGCTGGTGAATTAAGTGCGAAAGCACAAGAATCGAAACTCGATGAAAAGATGAACGCTTTGAAAGAAGAGTTACTAGCCGCAGTCAAACCCACTAGAGATGCCGAAGTACCTGCACAAGAAGAAGCTTCCCGTACACCGGGAACATCGCGGGGATCTGAAACTGCCTCAACGAGTAGGCGCGATGGCAGTAATGCTGCCCACGCAGGGCTAATTGAGCTGGAGGAAAGATACGACGCAGCCCGAAAGGGAAAGAAACTCGCAATGGCTGTTGCACTTCAAGGGGAAATAATCTCTTACAAGAGACAACACGGACTCCAATAATATAAAATTTGGAGGAATACCTAAATGGTAGCAGTAAACAGAGCCGATGACGGTGCTGCTGGTGGTATGAGGACTATATTTGATAGTGCCTATACTCAGAAGCAGAACGTTTCGGAATTCATTGACGCAATCGACCCTAGGGATATTCCACTACTCTCCATGTTGGGCATGGGATCAGAAGCAGGAACTGCAGTAGCAGGTGCTGATTCACTAGCGTTCCCTTGTATTAACCCAACACACACATGGCAGAGTGATGAATTAATCCCTTCCAAAGCAACCCTAACAGGTGCTGACTCAGGTTCACCATATACTACAGTAACAGTTGGCACTACTGCCATCAACTACTTTAACATTGGTGACCTTGTTGAATTAAATGGTACTTACGGTGAAATTTCAGCCGTAAATACATCCGGTGGTGCTTTCACCATCGTTGAGGCTGATGGTTCAGCCTCGCTAGCAGCTAACGCTGTTGGCGACGTAGTATATAACCTTGGTAGTCTACGATTAGACGGTTCAGCATTTACAACCGTTTACTCATCGACTGACCTGACTTCTTCATCGAACTACACTCAGATTTTCCACGATGCAGTATCAGTTTCTGGTACTTCCGAGGCAACTGAGAAGTTTGGTATTACAAACGAGTTCGACCGAGAATTCGCTAAGAAGTTCCAAGAGGTTGTAATTAAGCTCGAAAGAGCTGCTCACTATGGTTTGGCAAACAGCTTGCCAGCTAACAACACGGACGTGACAACCGTAAGACGAATGGGTGGTCTATTCTCCTACATCCGTAACGATGCCAACGCAAACAGAACAGACGCTTCTTCAGCCAAATTGACTGAGAAGATTCTTGTTGATACTTTGCAGGACATCTGGGATGATGGTGGAAATCCAGATACTATCCTAGTAAACGCAACACAGAAGCGAGTTCTCTCTTCTTTCGCTAGCCCGTATGTACGGACTGACCGAATGGACAGCGGAGTCGGTGTTATCGTTGGTACTTACGAGTCCGAGTTTGGTAACCTAGACATTGTTCTTGACCGATACGTTAAGCCAGCTGACTTGATTATCGTTCAGAAAGAATACCTAGGTATTGGTGCACTTAAGGGTAACGGCAACGACCGTTCATTCTTCACTACACCAGTTCCAGTTGACGGCGATCGACAGATTGCTACAATCACTGGTGAGTACACAATGGAAGTACGAAACGCGACTAAGGCCCACGGCTGGATTCACTCGTTGAGTACAACACTAAGTTAAAGGGGGAGGTGATATAAATGGGTAACACTGCAGAATCCTATCGGTTCTTTGGTCACACTATGCCCAAGGTTGATGATCACTTTCGATTACCGATAACAGTACACATTCCCGGAAACTTGGCAGAAGATGAAGGCTATAGTGACCTCACCACTGGTGTTGTTGCTGCTTTCTCTGCTCCAGCTTCGGGATACATAGATATGTATGACTGGTACGTTGGTGTCCAAGATGGTGGCACTAATACAGTAATACGACTTACTAATGCTACGACTGCTGCATACTCTACGCTAACATTAGCGGCTGGAGTAGATGGCGCTTTTGGCACGGCTATTGCAGCCTCTGATGAAACTTATTTCACAAAGGGTGACGTAGTTCAAGTCGATGTGCAGTCCTCACACGGGACTCACGCTGTTGATACAACGATGATCTTTCATATGAGAGTTTAGTATAGTTAGTTAGGGGGGATTAAGTTCCCCCCTGCTACTATAAAGGAAGTGAAAAATGTCAGGTGGAGTATCTCATGGGCACAATTTACAAAATTCTATGCCCTATATGGACAACCTAACTTTAGTGGCATCTGCTGCACGAACGGCAAGTGATACAACAACTGTGAAAGGACTTGCTCCATATACGAGTGCTTATTTCATGCTTGATGTTACAGTAGCTGCCACAGAAGCAGGTGACAAACTTGCTGTATTTATTCAGCGAGAGATGCCTAATGGTGACTGGATGGATATTGTATCCTTTGCAGAAGTCTTAGGTAACGGGGGTGCAAAGAAGTATCGTGCTGATGTATACCCCGGTGCTACAGGCGGTGAAACGTCTGGAACAATTAATGATGGTGCGTTGACAGCTGGTTCAGTTGCTGACCTTGCATGGGGTGATGCACTCCGTGTGAAGTGGACAGTGACAGATGCAAGCACGGATAACGCTTCATTTACTTTTTCAGTAACAGGGACGTTTAGAGTATAATGGCTGATAATACAACAGGGGCTGGTAACGTAGGTATTGCTGCTGGTAACACTGGTAGTCAAGAACAATACGGTGGAAGCGATAACTTGTATGCTAAGTTTAAATACTCTGCTGTAGAGATTCAGAATATATACAGAAGAATAAGAAGAAGGCGATTAGCCTAGAGGAGAGGGAATGGCAGGAACGACAGCTTATCCCGGTGCGTTAGATGATAATACTAACCTTAATGAGAACCTTGCGGATAACGTAGATACCGTTGCTGCTGCTCACCAAAATAACCAGAACGCTGCGATTAAAGCAGTACAGGCTAAAGTAGGTATTACTGCAAGTACCGCTACTACTACAAAAATACTTGTAGGTGGTGCATCAGCAGGAACTAGCGCATGGCAAACTATGTCTGGTCACGCAACGATGACAAACGCAGGTGTAGTTACAGTAACTGGTGGATCATTTGCTTCCACCCTTTACATAAATGAATCTGCTAACGGTAGTATGACGCTCGGTTTAACAATTAACCAAGGCGCGAATGACAATGAAATACTTGCATTTAAGTCAAGTGATATTGGACACGGGTATACTACAGGTGGTGAAACAGACACCTATGCAGCTTTTCAAAAATCTTCTGCTACATTAGGTGGATTAAAAATAACATCTATGGCAGAGGACGCTGCAGAAGATCAAGTAACCCAAATACATTCTATTGGTGGTACTGCTATGACAACTAAGACTACATCTGGTGTAGGTCTTGTTGATATCTACGTAGCAGAGCATGATGGCTCTAACGCATTAGCAGATATTACAGCAGATGGAAACGTCTTCTCTGTACGTGCTCGTGTTGGTAGTGCGGATGTTACAAGGTTTTTAGTAGATGAAGATGCAGATGCATATATTTTCGGCGATGCACATGTTTCAGGTGCCTTAAATGTTACTGGTAGTCCAGATGCAAATGTTCTTTTACATTCACAGGTATTTTCTTAGGAGGAAATAAATGGCAACGATAACAAAGACTCTCCTCTCAGGGAGTACAAATGGTAAAGCTATTAAAGTAGCAGCTACCTCATCTGCAGGTACAGACATACATACTGCAGTATCTGGTACATCTTCTTTAGACGAGATTTGGCTTTATGCACATAACATAGATACGTCTGACCGCAAGCTCACTATTGAGTATGGCGGTACGACCGCAGCTGATAACCATATTGAGGTTACAGTAACTACGGAAGCTGGCCTAATGCTCGTAATTCCGGGATTACTTCTTCAAAATGGTGCAGTAGTAAAAGCATTTGCAGCTTCTGCAAACGTAATTCAGATAACAGGATACGTCAATAGAATTGTCTAGGCGGTTAAATGAGTACAAATCAATATAAATTAAACCCTGCTAAAGCAATCTCTTCTTACAAAGGAAGATATGATGTACAAAGAGCACATCCTTCCAAAGCTGTATCAGAGTTTGGACCAAATGGTCTTGCTTCTGGTTCCAGTTGGGCTTCTATAGATGGTGGTACAGAAACTCTTTATAGTGGTTACCACGCTGAAGTCTTTACAAGTGGTGGTACGTTAGTTGTTTCTGCACCGGGATACGTTGAAGTATTACTCGTCGGCGGCGGTGGAGGTGGTTCAGCTGGAACATCAGGAAATGGTGGTGGTGGAGGCGGCGGCGCCGGAGCCGTCCGCAGACACTCAGATGACCTTGATACTGGAGCTGATGGAAACGCAGGTGTATCAGGATGGGTTTGGTTAGAGAATGGTTCATACACTGTCTCAATCGGAGCTGGTGGTGCCCCGTTAGGTGATGCGAACAACCACGTCGCCAATGAAGGAACGCAAAGTTACCTACAAGCCCCTTCTGGAACCCCTTTCCACGATGGAAGCAGTGCTACCGCCTATATGAGAGCCGGTGGCGGCGGAGGTGGCGGAGGTGGCACTAATGCCGGAGGTGGTTGGAACCAAGACAGTCCTACTGGAATAACTGCTACTACCGGAGGATCCGGTGGTGGTGGCGGTCAAGGTCCTCTGTGGGGCTTTGGTCTCAGTGGCGGCAGTGCCGGTGCAGGTGGTGGGACTTTAGGTTACGGCGGTGGAACTGGAGGTTTTAACGGCTCTGGTGGTAGTGGCTATGGTGGTAACCACGGTGGTGGTGGCGGTGGAGCTGGAGGAAACGCTAGTGGTCTCGGTTCCTCCGGAAATCCTATAACAGCTATAGCTGGTTCGATGACTGCATGGGAAGGTGGAGCAGCCACTTCTAAATATTATGGTGGGGGTGGCGGAGGTCACCGATACGCATTTGATGGTGTCTACACGGCTTATGGAGCAGTCGCCGGAACTAACGGAATGATGGCTACTGATAATAGTAGCGGAAGTCTAAATACTACAGGATCTGGTGGTTGGGGACGTTCGTACAGTACCGTTGGTAATGGACAATCTGATGGTAATACCAACTTGGATGATATGCAAGGTAGAGCCAACTCTGGTGGTGGCGGCGGTGGCCATAGGGGCAGCAGCTATACCTATAATTATGCGGGAGCTGGCGGTTCTGGAATCTGTGTAGTGAGGGTGAAAACTTAATGGCTCATTTTGCTCAAATAAATGATAGTAATGTTGTGCTACAAGTTGTAGTCATTAGTAATAGTGATGCGCCAGACGAAGCTACTGGTCTTGCATTTTGTAGATCTCTATATGGTTCTGATACAAATTGGAAACAAACTTCTTATAACACCCGATATGGTGTTCATGCACTCGGCGGAACTCCGTTTAGATTAAACTATGCTGGAATAGGTATGTTATATGATAGCACTTTAAATGCGTTTATTGCACCCAGACCAGTAGATGCCGATGGAGATTCTTGTGCTTCTTGGACATTAAATAACTCTACTGGGATGTATGTACCACCAATTGCTGAACCGGATGACGGAAAGGTATATAAGTGGGACGAGTCAGTATATCAAGCAGATAACACACAAGGATGGGTGAAAGTTGCAGATGGAATTGCATCTGGAGAGTAAATGTCTACACAACGTGAAGCTATCGCACGAATTGAAGAACAATTAGAAGATGTGATAGAGCACGTTCGGAGAATAGAAAAGAATACTGCAATTACTAACGGAAGGATTAGCAGTTTGGAAAGATGGAGGGCTGGTATTGTAGGAGGGGGAACCCTACTTACAGCATTGGCCGGTAGTAGTGCCGTATGGGTACTGATAGGAGCATAGTCAATGCCGATGCTTGATGGCAAAAAGTTTGCGTATACAAAGGCTGGAAAGGCTAAGTATCTGAAAACTAAGAAACGGAAAGATCGGAAGAAGACTATGCGTAAGAGCACAAAGAGGAGTTACTAATGGCTAAACCAAATGTTGGCGGCGGTAAAGCGAAAAAAATACGGGGTGCTATAGGTAGCCGTAGATACAAAAAAACTAAGAAGAGTCGGACACACGAAAGAGATAAGCTTAAAAAGGGACAGGCGGGTGTTCATACCTTTACATCTCCTACTGGAACACGAATAAGAGCTACAGCTAGTAGAGCTGAAGCAAAGTATGAAAGAGAAGTATTAGATAAAAGACCACAAAAGTTGTCTGCCACTATCTGGACACCGAAAAATTGGGCCGCAAGAAAAGAAGAAGGAAAACATGGCACTCGTGGCGCACCATCTACTGAGAAAAGGTTTCATGCACCCGGTCAGATGAAAAAAGTAGCACATGGAAATATTTTGGGAAAGAATCCGCCATGGAGAAGAAATCCGGGCAAGAATATAAAGTACTAAGTAGGAGATACTAATGGCGAAGAAGAAAGGGCGAATGCCTATCAGACGTAAGGGTGCATTGCCGGGACCAAGAGCTAAAATTCTTAAAAAGGTTGTTGGTGACCCTGTAAAAGACATATACTTACCAGCTGCTAAAAAAGCATATTGGGATGCGCCACGGGCTGGGATGGGACCTATAGCCTCAGTTGGAGCATCACTTACTCGTGCAGTTGGAGCAGCTGGTAAGAGTTTATTAAAAGATTACCAAGGTTCAAGTTTACAGAAAAGGTTTGAAGGAACTCCTATTACAGCTGAGACTAAGTTCGAGACACAAGCATCACCTATGAGATCTACGGCTCAAGCAGCAAGACCAGTAAGGAAGCCGAAGGGGACCCGAAGAAGAATCGTAAAAGGACATCGTGCACCTGCAAAAGGACATCGTGATGTAGGGAAGAATGAACCAGATCATGATAAATACTGGATGTTTCCAAGATAGTAGGAGGCCATGACAGAAGATAAGAAACCCCGTGGATGGTACGGACAGCGTGTAAAAGAACTGGACGTAGAATTCAGAAAAATTAGAGAAGATCTAGAGCAATTGTTGCGAAACTCCCCTGAAATAGAAGGCTTGCTCAATCATCCTATCATCCGCGAGTATGAACATTGGGAACAAAGAATACGACGGATAGAACAATCGCAACAGTCGTTAATTCATACACAACAGCAATTGGATTCATTAGTAAGACGCGCTGAAATTGCTGCAAGATCCTTAGAGAAGAGTCAGGGGAGAGGAGCGCGTTAATGAGTAGACACCATTCCCTTGCGGATTTAAGGTCGGATATTACTACTGAGTTGAGAAACCCTACTACGGCATCTCGGTATACCGATGTAGAAATAGACCTTGCTATACGCAGGGCAACTAACTTTCTATCTGAGTATTTCTGGTACGAGGACAAAGATACAACTAAAAGCTTTTCAACTGGTACATTTCAGTACACATACAATGACCCTGTAAAAGACATATACCGTGTAGACTTTGTAGATTCAGCTACGAGTCCACCCCAAATTGCGTCTGATTGGTATGAGGAAAAGAATATAGCAGGGACAGAACTATACTTCCTAGAGAGTCATACGGCGAGCGCCACCATACACGTATGGTATGAGCGTCACCCTACTCCGTTCCCCTCTGACCTAACGATGAACGGGAATATTAATGATGCAGTGACCTCTATTCCCATCTCATCTGGTACTAATACTATTGATTGGCCCGCTACAGGGTACTTAAAAATTGATAACGAGGTAATGTCGTATAGTGCTGTTGGCCGTACTACTTCTCCTGAAACATTGACAGTAGCCAGAGCAAAAATGGATACTGCTGCCGCCGCACATACTACATCATCTCTTCTTTCTTTCGTTAACTTAGTTGAGAAAGAGATATTCTTTGACGGTGTCCGGGATATTGCTATTGCGTATCTAAACCGTATGCGTATTGTTGATGCGCCTTCTTCTGATATAGGTGGAAACATTACAGTCATGCGTGAAATCATGGATTCTCTACGACCGTGGATACGTGAGCATCGTATGAGATCTAAGCGACCTGCCAAGCCAATGAGGAATAGAGCTAGACCTATGCGTTACAGGAAGAGAGGCGTAAGGGGGTAGTAAATGGCTGTACTAGGTGAATTTCTATATGGTGCCGAAACGTATGCTGCTTCTATTGGAGATAGAGACCAAGCAGGGGTAACCCATAACATCGTTATGGACAACATAGGTCTTATGACTACTGGTGTTCCCACTCGATCTGATATTACTTCTGCTATTCCACGTATATCTATTGGTTCTGAACAGCGACAACACACAGACTTTTCCGAGCGAGATACGTTTGGACAGAAGAGTTATCATCATGGATTTGGTGAGAGCGAATTCTCTGATAGAGCAAAATTTTATAAGTCAGAAGGTGTTTGGTCACTTACTCCAAATCAATTAACTCTTGGACCATATATAAATCAAGTAGAAGGTAGTGCTATATTCTCAAATAGTTCTGATGGATCTAGTGCATTTGAAGACTCAAATGGATTTATTGTTGCACATGCAGAGTTTCAAGGAAATACATATCTATTACAGCAAGGTGATGATGGTGACTATAACAAACTATGGTACTGGAGTGAGGCACATGATAAGTGGATTAAATCTGCTGCAACAGCTGGCATGAGCACAAACGACGCACATCTTCCATCAGACTTACAAGAGTTTGGTACTGGTGCAAACAAAAATCTATATATTGCGCAGGGTGAATCTGTTAATATGCGAAGATTTAATTCAGATTTGGCTACACATGCAGATAATGGAGTACCCGCCAAGTTTCTTGCATCCTTTAACGGTAAGTTGTGGAGAGCAGATAACGTAAATGAAATCTATTACTCATCAGATCCTCACAGTGATGGAAGTGCTACATGGACAGCTCCGAATGGGCTAAATGATGGAACTATTGGTGATTCTATTTATCCTATTAATGGAATGGTAGTTCATAAGAGTGCTTTGTGGGTTGGAAAATATGATGGAATATACCGTATTTATAACTCAGCACAAGATACATCTACTGAAGTATGGCAAGTTGAGAAAGTCATAGATCTTACTCACAACTTAAGTGAGTTTAATGGTATCGCTATGATGAGCTTCGGTGGTGATTTGTACTTTACTGTTGATAGAACGCTAGGTAAGTTTGACGGTGCAACTATCTCTTACATGGGACCTGATAAAGGTGCTAACGCTCTGCAAAATTCCTTTCAACAGAAATCAGTATTCGATTCAGCTCTACCTACAGACATAAACACAGAGCCAAGATCTCAAGCATCTGGAGTTGTTGGTGTTGTTCGATCACTTGCTAATGATGGTGAGAATGTTATTGCTGCTGTAGATACTGGTGGTGATGTAACAGGTGGCTCTGGACAAGAATCCCGTGTCATGGTATGGAACGGCTCTGGTTGGCACTCTATTTATTCTACAAATGAATGGAACTCTACCGCACATGAAGGTGGTGATTACCGCACAAGATTTGTTGCCTTTGTAGGAAGAAAAGGGAACTCTGGCTATGAAAATTATCCTAATATTATTATAGGTAATGAAGCAGTTACCAACGCTGAAGAAGATGGTGTAGAAAAGAATGACCGTATTCTACGAATGTACCTTTCAAGGTGGGGTTCTAATCTCTTAGATGATATAAATCCTAGCACAAATGTAAACAATATTGCTTTTAGAAATACAGGTTATCTAATAACTTCATGGTTTGATGGTGGACTTCCTGATGTAGAGAAAACCTTTTTTGATGTTATGGTCACAGCAAAAGATATTGGATTAGGTACAGCTAATAATAATATTAAGGTTGAATACCAAGTCGATGACATAGGTACAGATACTACTGGTTGGATTGAATTACACCAATCTAGTACCATTGGTGCTTCAGATAATGATTTAATCACTGTGTCACCTCTACAAAAACTCACCTTTCCGGATAATGGAAACCTTGACAAGTCTATTTATGCAAAAAAGATTAGGCTAAAATTTACGTTAACTCGTGCAACTACTGGCAGTGATGCTGCAAGAGAAACTCCTATATTAAAGTCATGGGGCTATCACTTTGTTGTACGTCCTGAATCTCGGTATGGTTGGAACCTTACTGTTAAGTGTTACGATAACCTTATTGACTTGCAGAGAAGGCAAGAAAGTAAAAATGCACAAGAACTAAGACAGTACCTATACTCCTTGCGAGACCAGAAGATTCCTATTATCTTCCACGATGGTACAGAGTTGGATCAAATTAAAAACAAAGTTACTAATCCTTCTATGGAATATCTAACAGGTGGAGATGGAACTGCTCCTAATGGGTACACAGCATCAAGCTGTACTATTAGTACAACTTCAGCTTATAGAGCACACGGATTTAGATCAATGAAAGTAGTGCCATCTGCTGCAACAGGAGACGCTTCTGTTACTTTAGGCACATTTGATTTGCTTAAATACGATAACGTATTTGCTGCAGCAAATATATGGGTACCAGAGGGAACAGATAACGTGTACTTACAAGTAGTTAAGACTTCAGATAGCTCCATACTGGCAGAAACGGAGTTCACTCCAATGACTGCTTCTGGAGATTTCGGAGATATATACTTAGCAAACCACACTAGATGGGTACGAAAAACACTGTTCGCAGAGAATATTCCAGCAGCGGCTAACTATACTTTTAGAGTTATACGTAAGTCTGCGGATGCTGATACAGTTGCACCTTTCTATGTTGATACAGTAGAGTTTTCTAACAACGGTCCTAACAATCTAAAGCAAACAAACTACGATTATGTTGATGGAGACCAGCTACGATGTAGATGGTTAGGCACACCCCATAACTCTGAGAGTGTCCGTCAATCAGGGTATCAGGTGTATATCACCGGGATGTCTGAGTCGTTACGATACCCAGAAGTAAAGGAAAATATTACAAGCTTTGATAGTGAGATAACCCTAGCACTTAGAGAGGTATCATAGTGGGCGGCATCAAGCCAATAAAAAGTCTTAGAGGTAGGAGACAAGCTTCTCAACTACCTAAGATGCCCCGTACTTACATACGTACAACAACTGATAAGGTTGTTCGAGATAGGCGTAGACCAACTATTCAGTTTGGAGTAGATGAACTTGAACAACGTGCTGTACCAAAAGAAGGTGCACTAGGTACTGCTACCTTACCTGAAAGAATACTATATAAAAAACTGTCCGAGCTATATAGAGGGACGAGCCGTTTTATATTCCAGAGAACTGAACGTGGTGGTAGGAATCTTATTGGAGGGTTTATTATAGACTTTCTCTTAATTGATAGAACACCAAACATTGCACTTGAAGTACTGGGTGACTACTGGCATCAAGCATATGAAAAAGAAGCTGATTTAGAAAGAGCTTTAGCAGTAACAAGAGCTGGTTATACCTACCATGAAATATGGGAACATGATATCTATGAAAGTGATGAGAAGCTTGAGACAATCCTGTATGGTATAATGGGAAATAGAATATAGCTAGGAGGCTATTATGACGTACAATCAATACAAGGGTTCAAAAGGCTGGATGCCTGACATCGACCACATAGGTACTACTATGTACGGTTACACAGATGTTCCCCCCGAAACCATGAAACCTATTGCAGTTATTAACCACATCATGCAGGGGTATGCAAGAACTATGATTGATTGGGCTACGAACAATAGCGTACAGAAATCAGCACACTTTATTATTGACAGGGAAGGAAACATTACTCAGACAGTGAGTATATACTCTCCTGCTTGGCATGCTGGTCGCACTGCTAAAGAATCATGGAAGTCATTTCCCGGTGGTAACCCGAATAAGTATACTGTGGGTATAGAGCACGAAGGATTCAGTGTAGATCCCGGCTACGGTTATGATTATATCTATGATGGTAGTTGGCCTGAAGCTATGATGGATGCATCAGCTAAGGTACACAAGTGGATACTGGGGGAACTAAGCTTAGATGCTAATGACCAGACAGTTATCGGACACTTTGAAACGGACGCTGTTAGTCGTGCTAATGATCCCGGTCCTCAATGGAGTAGAGAAGATTTACTTAGTAGGATTAACGGGGGTGGGGGTTCAAGTAGCTCTCAACCATCTGTAAGTTCCGATGAACTTGCCAGTATAAAAGAACGACTAGACATACTAGAAGAATGGGTCCAGTCACATAGGGCCTTTTAATCATCCTTGATTGCGCCGAGAGTAATCTTATTATCTTTTTCAATATATGCATCATAGTATGATCCTCTCCAGTCTACTGGTACCTTGTCATTGTCAGATAGTCTAACAAAAAGGTCCATACACTCTTCGGAACAGATGCTAGTATAGAACTCTGATTCATCTCTGGAGATACGGATTGAACCGTCAGCTGGTTCTGCACCACAAAAGGTACATGGTCCTTCAACAATATCAAGATACTCAACTTTTAGCATCCAGCTCCTTGAAATTATTTTTTATCTATGGTATAATTATATCATGAAACTCGTGACTTTGAAAGCTGACAGCGATGTTCAGCTGTTCCCAATAGGGGACGTACAGTATGGGCCACCCGCTTGTGATATCAATGGATTCCAACGATGGATAGATTATGCAATGTCGCATAAGAATCCAAAGTTTATCGGTACTGGGGATTACATTGACTTGGGCAGTCCATCAAATAGAAACAGTATCGTTGCTGAAGTAAAGAGGGGGAACCTTTACGACACTATTCAACAAGCGTTGGATATGAAGTCAACGGAGTTCCTCAATACAGTTAAAGACATTCTGAAACCCACACAAGGAAAATGGTTAGGTCTTGTTGAGGGTCATCATTACTGGGAGTACGAAGATGGTACGACTACAGATGAGGAATTGGCTAACTATCTAGGATGTGAATTCCTAGGTACTTCAGGTATTGTTACCATGAAATTCCCACGCATTAAGAATACAACCCCGTCATGCTCTATATGGTTACACCATGGTAGAGGTGGAGGTGCTTCTATTGCCGGGCCAATTACTCAGTTAGAAAAGATGCTACATTCTTTTGACGCAGACATATATCTCATAGGTCACCATCATAAGAAGATAGCGACGAAGGTACAAAAGCTGTATGCAAGTAGTGCAAAGAGGCTGGCACACAAGGATGTTATCCTAGCGTGTACAGGAAGTTGGTTGAAGGGATACATGGAAAATTCTTCCACATATGTTGAGAAGGGTATGATGTCCCCCGCCGCATTAGGCGGAATTAAAATAGATATCAAGACGGAAGATGCGTCTGTTGATATGAGTATAGTACTGTAGGAGGTACAAATGTTTGAGAAAGAAAAATTGCAGGATTTAGGAGAACGCTGTGTGATGACATTCGCTCAGGCTTTCTTGGGTATTGTTGCTGCTGGCCCTATGGTTGGTATGGACGTTGAGCCTATGAAAGCAGGGGCAGCTGCAGGTGTTGCAGCCGTTTTGTCAGTCGTAAAGACATACGTAGCACAGCACTCAGGTGACAAGTCAGGGAACTTATTAAAGTAGCATGAACCAACTTGAGATATCACCTGACGAATTGATACTAGCTTATGGTGAGCTAGGTATACAGTGTCGTATCTTAGAGCAGACGATTAAACAAAAAGATGAGAAGATTGCACAGCTAGAAAAGCAGCTGGAATTCTATGATGATAAGTTATGGAATGAGTCAGCGCCGGAAAACAATCTGGCCTAGCTACCAAATCAAATCATCAATAAGTTGTCTGAATTTAACTAGATGCTCCATTGTATTAGGAATTTCGTCACGAGACCTTGCTAGATAAGCAGGGTGATATAGGGGCATAATATATGTTGGATGTGTGGAGTCCCACCAACCCCGACGTATATGCCCTTGTATTTTTCCTATTCCGCCCTTGTTTGGAAAGTCAATAAACTTGTTGGTAGAGAACCTACCGAAAGTAATTACGCCCTTTGGTTTAATAAGTTTTAATTGTTGATCGAGCCATGGTGCACATGCATCTATCTCGTGCTGCTTGGGGTCAGGGTTACCATCACCTACCCAACACTTTACCATGTTTGTTATATATGTATCTGCTCTGGAGTATCCTGCATCTTGCAGTATCTTTGTAAGGAGTTGTCCCGAATAACCAATGAACGGTTTACCTGTGCGGTTCTCTTGATCTCCGGGAGCTTCTCCTATAATTACTATGTCAGCGTTTACAGGGCCTTCACCTGCTACGCCAAATGTCCTATTGTTATGTAGTCCACACTGACGACAGGCTCTAATCCTATTCTCTATATCAGATAAATGGATGGTCGATTGGTCTCCTACGCTCATACAATGCCTTTCTATTCATCAGCTTGGCCCATGTGCCAAACGTCATTTCTCTTGGTTTCCCCGCCAAAAGTTTTTCATAATCTTTTACTAACATTAGATATGGATCACCCCCTATATTTCACAAGCATCACCATCACAGTATAGGTCCGCTTGCTTATCGCCATCACCAATAGCTGATAGTACTAATGGTTGTAGGTTTTGTTTCTTAGCGTTGTACTCCTCTTCGGTAATACTCTCGTATGGAGCCTGTTGGTATGCACCAGTAGGACTGAGGGGTAGGAACGCTATATCCTTTACCTTGTCCTTACTCCAGTTAATCATCTCTGTTAGTTGTTCAGGTCCGTATTCTTCTTTGTCGAACTTAACAGTAGCACTCACTGCATTGTCTGCCCAGAATCTAGCTACGTCAGCTATCAACTCTAGGTGTTCCATAGGTTCTACATCTGCTTCAGAGCGTACACCTACACCTGCATCTACAGGGAATTCTACTATTACGGAGTTATCAGGGTCAATCACAGCAGGTTCTACGTGGTATCCTGCAGCCTGTAGTGGCTCTACAAGGGGGCTATTGTCAGCTAATGTGACACGTCTGATATGGAATCGTCCCTCTACATTGTAGTGAATACCGGGAGTTACACCAGCTACGAGAGATACCGTACCACTCGGCTTAACAGATGTCCTGCGTATACTCGTAGGTACATCAAACCACTGGGAATAGATTCGATCATAGTCACCACTCCAATGATATCCATGGTCCATCCAATCCTTAAGTACTTCGTTACCATGCTTACCTACGAACTGTGTGATACCCGTAAGGGACAAACCAATACGTCTGTTGTTTGCCATAATCTCTCTGGATGTTCCATCCTCTATGTTAGAGGAGGCGAGAGTGACAGTCTTACCATATAAGTAAGCGAACTTGATAACTCTTCTGAACTCTTCCTTGCTTTTGATATGCGGCAAGTAGATTTCAACAAGCGTACACATTTCTTTGTGTCCTAAAGGCTGTTCACCACATGGGTTAAAGCCTAGTGCATGTTCATCCGTTGTATCTATTATACCATTCATTCGTCCATAGTTATGTACGTTATCTAACCAAGCAAATCCCGGCTCACCATTGTGCCATGTGCGTTCAGCTAATTTGCTAACGTCCGACTCAGGTGTTATGAACACGCTGTTGTTAGATGCCCACCCATAATCTATACGCTCAGGGTACTTGTTGTAATCCTTTAGGTCTATGAATGTCTCATCATCCTCTTGACCAAATGCTATCTCAGCAGAACGTCGAACATTCCCTGCAATAACGCAGCGACCTATCATGTTTGCTAAGTCTACTATCTCTCTGGTGCCTAGCTTCTCACCAATCTTATTGTTTAATACCGCTCGGATACTATGATGCAGCTGGCGTAGAGGGTCAGGCCCACTAGCAATACCACCAAATCCATTAATCGGTTCCCCCTTTGGTCGTATGTCCTTGTAATCAAATTCGATTGTAGCCATACGTTCCGTCATGAGATACGAGTTTATGAGTAGCTCAACTGACTTGATCCATCCTTCTCTTGTATCAGGAATTGTTATAATAGCCCTAGTCTTTTTTGGTTTGTTAATTGTAAGGATATCTTTACCCTCAGTATCAAAGCCCACACCTACACCGAGCATACTCATGTGCATTATCCATGAGAAGAATGATCCTTTTTCTTTGTAGATATGCTTAGATGAAATGAACGCACAGTTTTGTAGGCACTCAGATACTCCTCTGTTCATTACAAAGTCAGTACCCATCATCCATAAGCCACGGCCCGGAGGTGACCACTTCATCCTGAACATAAGGTCGAACGCTTCTTGTGCTGAACGCTGTGCCTTATCAGAATTCCATGACTCTTTAGTCATATGATCTTGTTGTATCTGGTACATGCCATTGATGACACGCTCACATACATCATGCCACTTCTCTAAACCCTGTGTCTTAGGGTTATCTGACCGTGAGTATGTACGTAAGAAGACTACTTCACCTAAACCATTCCAACCAAACTCAGGTTGTTTATCTTTGTATGTGTCTAGGAATTGTTGGTTTAAAGCGAAAACGGTCATTGCGCCCTCCTTGGCGTAGAAAAATGGGATGAGAATTCAGTGGAAAGTACTGATTATTCTAATTATATCACATTAATGTTTCGGGGATGTTTCGTAGTTATTTCGTAGGTGTTGCGAACTTGGCTAGTTCATCAGCATACACCTTTAAGAACTCATTAGTGTACAAGTTTGATACTTCACTAACGGTCTGCTCAATGATATTCACAGCATCTTCTCGTCTAGTTGTAGGTGTTTGTTCTATAATCCAGTCGTGGATATCAGCCATTCGTACATGTATTAGCTCGTGTATAAGTGTTTTGGTAAATCTATCTAGGTTTGTTACAAGGTCTTGTTTAATTATTATTGTTGCTTCTCTATAGTGTGGTATCCATGATGTTGTTGCATCTATTCTTTTATCTTTCTCTGGCTTAGAAGGTAATATTATATTGATTACCCACTGTGGTTCCAGCCCCATCTTATCTACAATAAAATTAGATAGGTCTGCGAACGCTTTCCATTCTGCTTTAGTGACACCTAACTCCGATGGTCCATCAAGTCTTGGCTTGGATCCTCTGGATGATCTCCATAAAACGTTGTTTTTGAAATTAAGAATCTTGGTTTCTCCTCAAACTTAAACACTGGGTTGTCTTCTACTATTAGTTTTTCAATTGATCCTTTCTCTATAAGACGTATGTTTCTTTCAAACTCTTCCTTAACCTCTTCAAGATCGTTAGAGGAATACATTATATATGAGTTACCTAAATCTTGGTTAGGACTGAACGCTAGTATATGGTCATGTCCTGTGTCTTCTTGGTGCTTATATAATCTAGCATACGTAGTAGTTATATTAACACTGAACAGAGGCATCTTAGATATATGTTGTATCAAGAATCCCATGAACGCATCTATATTTAGAATCTGTATAGAGAAATCTATATCTCCGAAGAGAACAAATACTATATCATGTAAGCCATCTTTGATTTCTACATCAGGAGGACGTGATATCTCCAGTAGAGGTGGGTGGGTGTACTGATCCTTCGTCCCGTCCTTCCACATGAAGGAGGAACTCGGAAGGTAATCGTCTGGTTTGATTATTCGGGTTTCTGACATTCTTTGTTAAGTGATTATACACCTGTGTCTTAATCACCTCTCCTACTTTGTTATCGTTTAGTACATCTTTCTGGTCTAGTATGGATGTATTCTCTGTTTGACTCTCATGCAACTCTACGAGCAATGCCCTAGGTATCTTGATAAATGCCACAGGTAATCCCTCTACTAATTCATATACAGGATCAGTTGGATCTAGTACCCATTTCTGTCCTGTCTCGTCTTCTACTATTAATTGAGATACCATAATATTTCTTCCGCTGTCTTTTCTCCCACGCCTTTAACTTGTGTCAGTTCTATCTTCTCTGCATTGGCAAGATTCTTTATACTACCAAATTCATTTAGGAGCAACTGTGCCATCTTCGGCCCTACTCCTCTCATACCCATAAGAACTGTCCACTTAGATTGTGACCTAGGGGGAACGGCAAACGGTTTAGGAGACAACGCCAGTGTGCTGTGCTCGCTTCTAGTTTCATACTTGTACAGACTAAGCAGATGAAAGGGCAGGTACCAATCACTAGGATTGTACTCCACTCGTACTGCATGGGACTGTATCGTGCGTAGCTTAGATACAAATGCATCTGGTGAGTGCTGTAGATTAATCTTCTTAGTCTTAATCTTACCACCCTTCATCCACTGATAGTAACCATCCACCAACAAAACCACCACGTCGGCATTAGACTGAAGACAACCATTTAGTTGCCTTGCTATCTTACTACCGGGATCTCTCATAGTGGGGTTTGTTGACGAGATGAAGTCTGTAGGAGTTTTTCTTTCGACAAGGATAGTACGCTCATTACCATTATCTTGAGTGATGTCCATACGATAGTCACCATACTCAAGCTTCTCAACAGAGACAGGAATCTTAGAAGCCTGAAAAGCTTCTCGAACAATGTCTATAGACCCCTGCTCTCTTGAGTCGATTGTAAGCATTACTTATGCGGGTAGTATAACTCGCCCTCCACTTGCCTTTACATCTTCACAAGCCTGTACGTAAGTGTCCCATAGTCCTTGTTCAATGTCGAACGTAGACCAGAGACTAGACTTGTTGTTGCCTAGGTACGGACGTACCTTGTCTTTCATTGTGGCTATCTGGTAACTAACCGGAGCCATCTTTAGATTCAGTGCGAACACAGTATCGAAGCGTTGAGTATTACGTTTCTCTCCGCCGGGTTTAAACCCTGCTTGCTTCCACATAGCTGTGGTCTCACGTACTGTTATATCTTTGTCAGCACCTACACCCTCTATATCTACTGGATGTGCCCATGCTGTAGCAGCTACATGAAACGGTGCACGGCCCGTAGCTACATCTAAGAAATCTTTGTTGTGCTTTGTCTTACACCAACCCCACTTGTCAATACCCGGAGCTGACGTACCTAGTCGTAGTTCCTCCACTCTATTAGAGAGTGTGATACCATTGACTTTCATTTCATAATCTGCTTGTACTAGGTCCCATGCTTTATCCAACCCATCTATCATGAGCCAGTCACCAGCCTTTAGTGATTGCTTTGCTTTGTTGAAAGCATCAGCTAACTGATCCCAGTTCAAGCACGGCTCAACCTCAATCTCAAGATCGGGGAACAACCCATCAAGTAACTTGCCTAGTTTGTTTTCTAGATCTATCATAAAGATCTTAGAGTCTGGATGCTTGTCTGCGATATCCAACAGTGATGATGACTTGCCGGAACTATCTGGACCTACTATTAATATTGTTTCTTTATACATACGTTAAACTTTCTACATTCACTGATACATTTGGTAATGCATCACACGGTAAGGGACAGTTGCCACACCACCATCCGGGAGTAGGAGGAGTAATCTTCTCATCTAGTGACCGAATGACTTGTGGTATCATGTCATTTAATAACCAATCAGTATGCCTCCTATCTCTATTCGTTGTTGACCACACGATACGTGGGCCTTTTGTTTTTAAGAATATAAACTGTACAAAGTGGACGGATACTTTCTCCCATGCACTAAGCGCAGCATATACTGTAGCCTGTAAGTCTTGTTCAAGCCACCGTTCATTCATCGGGCTTGTCTTAGTCTTCCAGTCTATTATTGTAGCGGGTTCCCCCATATAGTCAAGGTACCCATGAAGCTTCCAGTTCTTGTCGATGTTCATCTCAAGATGTTGTTCAGTTGCTATAGGGTTACTTAGGTAGGGGAATATTTCCTCATACATCTGAGGTACGAGTATCTTTGAATCTTCTATGGACTTCTCTAGGAAATCATTGCTCCACGGACAGGTGTCTAATACGTTAACACCGTTATCGTTATCAAAGCCTTCGTTCCAGATTGTTTCCATATGTTCAATAGCAATATCTTGATCGAGCCAGTTTCCCGACTTGATGTATATATTGATAATGTCTTCCATGAACTTGTGGATGATTGTTCCACGCACAGTATTTTGTGTGACTTGGAAGTCCAGTTCCAGATTCGACATTTTCTCTCGTCGAAATCGTTCCGGACATTCTGAGAAGAGTGATAAGCCACTGTATGATAATGTTTTCATATTTGATCCTATTGATGACTTCTTTGGAAACTATCAAGAATGTGCTAGGCACGTAAGGACTTATTCAGCGAGTTCCCCCTTCGCGTCACCTTAAATGTTGCCTCATATGATTGGGGAATCATGTAAGTATGAGACTCAATAATCCTTGATAACTTCCAAAGAGGTCACCAATATGTCTACACATAATTATAACATATCCGTAGACATTTGGCAACCCCCTAATCGGAGGAGTTATTCGCTAGTAGCTAGCTGATACTTGCTGCTTTGATGCAAGAGCTTCGTCTTGAACAATGGCAATGCCACGCTCAAGGTCAAAGTCTTCTGCACTTCCAACAGTTGCTAGCACGTCATACTTACGCTCAGTACGTCCTCGGAATTCCTCGGTGTACGATGCAAGTACTAGGACTTTACCAACTAGGTCAGAACTACCGGGGTTCGGCAATCCAGCGTCTGAACACTGTCGGGTTACCCTACCAAGATCAGTCTTGGCATGCATGGATGGAGACTTACCTGCTTCCAACGCTTCAGCTTGCGCTCGACTAATGTTGATGTATATGTCACGATCAGCACTCGTAACTTCAGGGTGTATCTGGCGGTAAGACCATTTCAATTCCACTTTAGGGAATGAACGCTCTTCACCAGTTTCCTTGTCGTTGTAAGTGATGATTCGTTTTTGAAACACAGGTTCCCCTGCAATTTCTACTAAGATGACCGTTCGGTCAGAGACGTTGTTTGCGTCAAGAAGATCTTCACCCAATTCCAACACCTCAATCTCTTCAGTTGCCATTATATATATTTCCTTTATCTATTTACAAATCTATTTCTAGGTACTTGATAGCTTCAAGAAACCACTGCGGAATGTCAGCCTTATGTTTCCTAGCTATGTCCTCAAACATTGCGTCAAGGATATAGATAGAACAGAAGTCTTTCTCATTCCTCATACCTCTTCCTGAGCCTTGAATGATATCTGAAATTGCTTTCCATGTGTACCAATCAGGGTCTTCAGAGAGCCGTTCTCGTACTACTTTATCCCCAAGAGACAGGTAAGGTACCTTGGGCATAATGACGTAACGACATTCATCATGCGGGAAGTCTTCGCCTTCTAAGATAGAGGGCGATAAAAGTATACTAGCCTCCTCCGATTCTTTGAATTCCCGAATAATTTCATTTTTATTACTCGCACTGTGTGTCATCATGAGTCGTCTGTATTTAGAATTGTTTCTAATCAACTCGGCTCGAGCATAACTTACAGTGTGAATAATTCCTTTGTGTTGTCTAGCCATGTGCGCACCAATGATAGTATCAATTTCATCTATCATGGCTGGCATTAAACTAGACTCAGACTTAGCAGACATTCTGCCCACTGGCCTGTAATAAACAGGTCTACGTTTCACTTCATAGACACTATCCGTCTCTATTATATCATAGTCCTCTATACCGAGTCTATCAATATCATCGTGATTCATAGTAGCGGTCATTAGTACTACCTTGGGTACATCTCCGAAGAGATAGTTCGTGTAGTCCCTTACGAATACAGGTCGCAGCTTATACACAGAACCAATCTTATCAAATACCCACGGCTTGCCATTTTCTAAATCTACACCGGCTCGTATCATCAAGGTCAGGTTACGAGCAAGCCTCTGATACTTACCGTATCTCGACATGGCTCGTTTATAATCGGTTGTACTACCTTTGATTCTATCTCCAGCAGCCCCACCAGTTATACCATAAATCCATAATCGAGCACGTTGTAGTTCTTCTTCTATCTCTGGCATATTTTCTGCGGCCCAGTCTGACATACCTTCCACCGTAAGATTACGTGGTCTACGCCATGACATCGAGCCTATATCCCGGTCAGATATCTCAGCAGACACATGCTTCTCTAACTCTAGGTTAGACAAATGTGCCTCATCACAGAACAGCAGTTCAGGCTGTTTGAATGTTGTTGAGAACTCTGACGTGTACATATACAGAGGGTAATTAAAGATTGCAAAGTCTGAAACGTATGCACTCTCCCTATCTATGAAGTAATCACATGATGATTTAACTGCACATTGAAACCCTACTTGACAGGGTGCTTGTGTTACAGATACATCTGCGATAAGACATTCATAATTATCTCTACCTTTTAACACAGGTGCAAAGGAAAAGGAGGAACGTAGTTGATCCTGTAACCTAAGCGTAGATACCACAACATGAGTACGTTTTTCTAACGCTCGTTGTGCTACCACTGACAATAGAGATTTGCCAGTACCTGTTGGGGCGACGAGAACAAGGAATCGTTTATCAGTTTCATACCAGTCCAAAATCTTTTGAGCTAGTTCTTGCTGATTAGGATACCATTCATTCTCATCTAACCCGTATTCTCTTGGGGTTGATGCTACTAATATTCCGAGTCTCCTTCCAAATCTTCAGCGGTTATTATTGACTGTATTAATGATGCAACTTCCATATCATCTAGGTCCAGAAGATTAGCGTATGCAGTTGTTATTGCATCCATTAGTTCATCTGAAAACGATATATGTTCTGTCTTATTAAAAACATTAAGTAATAGAGGATGATTGGAGCTAGTCAACCAGATATGACGGAGTGTTCCATCTTCTGTTTGCTGCATCCTAATAAATAGTTCAAGAGTTACTAACCGTATAACAGCATTCATGTACATGTCCTCTGTCCATGAGTCAAACTCTTTCTTTGCTATCTCTTCAATCTCATCTAGTATACTCAACTACCAACTCCTAATGCATCTAGTGCAGCGAATGTCTTTTTCTTTATCTGTTCCCCACGACCACCTACCATAGCAGATGCGAACCTACGTTCACTCTGTGTTCTAACGGTAGCAGACTCACGCTTGTTAAACGGAATACCGTGGTCAGCATAACCTGAAGCAGCTTGTAAGAATGAGTACGCAGTCTCTCCGTTACGGTCATATTCCTCATCAAGGAACTGAGTAACAAAGATGTTACGTTGATTCTTTTGCCAGTTAGTCATGTCATCCCCTGTAGGGTCACCGAATAAGTGGTTGAGAATGTCCTTCTCTCTAGAGGCTGCTAGCTCAGAGAGCATAGCTTTCTCTAGCCACTCTTTCATACGTCTGTTTGCCGCAGTAGTTATTAGTACTGATTCCCGTGCAATCTCAAGGTTGGTACGCATGTTAGTATTGTGGCGTACCTTAAAGGATGCTTTACTCTGTGTCCAGTATTTGCTTTGTGTTGCAGCGGTAAGTGTATTATAGCACACTACCCGAACATTTGTTGGCAGCAGGTGGATAGCATACTTACCATCATGTCCTGTTGAGATAAGGAAGTACTGCCAGTAATCTTCATCACCGACTCGCATATCTTCCTCAAGCTTCATAAGCCCGGCAAACTTCTTACCACCATCAAGAACCATCATTGATTCCCAACGAGCAATACCATCTTGTAGCAGACTATCTGCCCAATTGATTGCCTCTATGTTTTGAAACGGTTCATACTTATCAGATGTGATACCGAGAATCTGTTGTGTATCTTCTCGCACAACTGCTACCTGATTTGGTACAGGTATATCACGCCATCCATCTTTAATAAAGAGAGGAGACTTAGATACTTTATAATCAAAGTTCCCTAACTTTAATGCCTGTTCTGTGGTGAAGTTCTCAGGTACTGTTATACCTACTCCATGCCACGCTGGTTTCTCTGCGTATACCGCAGAACCTTCTTCTACTAAGTGAGCCATACTAATTCCTTTCTAGTGTATATCGCCCCAGTTTTTTCCTATCGAGTACTCTGCAACAAGTGGTACGTCTAATGACATTGCATCTTCAAATGCTGCCAGTACCTCCGGTGCTATACTTTTAAGTTCTTGTTCATCGCCCTCCAGTAATACTTCATCATGTATTTGTTGCACCAACTTTATACCGGGATTAAACTTATCCGGGTATACCTTGTCAAGTAACTCTTGTACCTTGTTGGTTGCTATCTTTGTGATGTCACCACTTGCTGTCCCTTGAAAGAGGGAATCAAATGCTGACCGTTCTGCTGCACCACGTTCAGAACTATTGTATGAATTGATGCCGTGTATGTATGACCTGTGACCTCCAAGTGATTCAACATACCCATACTTACGAGCATCAGTAATAACTGCTGTACGTAAGCGTTCAATCTCTGGTATGTTTGATGCAATCTTGTCAAGCACATTGGCTGCATAGTCCACTGGTCTATTCAACATCATCGATATCTTTATGGGAGAGGCCCCGTAGATAACGGCGTATACGATATTTTTAGCTGCACTTCTTTGGTCTCCGGTAATCTCACTAACAGGAACTTCAAAGATAAGCGATGCCATTTCTTTGTGGACATCTCTTGTCTCGTCAGAGAAAGCGTCAACGAGGGTCCGGTTTTTAGAGTAGTGTGCAAGAATCCTATACTCAAGTTGTGCCGCATCAGCTGACAAGAGTACGTGTTCCCCCTCACCTTCAAATAACCTTCTGATTGATTTGCCATTGTCTGTCCTTATCGGTATGTTCATTAGGTTTGGCTCGGTTGATGCCAGCCTACCTGTTATTACTCTGAATGGATTGAGCCTTGAATGTATACGATTGTCCGTACCGATGTGGTCAGGATATCCCTTAAGATAGGTGTTAATTAACTTTGCTAACTCTCTATACTCTAGTATAATACCAACCACTTCATGTGTGTTCTCGATACGTTCAAGCTCTGCCTTTGATGTGGAGTAACCTGTCTTAGTACGTGCTGTTGTAGGTAACCCTAGCTTCTTAAACAGTAGCTTACCTAGCTGTACCGGGCTATTGACATTCATCTCTTCGCCATTGTACATCTGTATTCTACTGTTTAATAGTTCAGCACGACCCTCTAACTCATGGAGCAGAGGACTTAGCTTCTCCATATTTAAGAACATACCATTGTAAGACATGCGTATACATGCTGATAAGAATGGCATCTCTATCTCTGTGTATCTTTTGTGTTGCTCCTCAGTTAATCGCTTACCTAATACCTGCCCTAATCGAAACGACTTGACGGCATCATCAGCAGCGTAAGGAGCACCCCTATCAATAGCAATGTTGTCAAAGGTATCCCCCTTTGTTACTGCACCAAACTCTTCCATGACATCACCGAGTATATCAGCCGACAATGCCTTCAGCCCTAGTTTGTTAGGTTGTGGTACATGCATACCTAACATGTAGGCAAACCCTTGCACATCTAATAGATTAGTAGGGAACCCTAGTCCATGTTCAGCTGCCATTAGTACATCAAAAGAGAGGTTGGCACCGACTAAGGTTTTCTTAGCCAACATAGGATGAAGCTTATCCTTCACCTCACCCCATGGTACATTCTTATATTCACCTTCTGTATTGTGAGATACTGGCAGGTAGTACCCATGCTTACCGTCGAAGCTAAATGATTCTCCTACGATATGGTTGTTCTGCCAACTAAGTCCATTAGTTTCCGTATCCCACCCTACTATATCAACTTTAGATAGTTTTGTCAAGAAGTCAGGGAGGTCTTGTATCACCTCATAGTTAGAGAATGATTCCCTACCCACCTTGACATGTATATTATCTGCGATAGATTTCAACTTGATCTCTCCTTCCATAGGATTCTCAGCCCAATCCCACCGCTTCTTTCTTGTCTGACCTGCCTTCATCTTAGCTGCCTTGCTAGGCTCCACAATTTTCTGCTTGGCAAAGAAGCTAACATCTCTAGGGTCGTACCCTAGGTCAAGCTTAACTCTGTTCGCAGTAACTTCCTGTGGATCTAACCAGTCTTCAGATGGCCTATAGCTAGTGGCACCATAGTTATTCAAAGCCAACACTTCAGGATTAGCTGACATAATAACTGCATCATCGAATGATATCCCTGCACGTTTGATACTGTTTAATACATTGGTTGTATAGTGGCAGTCTTGAAAGAAAGCACCACGATTATCCTCAGTATTAAACACTACAATAGTATCAGGGTAGTGCACCATCTTTAGTTTGTATGACATCCTCAGTGCTATTAGATTTACCAGCTTGGTATCTAATGGAGGACTCATCATCTTGTGTAGACTTGGCAGGTCGAATAGTAATATCATACTCAACCTCCTCAAAAGGTATGTAACTTATCCATACTTTATCCATATATCTGTCTCGCTGTCCATACATCTGGACTATCTGCGGCTGACTCCCAACAAAACTTGTGAGCATCATAGCCATCAGCCGTACACCATGATTCTTCACCCTTCTCTATGCCTTCCTCACAGAATATACACTCACTATCGTATACTATCTTACTCATAACTTCTGCCCTCCTATAGTGGGGAACCTCCTACGCTGTGATTCTGTGGCCGTTAGTACGATGTCACTTGACAGAGCTGTCATGACACGTATCATTGTGTCCTTATCGTACATCATATGACCACATATATTACACATGTATTCTCCCGGATCATCCTCACGTACTGACCGGGACTTACAGTTAGGACATTGCATCTGCTATACCTACCAATCTTACGTACATTACCTTGCCATAAACTTCTATTTGTGATACTTTTCTGTGCTGTTGCATATCTTGTAGGTGCCGCATAACAGTAGTACCTGCCACACCAGCCCGTTCTTCAATCTCAATTGGCTTATACGGATGATTCTTTTTCATGGCACGTACAATCTTCTGCCGTGATGCCTTGTATCGTGGTTGCTTAAACCTTTTAGGTACACCCCACTGTCCCTTTAACTGCTCATCATTCTCTCTTGAGTCAAAGATTTCTGCGGGTAACCAATTGGCTTGGCAGTCACTACACATACCACATATCTCATAGCGTTCTTGTCTAGCAACATGCATTGAATCTTTATCAACAGAGATACCACAGCCTAGACATTCACCAGCTAGTACAGCTTCCGCAGGTTCTTTACCAAACGTGCGCTTGGATAGTTGATTCATTACATTAGTAAAAGATTCAGCACGTTCTTTGTTTATAAAGGTACTCATATCAATCCAATCTTTTTTGTGCAGTATCGTAGTAACTCCTTACCAACTCACTGCCTATGAAGTTTCTATTCAACCTTTTAGCTACAGCACCAGTGGTACCTGTACCCATGAATGGATCATATATTGTATCACCTTCTTCGCTAAAGTTCAAGAGGATTCTTTCTACTAATGCTTCAGGCATTTGTGCAGCATGATTATCTACCTTCTCATGTGGTAGCGGCCTACCTATATTCCATACATCATCCAACGTACCACGTTCAAACGTACCCTTATCTCTAAACTGTCTGCTAATAGGGTAGTCATTATCAAACACCAGTATAAGTTCAGAGCGCCGATTCAATACTTGTTGTTGCATAGCGGGCTGTCCGTTCCCCTTATCCCAGATGATAATCTCCTTTAGATACTTAGAGAAGTCTCCAATTATCTTAAACCATGCACGTTTACTACCAGTAACAATGCCCACATTATAGAAGATTAGGTCAGAGATACTTAGTAGGCTTTCAAGTACTAAGCTATGGAAGTTTGTGTAGTCGTCAATCGGCATGTTATCTGTGAAGCCCTCATACTTATTACTAAACTCTTCAGTAATCTGGCGGCTACGATACTTACCATTCATGATACGTAGATTCATATTGTATGGGGGTGATGTCACTACCAGATCAACAGGCTGCCTAGTCGTATTGTCTCGGACATGTTCCCATCTCAATCTATTGATAGTGTTCAAACAATCTTCATTGAATAAATTACTTCCTGCCATCTAATATTCCTTTTATTATTATGTATATAATGATTGCAAACAATGCGTAGTACATATCATTTAGAAAAGATTGCATATCATTCTTACCTTTTTAATAAACTCTGGATCCAATTCCATACCTTCTCCGTTGTAGGTGTAGTCTGTTTATAGTACAAACGAATCCAATACTGGAACAGCTCATTAACTGTATCTGCCTTTGGATCATGCCGCCCTACGCTATCCAATACTTCTCTGTTTAATGTTGCAAAGATAGCAAGTGCTAGTTGTCTATCATCTGTATCATGTATTACACCCATACTATTTCTCCCAATTCCAATCTTCATTATCATACTCACGCTCATTATCATAGAGGTTAGCCTTATCATCTTGGTCACGTTCCCATTGTTCGGCCTCTTCATCAGATAGTAAGCGCCACCTGCCACCACGTAGCAGGTCATCATTATCTATTTCATCTTGTACAAAGTTTCCTATAGCATCAGTGATGATGTGATCTGGCATCTCGATGATAGCTTGATGTCCATTCTCATTAAAGAACTCTACATAAAACTTTGGATACATTGCTCTCCAACCCATTACAACCACCCTGCTACTTGCATACCGTCTTCTCTATAGAACCATGAGAAACTTAAGTCGGGATACTTTTCGACTAGCTTATGGTAGACACCTTCAGGTGGTCCCCATGCTGTATCAAATGAAAGCTGTACTTCATCCTCAGATATATACACATCCTGTCCTACACCTGAAGCAGTCCACTTAGTTCCCCAGTTTTTTATACACCAGTTATACCCAATGTCGTTGTACCATTTCGAGTATGGATGCTTGAGCTGTTCTTCTATAGTAGAGTCAGATGTTAAATCATCTCTTGATGGTGCACTATCAGGGTAAGGTATAACTTTCTCGAAGTCTATTACATCTCCTGTAACACACTCATCTACAAATTGTTTCAACTGTTCTTCATTCTTATATCCATATATACTTACTTCATTCGTGCACCAGTTAGGCATCGCTGTTCTCTCCTAAGTCATCTTCTAGTATCTCTTTTATCACAGCCTTCAATGAGTTCTCATCAACACGTACAGTTATCTCACAATCTGTACTGCTGTAGCCATCGTTCTCACCGTTGACACTAATCTCATACTCCACGCTACAGATACTACCCGGATCTTCAATAGCTGGTGCTAAGTGTCTCTCTAGTATCGACGCTATCTCTTCTATTGTGCTCTCTGTTAATGTTATGTTAGCCATTCTTAATCTCTTTTCTTATTTCTTCTACCCATTCAGACATGTCCTGTATGCTACGGAACAATCCTGTATGGTCAGTATCTTCAAATGCATCTTCTAATTGTTGTAATGAATACCTCAGCTTATTTAAGTATCCCTCTGTACGGTATAGCAGTAAGCCTTCCCTAGTTACGTTCCCCTCTTCAGGAGCTACCCCGTTGTCAGTCAATCCTTCCATACTCATGCAACACTCCTAAAGTAATAGTTACTACCATTGTATTCCAACTTAATATAGTCCTCCCTAAGTAGCTCATGCGCTACAACTTCCCAATCAATAGCAAATGCTAAGACATCATCGAGTTTGTTTAATGACTCATCATACTCATAAACTACCTTAGCAAAGTACTCATCTGAACTAGCAGAACTTATGAATAAACCTTGGTCATGTATCTCACTCTGCCCCTCTTGGTGGTACTCTATCCATGCTCGTACTGCATCGACAGGTATATAATCATCCCATCTTAGGATGAAGTCAGGGATACCATCCAATTCTTCTTTAGTAATCTTATGTGGTCTACCATCTAAGGTCTCATGACCCGCAGCAAATACTAAAGTATCATCTGTGTCTACCTTGTTTCTTACTGTTGCATAGTCAGTCATTAACCTCTGTCCTCTCTAGCTACGACGTGTAACCCTTCAATCTGAAAGTCCCCATACATATCTTTCCATATCTGTATAGCCATGGCTTCTATGTCGTGTCTACATACTTCCTCATCTAAAGGAATTTCCACCCCTCCGTCAGTGAAGCCATCCTCCACTGCTTGTATGATCTCAATTAGAGTCATATCATTGTGTGCTTCAATACCTATTTGCATGTATCTTCCTCCTATTCTTTTAGATACAAGTGGATCCAGTAGCAGCATCAGCGCCCTTAGTGTGCACTACGCTTCAGCAAAGGTAAGGAGTTCACCCTTAGTCATATCCATGGAGGTCATGCTAGGCATTTTACCATCGGATAAGTAACTACTGAATCCACTTGTAACTAATAGAATACTAGGCCGACAGGTAAGGATACTCAGCCAATGGCTTAACCCTTTTTACCTGCCGACCTAGTACCAACATGGTAGAGGTCCCATAATAAGGAGCAACTATGGTACCTCATAGGGATGTACAAGTAACTTGGGGGTGTGAGGAAGTCACGTTACTTGTCCACCCTTATGAGGTAGTAAAGTCTTAATAATAATAATTGTTAAATTAATAAACTACAATCGTTATATGCTATCAAGACCTTACTAGAGAGACACTTAACCTAGGACGAGAGGAGATAGATTAAGTATCTCTCTAGTAAGGGGGAACCTATTGACGGTAGGCTCCCACTGACTAGACTTTATTAGCGTTCACCCCGACGTGGAGCCTCAATAGCTACCTCGTCAGTATCTACATCCTCACTAAAGAGGTGTCCGTTAGCTAGGTTAACTAGCATGTGGAATGTAGAAGCTGTGATAGGAGGAGCCATCTTAGTGTAGACATCTCCACCTTCTTTGTATTGGGTAGATTTGCCGAAGCTAATCTGCTTCTCCCCATTATACTCTGATTGCCAAGCAACCAGCTCGGTGTTATCACCGACTCTAATTCGTACCGCATCTTGTGGTACTTCAACAAAACTTTTAGCCATTCTATTATCCTTCCGTTGACTAATCTTTTTATCTTGACAGCACCGTCCTGCTGCCATAGAAACTGACCGACCCAGTGGACAGCCCCTTCGGGGCTGGTGCTAGGCCATCAGTTTTACTATCTTTGCTATCTCTCTAGCATCAGCGAGTTGCTCTATGTTGTTACGTATGTATAACCGTACATCCTCAGTCAGTGCGACCTCTGCCTTACGGAAGTCATCCCACTTCTCACTGGATTTCCAGTTGTGACTATACATAATCATAGCTGTCTTTGGTGGATTGTAACCTACATGAGCGTTACCTTCCTTATCTATGTACCAACTGCCATCTGCCATAAGTCTAATAGCAGGGTACACTGTATTTATAATCGCTTCGGTTAGTTTCTCAGACCTATTAAGCATACGCTCAATAGATTCACGAGATAGTTCCCTGACGCGACTAACATACCTAGCATGATTCCAATAATCCCGTAGCAGTTTATCTCTTTCCTCAGTGCTAACAGCAGTTTGACCTTCGTCCTTACCTGTTGTCCACTTTGCAGTGCCTTCCATAATCTCTCCTAATACTTCAATCTCTATAGACCTACCAATATATACCATAGTCCCGGTCATTACCCATAAGTCCTCATCCCTAGCCCTACTACATACTTCAGGCTTACTCGTACCATCACGGGTTACTAACCGTATGATACCTTGCATCTTATACCTACGCCATTCAGCCCCTCCATAACCCATGGCATCCATTACTATCTGAGACAACCATGCCCCAGTATTAGGTATCCTAATTGTTTTGCGTTTAGTTTCCATCAGTCGTACCTCACTATCATTAAGTCACCACATTGCCTACAGTCTCGTGACGTGTAATCACTTATGAATAAGTCATATGTAAACGACTCATAGTCAAAGTAATAAGCTAACGGGTTAGACATCATTGGAAAAAAGGCCACGTCTTCCGACGGTATTATGCTACTATCCGCTAAATCCGTAGCAAAATCCTTTTCACTTTCCCAACATCCTTCATATACATCCCAATAGTTAGTAGGTGTATACAAGTAAATGTCATGTAGCTGTGACATTACAGCCTTATCATGTTCATCAGCACGATTAAAATCTCTAACGTCTTCATAGGTTTTTAACCCATCAGCGATTAGATTAAGTTCACACTGAAGCAAGTATAAATTACCCATCTATAAACTCCTTATCCTCTATAGCTACACCACATTCGACGCAGCTAAAGTATTGCACTATACGATAGGCCGTATCCCTACTGTACTCTGGCGGCCAGTAACCCTGTTTAGTAACTAACTTAGTTTCTGTACAGCGTTCCTCCGTATCCTTAGCTGCATGGTCAGCGTGTAATACATCACCAACCTGATAGGTATTAACCCATCGTTTCATCCCGTGTTTACCGTACTCTACGAATGGCATTATGCTTCCTCCCATACTTGCATTCTACGAACCTCTATGTAGCTGCCCGTGTCTTTACCCTCTTGCAGGTTATCAATCTCCTGCGATACTAACGTGTAGAACTCTTGTTCTGGTTCATCCACGTAAGGCATAGGGATATTATCGCAATATAATACCCCGCCCCTTACACAGAATTCCCCCTCATCCGTGATTAATACCGTGTAATCTATGTCTATGTTTGGCATACGTAAACTCCTTTCGCTGCCTCCAGCAACACTGACCTTCCAGCCGGACAGACCCCGAAGGGGTCTGATGTCAGACTTTGCATAGTTTATTTAGATACCATGTCAGTCCAAAACCGGCACAGAAACACTGACCGGCAGACTGGATACCCCCCTTCGGGGGGTAAGACCAACCAACTTTTTCTATATACACATACGCGCATACACACACGCGCACACGTACACACGGGTATACACATACCCGCATATATACACACATACACATACACTCACACGTATACGTGTATTATATATCTCCTAACTGTGTGTTATTGTGTTTAATTCATCCGTTACTAGCGCGTCTACACCTGCTTCCGTACTCGTGAGCTTCGCGTGTATCGCGTATAACGTACTATCTTCGGCCTCATTAAGCTTCTGTATTACGTTCCTAATGTACCTACGTGTAGTCTTGTTCCCCTGTAAGCCCCTGTTCTTACCCGTTAACGCATTAAACACAGCCCGTATATGTGACGGAGGTAACTTAATACCCTTATCGCTTAGTATCTTCGTTAACGTGTGTACATCGGCCTTAGTATGGGGCTGTTGTTTACTCGCCTCATACACATCCATCGCACTACTGGGGTCCTTTATACCGAGTGACTCCGCGTAATCTAGTACGTCATGGGGAACTATAGTGAGCCTCATCTCCGCACGTTCACGCCTATATGACATTACCGCAGAGTTTACACATGAACTCAGGTAATACCACGGGTTACGTATACTACGGTTACGAGACTGCGCAGTAAGGAACTTCTCTACAGCCCTACTAGCAAGGTCTTCTAACAGGTGTAACCCGCGTATCTCCTTGTCATACAGATCCCAGTCGCGGTTATAGGTAACCTTTATAAGCCGCCGCATAGAGAAGTTATATAACCCCTTCGCATCCATGGTCTTAGTCCCGTTAGTCCACACTATCTCGTCGTTATACTGCCCTCCTCCGCGTAGTATTAACTCACGCGCAACCTTAGAGTGCTGCTCTTTAATCCCGCGTATATCTGCCGCAGATAAACCGCCGCCCTGTAAGATGTCCCTAGACGTGACTGACCAGTTCGCCTTATGCCACGCCTTCCACGCCTTCATGTATGCCGCGTGACTATCCCAGAACTCAGGGGAATCTCCATTAGGGAAGTCCTCATACGTGAACATATGTCCCGTACCGGCCCGCTTATGGGGATGTTTCTTAACCCACGGTTCATCGCATGCATGACAGTAAATGCTATACATGGGACTGTATTGCAGCTCTATAAAGACCGGCTCTGGTTTATTGCGCTGCCAATGCGCGATAGAGTCTTTCTTATGCGCACTACATGGGTGTATTAATTCCCGTCTAGGTGGCATGTTAAAGTCGTACACATCCTTAAACGTACACGCTTTACATGTGGTTATATTATTCATTAGCTGGCTCCTTTCAGCCTTCGGAGACTCTGACCGTCTGGCCGGATAGCTCCTTGGGAGCTACCCTAGCAAAATCTGCCGCCCTTGTCAAGCCGCCGCCTCCCATATGGGCATATAAGTGCCACCCATGCCACGCAATCACGTATAAATCAAGCTAGTAAACAACTCATTAACACCCATAGGTATATAAAATCCCTCATAAGTCCAGCGACTAGCGATATAGAGCCAACTTTACTGTGATTTAACGTCATATTAACTCATATGTAACATGATAGTAACGATTCTGTAACATAACCGAAACATTATAGGTTGACATCACTATACATATGTATTATACTAGGGTGGTGGGTGGGATTAACCCGGCATTATAGCAATACAATACCATATCAACACGCCATCAACGCGCATGTATTATTATTATTATTATATATATATTATATTATATTACTTTACTTTACTTTACTATAGTTTTAACTATAGTAATTACTATAGTGATACGTGTGTGGGTGTGGGGGCGGGGGAGAAAAAAGATTAGGGCATACTAACAAAAGAAGTTAGGGTATGCTAACATAAAAGATTAGTGTGTGCTAACACAAAATAGAACATATGTGCTAGAAATACTGGTGTTAGATTTAGGTAGGTTTTGGATT
>Ga0310344_10000135_pt1 | contig 61721 bp, 62 predicted proteins | sample HC15DNA20200_MG_FD_203801 | JGI IMG/M metagenome (GOLD analysis project Ga0310344, IMG submission 203801) | Marine microbial communities from station ALOHA, North Pacific Subtropical Gyre - HC15-DNA-20-200_MG | ecosystem: Environmental > Aquatic > Marine > Oceanic | place: Pacific Ocean: North... | reverse complement strand
TCTTTCCCTAAAATTTCTACTTAACAATTGTCAAAAATCGTGGCGCTTCAGAATTCTACCAGAATTTCATCCATAACGATTGATCCATCGCAAGGGATCAGTTCTCCGTTAAAGATTCAATTGTGCCATCTAACGCTATTGTAGACGGTTGACCTGCTTCTCGACTTGGATCATTATTGTCTACTGTCGGAACAGACAAGCATATGCAAGCTGGGAGTTTTTATTAGAGGTCATCTCGGGCCTGCGCGCTGCCCCTCCTGTGAGAGGGCCGTGCAACCCTACCCAACAACAATCCCGTTGGCTGATGAAAGGATATAGAAATGGCTAGAGCGAATGCAACTGCATGGAAGTACCTGGATAGTGCCCTCTGCCTTACGGCGGCGACGGCTTTCAACTTCATCCAATTTTTCAACAAGCGTCGCCCCAAACCTTCTTTTACTCCCAAATGGTCTGATAAACCACTTCTCAAGTCGTGGCAGAAGACTAAACCTAATCTCGGCTGGCCCAGAGAGACAGATTCCCTATGCCCTAAATGCGTCATCGAAGCTAGGGAAAAAATTATTGCCGGGGAAGAAGATTACCAGATCCTGATTGACGAGAAGGTTGGAGAAGTCAAAGCCAAGATTGTGGAACGTGACAACCAGATCTGGATGATGAAAGACTGCCCTCAACACGGAAAATACGAAGACCTCATGGCAATTGATGCCAACTTTCTGCGCTGGATTGAGAGCAATTTTCCTGGCCGTGATATTCGCTCCCATAACGATACCAATCTCCACAACCATGGATCTAGTACTATTAAGCATGGCCGAGGTTCCGTCCTGACAGTAGATCTTACCAACCGCTGCAACATGATGTGTGACCCTTGCTTCATGGACGCTAATCAGGTTGGGTTCGTACACGAACTTGAATGGGCCGACATCAAGGAAATCCTGGACAACGCACTTAAAATCAAGCCCCGGCGCCAGATGTCAGTTCAATTTTCTGGTGGAGAACCGACCATCTCTCCTCACTTTTTCAGAGCCATCAAGTACTCTCGAAAAATCGGCTACAACAGTGTTCAATGTGCTACTAATGGCATTGAATTCGCCAAGAGCAAGGAATTCAGTCAAAAGGCAGCAGAGGCCGGTTTGCGCTTCCTTTACTACCAATTCGATGGGGTAGGGAACGAAGCCAACAGCCATCGTCATATTGGAAACCTTTTCGATGTCAAGTTGAGAGGTATTGAGAATGCTCACGAAGCGGGGATTGAAATCGTTCTCGTCACTACACTGGTGAACGACGTAAACAACGATCAAGTCGGACCTATCATCCGTTTCGCAATGGATAACCCCAAAAAAGTTGCCTTCATCGCTTTTCAGCCCGTTTCCTTCACGGGTCGAGATGAGGAAGTCACAGACGAGCGTCGCCTGAGACAACGCTACACCCTCTCTCATCTTGCTCACGATGTGAAGAAGCAAACTGGGATGACTGAACCAACTCGTGATTGGTTCCCACTTTCCCTTATGGGTTCCTTTGCGGATTTCGCAGATCTAGCGCATGGACCAGAGGCCGACTGGGGACAGGTCAGCTGCGGCTGCCATCCCAATTGCGGAGTTGGCACAGCGGTAATGGTCGATAAAGAAACCAAGGACTTCGCGCCCGTACCCCAGTTTCTCAACATCCCAGGACTGGTCAAAGACATGCAAGCAATTACAGATGCTGGCCGGGGCAAGCACTTTTCCAACGCTATGATGGGGCTAGCACTGCTCAAAAACTATAAGCCCTTCTCGGCTCCACCCAGATTAACTTTAAGTGCAGTCCTGAAAAAATTCGATAAAAGTTTTGGACTGTCAGGACACAATTACGGAGAGGGCAAGGATCGCAGGGACGATCCTTGGAATTTCTTATTTGTAGCTGGTATGTGGTTTCAGGATCTTTTCAATTACGATTTTCGTAGAACGGAGATGTGCATCATTCCTTACGGAACACAAGAGGGCGAAATCTCTTTTTGCGCCTATAACACTGGGCATGGTTGGCGCAATATCATCGAGCACATGCACCAGAATGCCAGCGTAGCTAATTGGTACAAGGAACACGGGAGACACCAGATTTGGGCGGGCGGTAAAAAGGTGGATTTGAGTAGTTACGAACACTCCCTGAAATTACAGTCGAATGACGTGGATGCCATACGCGAGAAAAAGGATCTGCCTCAGACTGCAAGAGATGAGAAGCTAGCTGCCCGCAAGGCGGCAAAAGAAGCGGCTCAGGTCCGTGCCTACTATGAAGAACAGGTATTGGGCCAGAAGAGCAAAGAGAAGTTGGTTCAGATCACCACTCCTAACCAGTAAGTCAAACCCTTAATCACACTTTACTTCCTGTCTGATTAGGGGTGCCGTGGGGACTTGTTGCTTCGAGGCAAAGACAGTTTCGCTGACACGTTCCGGCCTCGTGCTAGCGTTGTGTAAAGGCTAGTGCACGTTTATTACCTAACGGCTCCAGAAAGACGCGATTTATTCGATTGCCGCAAGAAATTTGGGGGCATTCGGGTTACCATAGTTATTAAGAGGTGCACTAATGAGTGATCTGGCTAGTAAAGAATGTATCCCCTGTCGGGGAGGAGTCCCTGCACTTACAAGCGAGGGGATAGAGCCTTTGTTGCAACATATTCAGGGTTGGCAAGTAATCAAAGATCATCATCTCCATGGAGACTTCGGATTTCCTGATTTCCAGACAGCCTTGGATTTCGTGAATCAGGTGGGCCATTTGGCCGAGGAACAGGGGCATCATCCTGATATCTATCTGAGCTGGGGCAAGGTAGTAATCACTATCTGGACTCACAAAATCGACGGTCTTACCGAGAGCGACTTCATACTGGCTGCTAAGATTAACCGACTTCAATGTGCCCCCATCTGAGATAGAAATTCCCATCTCTGGACCTGGCCTTTCAGCTCACTTCAACACCTCTCCGACACCTCCGGACAGGCTTTGCATACACATACATCTTGCCATGTTGTAGCATTGGGTGCGTTCCTCATGACGCTAGATTTTTTTGACCAACTCAAACGCAATGCAGAGCTAACACCAAATCGAATTGCTCTTCAGCTCCTCGAAGGTAGGGATCAAGAATCTTTCACATTTCATCGCCTGTACCATGAGGTTTCCAAGCTCAGCCAGTTTCTTGCTCGTCACATAAACCCTGGTGAGACGCTCGGGATTCTCATGCAAAACCATCCTCGCTGGGGAATCGCCTTTCTCGCCGCCGAAAGTGCCGGCGCAAGAATCCTCCCTATCGACGTCCTACACACACCCCGAACTATTGCAGAGCTTATTCGGCATTCCGACTGCTCATTTATAGTCTCGTCTCATGAACTCTTTGAAAAGTTAAAAGAAATCCAGGCTCAACTCCATAACCCTATCCCTACGCTTGTAATAGATTCACAGCAACCTAACTGTTATGACTGGGAATCCGTACTGGAAAAAGAAACCTACGCCCCTGAGCTACCACTTTTCCAAAGAGACCCAGAAGAAACCTTGCTTCTTGTCTATACAAGTGGGACTACCGGTAACCCCAAAGGCGTCATGCTCTCTCATAACGCTATCTATCTGACCGTAAAGGCAGTCCTGGAAACCGTTCAATTAGACAACGAGGATCACATCCTGTCGGTGTTACCTCTGTACCATATGCTTGCTCTTATGGCTAATTTTCTGATGCCTCTCTACGCGGCCACTACTGTCACATATCTCAACACTGTCGAACCCAAAAAAATACTGGAATCTTTTCGTAATCAGGAGGTTACAGTCTTCGTTTGTGTGCCTCAGTTTTACTATCTTCTACACCGTAAAATTTTACAAAAGGCCAAGCAACGAGGACTACTAAGCTATATCACTTTCCAAGTGCTCCTCCAGCTGTCTCGCCTAAGTAACGATTGGCTTGGCTTTAACCCTGGCCGCTTGCTGTTCCGGCCTGTTCACCAAAACTTCAAAAACTTGCGCTTGTTCGCAGTGGGAGGGGCTCGCTTTGACAAAAAAGTACTGAAGTCCTTTCGGGATCTAGGCTTTCAGTTTGCGCAGGCATTCGGAATGACGGAAACCTCTGCGGTTTCAACTATCTCCGCCTCCAATGGCCTGGGATCGGTAGGGAAACCTATGCCTCATGTAGATCTCAAAATTGATCAACCCGGGATGGACGGAGTCGGAGAGATTCTCATCTCCGGGCCACACATCATGCAGGCCTACTGGAAAAATGAGGTCGCCACAAGAGATGTTCTGAAAAAAGGCTGGTTACACAGTGGTGACCTAGGATACCTGGATCCGGACGGGTACCTTCACATCACTGGTCGTAAGAAAGATGTGATCGTATTAAGTTCAGGTAAAAATATTTCCCCAGAAGAAATCGAGCAAGCTTACGAAAGTAAGTGTTCATACATACGAGAGATGTGTGTGATCGGAGTCGAAGATGGGAGTCAGGAAAAACTCCACGCAATGATTGTACCTGACTTTGAATATCTAAAAAGCCAACAAGTGATCAACATTTCCGACATGTTACGCTACCAGATCGAGAACCTCTCCGTAGAATTTCCAGGGTACAAACGAATCAGAACCTTCGATGTCCTCAGTGAGCCTCTACCCCGAACCCCTACTCGAAAGATTAAACGCTTCGAGGTCACTAGCCTGTTCGAAGATCAAAACAACTCTCGAGTCGAGCCCATCTCTCCCAGCTCCAACCCTCGCGACGATCTAGAACGGACAGTCTTCGAGCTCCTGAAAGAAACTGGCAAAGTTACAAGTATTCGACATGAGATGAGTCTAGAGCTAGATTGCGGATTTGATTCCCTGGAACGAGTGGAGTTCCTTTCCAACATACAAGACACCTTTGGATTAAATATCAAAAGGGAGGATGCCACCACTATCTTCACCGTCCAGGATCTGATAGACGTTTTGAGAACAACTCTGGGCGGCAGAGCAAGAACAAGTACACGGAACAAAGCAACCACCTGGAATGACATTCTAAGTCAGCCCTTGACCGACGAAGAGAAAAACGCAATACGCCTAACCTTAAGGCGACGACCTATAGTCGAGATCGTGTACTTTGGCATGAGTCGGATTCTTCTTTTCCTAGCCAAAGCCCTTCTCAAGTTAAGATTGGATGGGCAGGACAAACTTCCAGCAAATGGCCCTTTCCTGATCTGCCCCAATCATTTGAGTTACCTAGACGGATTTCTCTTAACTGCCGGAGTCTCTTTTACTCACCTAAAACGCTTGGGTTACTTGGGTTACAGTGATTACTTCCGTACCGGGACTCTTGGCGGGTATCTTGGGAACCTGCTCAAGATTGTACCCGTGGATCCAGACAAACACCTACGCCAAGCACTGCGGCTCGGAGCCTACGGGTTGTCAGAAGGTTACATCCTAAGCATATTCCCGGAAGGGGAAAGATCTATAGATGGAGAGATCAAGCCCTTCAGAAAGGGACCGGCAATTTTATCTAAAGAACTCAATGTAGCGGTCATTCCTACTGCTATAATAGGAACCTACGAAGTCTGGCCACGCGGTTCTTCTAAAATAAAAGCTTCCCCCGTGACGATACGTTTTGGAGATCCTTTAATGCCTCTTGGACATGAAAGTCACGCCCAGTTTACTCAGCGCATACAAAATTCTGTGCGGGAGTTGCTAGAGGAGGGTGGCCACTCATGATATCTAATCGAGAAATTCCAAAAGCAGATTTCCACGATCTGGAAACCCTTTGGATACAGATTTCTGGCACTCTGTGCAATTTAAGTTGCACTCACTGCTTCATCAGTTGCGCACCAGATAATCACGCACTGCCTATGATGCAAACCGAGAAGGTTCTAGGATATTTAAGGGAGGCCGAAGAATTGGGGGTGAAGGAAATCTACTTCACTGGCGGGGAGCCCTTTCTTCATAAGAATTTCCTGGAAATCTTAGAAGTGACATTACAAAACTTCCCTACATCCATATTAACCAACGGCCTTCTCATCAATGAGAACCGGGCTGACAAGCTAACTCGCATCGCACAGAATTCACACTACTCTCTTGAGATCAGGGTCAGCCTAGACGACTATGAAGAGACTCGCAATGACAGCGTTCGTGGACTGGGCACATACCGAAAAGTCCTTTCTGCATACAAGAGATTGTGGGAAAGGGGCCTTCTTCCGATTCTCGCAGTTACAGAAATTAGAGAATACTACTCTCCTGACGACTCGCCCTTAGACGCTTTTGAAAAGTATGTCGAATTACTCGGGTCCCTCGGGGTTCTTCGCCCCCGTATCAAGATTATCCCGATCTTCGAGATGGGCATGCTCCCAACCCCTGACAGCCCTACATATATCACTCCTCAAATGATGACGGGATTCGATCATAGCCTGCTACAATGCTCGACATCACGTATTGCAACCGAAGATGGCGTCTACTCCTGCCCTATTCTGGTAAACGAGGAACGGGCACTGATCGGAGATTCCACACTCTCGGGGTCTCTAGCATCTTGCGACCTTTACCACACAGCATGTACCACGTGCTATGCCACCGGGATGACCTGTAAGAACTACTAGCCACAGAAGAGGCCATAGAATTTGGTGGAACATTTACAATCAAACCGAACGCGTGGCCAGAAAAAATGGGAAGATGTTCCGGTATACAATCGAGTTCTCCTTTTTGGAGGTGTCTACAGCAACTACATTGCCCTGGCGCATCTATTAAAAAACTGCTCAAAGATGAACGCAGAGGCAATCTTCTGCCTTGGAGATATAGGAGGATTCGGACCGCACCCCAACAAATCCTATGAATATCTTCGAAATACCAGAGTAACTACTCTGGCGGGCAACTACGATCTCTCTCTCTCTCAGGGTCTCGACAATTGTGGCTGTGGTTACACCGATCCCCGCGATAATCATTTTGCCCAGATCAGCTATGATTACACCCTTCAAAACACATCCCGGTCCAACAAGGACTGGCTGATTACGCTGCCAAGTTTAATCCGTTTTAGATTGGCTGACTTAAAAGTGCTCCTCTGTCATGGTTCTCCACGTAGAACCAATGAATTCCTCTGGGACAGTTCCTCACCTGACCATCTACTGCATCGATTTCTGGAAGATTCGGGGGCGGATGTCTTGTGCTTCACCCACACGGGACTCAAGTGGTACAGGCAGCTCGAAGGGAATCGTCATGCTGTAAACGTTGGAGTCATAGGCCGCCCTGAAAATGACGGGACATCTAATGTTTGGTTCACGCTTCTAGAGGCAACAGGGAAAGACCTTCAATGCTTCTTCCTCCCTCTCAATTACGATTACTCTAGACTGATCGATGAGATGAAACAGGAGGACCTGCCTCCAGAATTTATCGAGACCATTCAAACAGGCTGGTGGACAACGTGTCTGGAAATAATGCCCTTCAAAGAAAGACTCCGGGGGCGTTTTTAAAAACCTTCATCAAATAATTGATTTACAGTACTATCCTTCAAGACAGAACTGATCCAACTAATGAATGGTGCTCTCGCCTGGGGCAGGCATGTCATCCGGAATCACGTTTCGATTGACGTAGTTGTCGAGATTGATCACATAGGTATGCTCTGAGTCCACAAACGTCTGCGAGTGCGTCGAAGCTATAATTCTAAACTGTTTTTCGTCGACTAATTCCATCAACATCTTGAGAACACGGCGCTGATTGGAAATCGAAAGTGCCATCTCAGGTTCGTCCAGTAGCAATACTGTCCCATTTGGCAAACTCGGGAACGATTGCTGGAACAAACTCAACATAATCTGACCATGACTTGCCATCTCTAGAAATTCACGCGTCTCGGCATTATCCTCAAAGAAATCTAGTTGCTTGCGAGGATTGTGTTGCTCGGCATCAAACAGGAACACACCGCCCAGATCGTCAGGTTTATTACTTAATTTATAGGTAAAGTTAGCAACCTCTTCACCGGTTAACGAGTAATAAAGAGAATGGAGCAAAGTCGATTTCCCCGAACCATTTTCGCCAGTTAACATGATCAATGGATGTGACAGATCAAGAACCATCGGCATGTGAAAATTCAAGTTAATGAAGACAGGATGTGTGATTATTTTCAGAAACACCAGCGGTCCTTCCTCGTTAGTTTAAACATGTCATTCTCCAGACCCTAGGAGGCCGTGTCAACCTGTTCAGGTCTTTCCATATAATTACCCAGGTTATTCCTGCATGTGTCAATAAGTCTAGCACCCTCTCTAGCCAGCTCCATTAAACAAAAAACCTTCCTGGTATCCTACGGTTTGCGCTTGAACCGTTCCAGAAGACTGAGCAGGGTGTCGATGTTAACATCCGTGCTTCTATTCTTGCCATCTCCGAGGCTAGCAAGATGAACAACCGCTCCGTCGGCACCAACATGTTGAGCTGCATTAACCAGAGGCGGGATGCGATTGTGATGGGAAACACATTGTGTTGGATCTATAAAAACTGGGAAAGGAGTCTCCTCCTTGAGAGCTAGCACCGCCCCCAGATCTATGGCAGATCTCGAACCACTTTCCGATGTCCTGATTCCTCCTTCACATAGAATGACCTGCTGGTTCCCCAACTTCAATATAGTGTTGGCAGATGAGAGCAATTCCTGGACTGTAGAACTTATATTCCTTTCAAGGACAATTGGAACGGCTGTCCGGCCTGCTGCTTCGAGGAGAGACATATTCTGCATTTGTCTTGAGGAGAGAAACAGTACGTCCGCGTGACTGTCATAAAGAGGTATTTGGCCAGGAGTCTGCACCTCACACCCCAACGGGACCCCATGTTGATTGGCCAATTGCTGGATCCGTTTAAAATCCCCATCAATTTCTTTCTCCGAGGATCCAAGCCCTGTAATCCGCAGAAGACCTTGGCCTAATCTCCTCAAGCACGTCAGAGCCTTTTCAACAGTTTCCGATCCGGTATCGGGCGGACAAGAAACCACCATTGTAAAGCTGCTATCGCCGACCAGTATTGAGTCAATAAGAATCTGCCTGGAAGTCGGCGTCTTCTCAGGCAGAGATCGCACTTCACTATCAAAATCCTGGGATTCAAGAGAGCTCAACTCAATCTCTTCAGGCTCTAACTGCGCTCGAGATGTAGTACCCACCATTGCACTAGGAAAACATCCAAGAACACGAAGGAACCTGGCCCTCGAACGCACCTGATCTAGGGCTTCAACGATCCTTGCTTCATCGATATTCCCCTCCATCTCTATATGGAATTGATACTGCCAAGGAGTACCCTTCCGAGGACGAGACTCGAGCTTGGTGAGGTTAATCCCCTCTGACGACAAAGTTGATAGTGCAGCTACTAGAGCACCTTCAGAATGATCCGTCACTAGCAGAAATGATGTTTTCGCGGGAATTCTAGTATCCACAGATGCTGAATCCCGAGAAATGATCCAAAAACGAGTGTAGTTTTCAGGGTGGTCGGCTATACCTCGCCTCAAAACTGTCAGCCCATATAGTTCAGCTGCCTCTGCACTCGCAATCGCGGCTTGAGTCGAGTCGTCCTCATCTTTAACTTTTCGCACAGCTTCGGCTGAGTCAATGTAACTCTGATAAGAAGCATTAGGGAGGCTTTTTATGAAAGCTGTACACTGTTGTAACGCGACCGGGTGAGAGAGAACCGTACAGATGTGATCCAGGGGCGTACCTTCTAACCCGATCAGGCAATGCTCTATTTTGAGATATTCTTCTCCGACTACATGGAGCTTGCTCTCTGCCAACAGGTCATATACTTCGTACACAGTGCCCACCAGAACATTTTCTATCGGCAGAAAAGCCAAGTCGACATTACCAGATTCCACTGCGTCAACAACTTCAACAAAACTGGTGTATCCGATCGGTTCAATGTCATCGCCAAAATATTTACGACACGCCATCCAAGAATAAGCTCCATTTGCACCTTGATAGGCTATCTTGTGGGCCCTTTTCAGAAAAGGATTCCTGGCATGGTGGACACGCCGGCTCTGGACTTCCCGAGAGTGATTGATAACCTCTCTTAGTACACGTTCCGCAAGATTAGGATCGAGATCTTTCTCCATAGCGAGACTTGCCACTTTTGTAAGTAGTCTTGTTTCCCGTTCAGCATCAAATAGAGGAAGACCTTGCACTTCCTTGCGCTGCAAAATCTCCTCAACCACTTCCATTCGGCGTGCCAGAGCCTCAAGCAACTCTTGATCAGCCCCGTCAATACGGTCTCTAAGTGAATCCAGTTCGCTTGCCATTATTTTACCCCGAAAGCAAAAAAGCCCACCGGCATTCGATCCGGTGGGCTTTCAATCTCGTGCTGCTTCAACTCGTCAGGAACGCATCCCGCCAGCACGCAAAACCCCAATGTGGCTGATAAAATCAAATCTAACTTCCCCGCGCTGGTACGTCATCACATCGCAAAGAGTAACCACGTACTAGCCTAACGTCAAGTTCAAAGAGATCGGAATAAGTAACCTCACACGAACTCCTTACACCAGATATCCTATACCCCTGAACAAAATCTGCCCCTCGGGCTTGTTCATTTCGTAGCAAATAGGATCGATGGCCCATCCTCAGGTCAAGCTATCTTGTCGGTGGGTTACAAAATCAAGACGTCTATCGCAACAAAGTAATGTTTGGAAGGCCGTACACGGCTTTGCTATCTTAAGCGGACTATGATTTCCGCGATCCAGATGCGTAAAGGGAATGTGATCATCTACAAGGGCTCACCGCACAGAGTTCTCGATAGGCAACATCGTACTCCGGGTAAAGGCGCCGCTATCATCCGCGCCCGCTTACGAAATCTGAAATCTGGCGCTTCATATGAAGTCCGTTTCAACTCACAAGAATCCGTCGAACAAGTAAGTGTCGAACAACACCAAATGGAATATCTGTACACTGATGGGACACATTTCCATTTTATGAACACCCACAACTACGAGCAGGTCGCTCTGAATACAGAGACTTTAGGAGATCTTAAAAACTTCTTGAAGGAAGGCCTCAACATCGAGGTGGAATTCTATGAGGGTGATCCTATTGGGATACAAATGCCCACCGTTGTGGAACTGAAGATCGTCGAAACAGAACCAGAGCTCAAGGGAGCCACTGCCAGCAACTCACCCAAGCCGGCCACATTGGAGACAGGGGCAGTCGTACAAGTACCTCCCTTCATTTCAGTCGGAGAAGTAGTCCGTGTAGATCCGAATGAGGGCAAGTATCTGGAACGGGCAAAATAAATAGCCCTCCGACAAGACTTCTAACCTTAGGGTCTTGGATCCTTGAAAACCCTACGAGCTTACCCTGAAAGGGACTGGCAACCTCATTTACGGCTTATCTTGTTCTTCATAGATTATAAAAAAAACAAGTTCCTCATTGCCCGTTTGCCGCAGTCCGTGCCAGCTACCAGCTAGGGTTAATATAGCGTCTCCGGGCCCAACCGGAATGGTTTTCTCGTTCATCCCAAGATCCGCTGTACCGCTTACTATGTAATAGATCTCATCGTGTGGCTGTTCATGGTAGCCGACACTTGAACCTGGCTCCATTACTCTTTTGCGAAATATTAGTTTTAAATCCTTGGCCGCCTCAAAATAGCTGAAGGCCGTCGACATACCATCTCCTTCATGAGGCGGGCGTTCCCTAGTCGCCACATCGGAGTCGTTATCAATTATGTAACCTGGTTGCGGATACTTCGGTGACTTCATAGGCGTCTCAGCTTCACAATTCCAAGAAAGGGTCAATAACGCTAGTGTCAAAAACATTAATCCTGACTGAGGCTTCATGAGTTCTCCCTCCAAACATTGGCTGCGATATTAATTTCATATCTTTCGGTCAATATAGCACCCAGAAGATGGCCATTCTACCGACGCAGCTTCTGGATGTACTAACTACTCCCTCGATATGCGTTTTCAGGACCAGTCAACAATTCCCATTTAATGGACTCAGAAAAACCCTCCCGAGTTCTTAAGCAACTTTGAGATACTCCCGGGAAACTGGCCTAAGATGGCAAAACAAACCGTAGGAGAGTCAGCTCAACTGGCAAAGCTTGGTAAGGCGCCCAATCTCAACCCATTCCCCTACAAAAATATTACCTTCACGATCAAATGAAGCTCCGTGCGGACAAACGAATTGGCCAACGGGGAATTCATTCCTTGCTTTGAGGCGCAGCTCACGATAATTGGCTGGGCCTTGACCCAAGTGAGTAACTACCTCATTCTTCTCATCCACGACCGTCACCCGTGCCGCAAGATCAGGGATTACCATATCCTTGCCACGGATATGGAAATGACACGGCAGATCGAAGCCATAGTAGAAGCGTCGATGTTCTCCTTCCAGAGAAAATTCCTGAAGCCGATTGTTGCTACGGTCCGCTACCAAAATAACAGGTTGATCTCCGCGTGAATCACAGATTACGCCGTGAGGACATTTGAGTTTTCCGGCCTCACTACCAGGCCCTCCGAATGTCCTAACATACCTGCCGTACTTGTCATATTGAATCACATAGCTTGAACCATACCCATCTGCTACATAAATATCTCCATTAGGTGAGACTGCAAGGTTGGTTGGCTTATAAACTGGCTTTTCGCCGTCCGAAGTGACCTGGTAAGCAGGTGATTCCTCCGGATACCCTATTCGGAGTACCTCTTCGCCATACGGGGTCATTTTGACCACGATACTGCGCTCTATATCGCAAAAATAGAAATATTCCTGACCTCCCTCCTTGTTGAGGTGAAACCCGTGGGCTCCACCCTTGAAATCAGCACCCCAGGACCTGACAAATTTTCCGTCCGGATCGAAAACGACGGTAGAGTCTCTACTCTGACTTGTTTCGTGAACTGTGTGATGGACATGGATAAATCCATCATCATCCTCGACTATACCGTGAACGTTCCCATAACGGATCTCGTCGGGCAATCGCCCCCAATCGTGGATAACTTCATAGGTGTAATCACCACTCCCCACTGTTAATTTCAGAGAAGAGGAGGACTCTCCTGAAGTAGGTTTACTGGTCATAAAAGACACCCTTCCTCTGAATTAGATGTTTTTGGCTCTGTGAATAATATGGCAGATATTACCCTCAAGATCACGGAAGAATGCCAATCGATTTCCCTCCGCTTCGACAAAATTTTCAATTTCAATGCCCTTTACTTTCAGATCTTCAACAGACGCATCAAAAACATCGACACTGAACGCTAGATGTCTAATTCCCGGCGTTTTGTAATCTGCTTTCAGTGGAGCCCCCTCGGAGGGAATTATCTCGAGCATGGTCCCATCTGGAGCTTTCACAAAGACATTACCCGCGTAACGGTGACAAATTGGAAAATCGAGATTTTTTTCATACCAGGCAGCTAGCGCCTCTGGGTCAGGTGAAGCAATGGCTGTGTGTTCAATCCCTTTGTACATGCTACTCATTTCTTTTATCCTCTCTATGCAAAAACACCTTTACAACTAGTTCAGAACTGCCAGGCGCATCTTGAATGCCTCTAAATCACTTGGCGTCCCTAAGGGCCTCGGTTATTCGCTTGATGGCAAGTTGTCCGGGGTCGTCCAACCCCACACTTTTTTCAGCAAATATCCGTGCTCGTCCCTGCTTAGCTGGGAGATGACGAAACTGATCCAATGCATCTGCGGCCGCCCTGTCAGCCAATTCAAGCATAACTTGAGGGTCCTCCTCCCCTTCTAGAGCAACACGTATCGCCTCTAGAGCGTCCAGAACCGTTTTGTCTCCCAGGCCACTACGTCCGCGCCTAGCCATTGCTTCGGTTGCACCACCCATTAGCACAGACATTTCTATCCAACTCACTGAGCGGTTGCCCTTGCAGGCTTTGGCAGCACTCATCAGCCCAGTCGCTAATAAAGTTCCAAAAGATGACCCTCCTTCGGTCATTAATATTTGTGCACACTTCAGGAAACTCCCCCCTAGATCATCGGGCAGTTCATCTATTTTCCCAAGAATAGCTTTACTGCCATTAACCATAGTAACTCCAAGATCTCCATCACCTAGCTGCCCGTCAAGTGCGTTCAACTCCTCGGCTGAAGCTTCCATCTTGGGACCTATCTGCTGGATAGCCCACCGCAGTGAGTTAACAGTTAGTTCGTTAGCCATCAGACTTTCCAGAAAGCACAGTTACAGGGCGCTTGCAGCAAGGACTGAATCTCAGCGTCAAGTTTACAAATGGATATAGATAAACCCGCCATTTCCATTGAGGTCGCATAGCGACCTACCAACGGAACAGCAATCTCCACACCTAAATCATTCAGTCTACTGGCCACATGACCATAGACAATATATAACTCCTCAGGAGGTGTAGCCCCAAGAGAGTTAATCATGGCACAAACTTTGTCACCGTTGGTGAGTGGTTGATCTCTTAGTATCCCATCCAGTATCTCTCTCGTGATATCCACCGCAGTCGTCAGTGGTCCGCGACGCACACCAGGTTCACCATGGATACCCATCCCAATTTCCATTTCATCGTCCCCAATCTCAAAGGTAGGCTTACCCGCTTCTGGTACGGTACAAGGAGTCAACGCCACCCCCATGGTCCTTGTGGCGTCAAGAGTTTTTTGTGCTGCTGCTGCTACTTCAGCTAATTCCGCTCCCTGAGCTGCCTTAGCCCCTGCAACCTTAAACCCTAGGACCATCCCTGCTACCCCACGCCGTTTCTGGGAATCTTCCGGTGGAGCACTGGCTACGTCATCGGCAACGACCACTGTCTGAGTAAGAATATCTTCCAGCTCGAGCATCTCGGCTGCCATTTCAAAGCTCATGACGTCACCGCCATAATTTCCGTACAGGAGTAATACTCCCTTACCACCATTTGCAACACGTATAGCTTCTGATATCTGATCAACTGTAGGAGAAGCAAAGACATTGCCGATTGCGCAAGCATCAAGGAGTCCTTCTCCTACATAACCTGTAAAAACGGGTAAATGCCCAGAACCGCCACCTGTCACTATCCCAACCTTCCCCTCAATAGGTGCGTTCGGTCTTCCTATTACTCGGTTTTGTGGTCCAAACTGCTTATAACATTCAGGATGGGCCGCACAGAGGCCTGACAACATCTCATCAACATAGGCTTGTGGTTCATTCATTACTTTTTTCATTATTTGCTTCTCCTCGTCAAAAGATCTATCCCCGGAACATCCTTATCCAACATTACAGAAAGCACATTCCATATCTTTATCTGTACAATCTACCTGGTCAAGCGCCGATTTTTAAAGGAGAAACAAGTGTGCTACTCAGGGACACTTTAAAGATCTCCCTTTTCTAAATTCGGTATACCCGATTTTTAGCAGGAATTTTATTTCAATCCGAGGTCGCGACGCGGATTCTCGGGATGCAATTCTTCTAGTTCTTGTAGGATTTCCCGAGATCGATCGTCATTGATCTCGGGAACAACTATCCGGACCTTTACTATTTGATCGCCACGCCTGCCTCCCTTTGGTCCCGGCACCCCTTTATTCCTGAGACGGAATTTTTGACCGCTTTGCGTACCCGCAGGGATGGTCAACCAGGCCTTACCGGTTACTGTTGGCACCTCGATTCGAGCACCGAGCAGAGCTTCCGTAAGGGTTACTGGAATCTCACATAGAATATTTTTTTCCTGGCGTCCGAAAAAAGCGTGCGGCTCAACCTCTATAACCAGGTAAAGATCTCCGGAGGCCAGACCTTTTAACCCACTGTTCCCCTTGCCTGGAACACGTATTCTTGATCCGGTGTCAACACCTGCCGGAACCTTAACCGAGATAGCCTCTGAAATAACCTCCAGGTTAGAACCATGACACCTAGAACACCTGTTAGACTTGGTCCGTCCGTTACCTTTACAGGTACTGCAGGTTGTGACAATTGTCTTGCTCCCATGTTTTTGCCTCACCTGGCCAGACCCGTCACAAGAAGAACATATTGCTTGATCTGGCGTATTCTTCGAACCAAACCTAGTACAGGCAGCACAACGCTGTTTTCTGTGGAAATTAATACGGCGACTCGTACCACCGACTGCATCCAAAAAAGAAACGGCTATGGAAAACTCAAGATTCTCGCCTCTCTCCCTATGATGACGCCGAGACGGCCCACTCTCTCCGAAAAACTCTGAGAAAATCTCACCGAAATTATTGAAGGCCCCTCGGGCGGAAAACCCTTTTGACTGGAAGCCCTGAAATCCGGGCCCTGATCGACTGCCGAAGCCTCCAGGCGCACCCGATGCCCCATACCTGTCGTAAGCCTCACGTTTGCGAGGATCACTCAGGACTGAATATGCTTCCTGCAGATTCTTAAATCGCTCCTCAGAAGCTTTTTCACCCGGATTAATGTCTGGGTGATACTTTCTAGCATTCCTACGATATGCCTTTTTGATCTCCTCTCCTGAGGCATCTCGCCCGACCCCCAGCTGAGCATAGTAATCTTTCGCCATATCTACTCGATTTTAAAGCTGAGAAACTTTAATTTCTACACGAATAGAGGCTGGACAGCTGAGCGCCCATTTCAGAACACTCCGCTGGGATCTTCACTTCTCTTCATCCACATCCACGAACTCCGCATCAATCACTTCTGCATCGTCTTCCTCAGAATCAGAAGTTTCATCAACCTGACTACCTCCATCCTGACTAGCCTCTTGGGCCTGTGCTTGGTACATCCCTTCGGCCATCTTGTGGGAAGCCTGAGTTAGTTTCTCGATGGAGTTCTTGATGACGGCAACGTCCCCTCCCTCAATCGCTTCTTTAGTCTCGGCAATCGCACTCTCTATAATACTCGCATTTTCCTCACCGACTTTATCGCGATTCTCTTGCAGGAGTTTTTCAGTACTATAAACCAGTGAATCTGCCTGATTCCGTACATCAATTTCCTCCTTTTTACGAAGATCTTCTTCAGAATGAGCCTCGGCATCTTGAACCATGTCATCGATTTCCGAGTCGGCTAAACCACTGGATCCCGTGATCGTAATCTTCTGCTCTTTCCCAGTCCCATTATCCTTGGCACTGACATTGAGAATCCCATTGGCGTCGATGTCAAAAGTAACCTCAACCTGTGGGATACCCCGCGGAGCCGGAGGAATCCCCATAAGATGGAATTTCCCCAGAGATTTATTATCACCGGCCATCGGCCGTTCACCTTGCAACACATGAATTTCTACTGAAGTCTGATTGTCTGCTGCTGTCGAAAAAGTCTCACTCTTTCGTGTTGGGATTGTAGTGTTGCGAGGAATCAGCGGCGTCGAGACACTACCTAAAGTCTCAATACCTAGTGACAGAGGCGTCACATCCAACAGCAGTAGATCCTTCACATCTCCCCCGAGAACTCCTGCCTGGATGGCAGCTCCAATAGCCACCACTTCGTCAGGATTAACCCCATGATGAGGCTCTCTTCCAAAGAAAGAACAGACAAGCTCCTGCACCTTCGGAATTCGTGTCGACCCACCCACAAGGACTACTTCATCTATCTGGCTAGGATCCAGGCCAGCATCGTCAAGAGCTTTGGCACAGGGTTTCAAGGTTCGTCGTAACAAGCCATCCGCTAGTTGCTCAAACTTGGCTCTCGTAAGACTTAGACTCAGATGTTTTGGGCCACTGGAATCTGCAGTCACAAAGGGAAGATTGATATCCGTTTCCTGAGCTGATGAAAGCTCCATCTTGGCTTTCTCAGCGGCTTCACGTAGTCTCTGAATAGCCATTTTGTCAGCTGACAAATCAATTCCTTGATCCTTCTTGAATTCCTCCACAATCCAATCAATGACAATCTGGTCAATGTTATCTCCACCTAGATGCGTATCCCCATTGGTAGCTTTAACTTCTACAACACCGTCCCCAACTTCCAGGACGGAGATGTCAAATGTTCCACCTCCAAAATCAAAAACGGCTATAGTCTCATCACCCTTTTTGTCGAGTCCATAGGCTAGTGCAGCTGCAGTCGGCTCATTAACCAACCGTTTTACGTCCAGGCCAGCAATTTTACCCGCGTCCTTCGTGGCTTGTCGTTGCGAGTCATTGAAATAAGCTGGTACAGTGATGACTGCTTCTTCAATTGACTCACCTAAATATTCTTCTGCCGCACTTTTAAGTTTCTGCAAAACCATTGCAGAAATTTCGGGTGGCGCTAGTTCCTTCTTGTTAAGTTCCACCCAGGCATCTCCGTTTTCGGCCTTCACCACTTTGTAGGGAACGATGGATTTCTCCTCCGAAATCTCTCCGAACTTTCGTCCCATAAAACGCTTAATTGAATAAATAGTGTTCTCTGGATTCGTGATGGCCTGACGTTTTGCAACCTGACCGGCCAACCTCTCATTGTTCTTTGTAACGGCTACAACCGAAGGGGTAACACGCGCCCCTTCTGGATTGGTAATGACAGTGGGCTCCCCCGCTTCCATTACCGCTACCACTGAGTTGGTTGTACCGAGGTCTATCCCAATGATTTTTCCCATAGCTCAAACTCCTTATAACTTCCTATAAAACAAATGCACAGGGAGTCTTCTTGTATCCTCCCTTTCAAGTCCGGTGTTACTTCCAGATCGATCAGATATATAAGATCTTTCCTGAGGGCTGTCAAGGACCTAGCCTCAATACAGGAACATGATTCAAATTATTGATTAAAAAAGACTTATAAAAAAAACACCCCCCCTAAACCCAAGATTAAAAATCGATATTTTTACCGAAAATAATAATAATTCGAGGCATCTACAGTCAGTAAGGAGTCGCTTGCCCGGCTGCCTAAATCCATTTTCCCAGAAGGAATTGGGGACTGCTTGTGAAAAGAAATATGACAAGCTACGCTGGAGGATTTGCCTAATGAAAAAACATTAAACAATAAGTAGTGAGGGGCGCTGTGATCTGTGCTTCTAGCTGAATTACAGCTTATTCCAGACTTGCTTGGGAAGACCCTGAGCTGGGATCAGGATCGTTGGTCTCAGACTTGATCTTCTTGAGAATTGCTTCTAGTTCAGACTGAACCCTCTGTTGGCGCCGTTGGATCAACAGTAGGAAAATAAACAATAGAGTCCAAATGACAGTATAGGCAGCTACTAAATACCCCATCGCTTATTCCTGCTCTCTAAGGTGCTTTAAGAGGTCCTTAGTTATCATATTATGCATACGAATAGAAATCCGCTGTAGTAATAGTACTGACGCAAGGAGTAGGAAAGCACCCAAAGCGACTAACCCAGCCTGTTGCATCATTGGATCAAGTTTGACTTCACTCATGGTAATCACAACTGGATGAAAAGTATTCCACCAATGAACCGACATATAAATTATTGGGACATCAAGAGCTCCAATGATTCCAAACACAGCACAAACAGCATACTTCTTATGGCCTTCCGGAAACGCTGCTCTCAGAATCACATAGGCCACACATATGACTAGCAGGATGAGCTCTGTTAAAACTCTAGGATCATCCCATTTGAGCCACACATTCCAGGCCGGTTTGGACCATATCGGCCCAGTAGTCAAGACTATAGCTGTCAGGAACAAGCCAACATCCACCGATGATGCCGCCAGGCTATCCCAAAAGCGGTTTCGCGTTACCAGATAACCTATTCCACCCAAAAAGACACCGATAAATACCGCAAATGAAACTATCGCAGCACTCACATGAAAATAAAAAATGCGCTGTACGTCACCCATCACCATTTCTGTCGGAGCGTACAGAAAGGCGGCATAAATAGCAGCTAGCATTGCCAGATATGTGGGCAACAGGGCCCACCTACTCATTTTCAGACAGCGGCCGGCACTTTTTAATCGTGAGACCTGCAATGCTTTACTCGACAACAACATACTCGAACACCAAGAACCCAGCTGACAGAAATATCACATCAAACGCTACCAGGATCTGAATCCAATTACCTAGATACTCCAGCTGCTCTCTCAACAAAAGCTCCTGGGTCGCGCTCACAGCAGCCAGAATAATTGGAATTATGATGGAAAACAACAATACCGGGAAGACCACTTCTCTTGCGCGCAAGGAGACCACCATCGCAGCAAAGAGGGTCCCCACAGCCGTAAAACCTGCGGAGGCAACCAGAATGATCGGAACAATCATAAAAAAACGTGGCGTAACCCTCAGGTTAAAAAGCAAAGTGAACGCTAGCAAAATAAACATGTCAATGCAGATCAGGAAAATCCAATTGGAGAGGCACTTACTCAGAAAGAGAGCCCCCCTATCCACCGGAGAAAGGAGGATTGCTTGCAATGTCCCTTGTTCCTGCTCTCTCTGAAAAGAATTATTCAGTTGGATAATCCCGGGGAACAAAAGCGCAACCCAGAGAATCCCCGGAAGAGAAAGTCTTGTAGCCTCCACTCCGGGTTGAAAAGCGAAGTTAAAAATGACAAGAATCAAGAGCCCAAAAAATAGGGTAGTAAGAAAAGAATGCCTTGATCTGGCAGTTAGAATTAGATCCTTAGCCGTCATAGTCCAGATCTGCCCTACAACCCTCATTACCCCGCAACCTCCTGACGAATATTTCCAAAGTAGGCCGCCTCCAATTCACCCATAGAAATAGTCTCTCTCTCAACATCGTAGACAAGACGCCCTGAGTCTAGGATTAGCATTCTCGAGCCAAGTTCAAAACCTTTTTGTAAGTTGTGTGTAGCCATCATGACAGTGCGCTGTTGCGACTTTAGATTCTTCAAGATAGTGGTCAGAGCCCGATAACCATGTTGATCCAATCCGGTGAAGGGCTCATCAAGAAGTAATACCTTTGGTTCATGCAGCAAGGCTCGGGCGAGTGTTAGACGTTGGCGCATACCTCGAGAATAACCGGCGACCTTATAGACTTTTGAGTCGCTCAAGCCGAATTGATCGCATAATTGATCTGCACGCTGAATAGGTAAATCTAGGCCGTAAAGACCAGCAAAAAACAAAAGATTTTCTAAACCGGTCAGCTCCTCGTACAACATGCTCCGGTGAGAGACGTACCCTATTTGATGCCGCTCTGGAAACTTATCCTGCCAATTTATTGTCCCTTCAGTGGGACGCACCAAATTGGCTAGAATCTTAAGTAAAGTAGTCTTTCCGGCTCCGTTAGAGCCAAGAAGTGCGCAGAATTCACCTCGGTGCAAGGCAAGATCGATCCCATTCAATGCGGTTACAGAACCGTAATTGTGTGTAATCCGAAAAAGTTCTAGAACACTGGGTAAACGTTCTGGCATCAGGCACTATCTTCTGGGAGGATGGTCCGTTTTTTGTCATCCAGCCCATCCAGTATCTCAAACGCCGAGACCACTCGGGCCTCGTACTGGGACCTCAATTCTTGATAATCCGAATCGGACAGCTTCCCCATTCGGAAGTCCATCTCGATGTCTTTCAGAGTACCGATAGCATCATCCTTGGCATGGATTGCCTTTTGTGTCTCGGTTAAGGCTAGTTCTTTTTTCTGTTCTTGAGCTGCATCAAGCAACAAAGGGTATGCCACGTAAAGAATTACTAGAACAAATATAATTGGTGCTATTAAAAGTGCCATTAGATGATCTCACGCCTCGTCGGTGTTAGGTGTCTAGGTCAGCAATCTCCCGTTGGATCTCCGAATGATATTTCTCATTGATCGGGCTTGTCGTTGGGGTGACAATTTGTGCATCGTCGTCACCCTTAAGATAACGGTACCCAACTATCACTCCACACCCTCCTAACAACAGCACCAGAAAAGGTAAAAACCAACCAACTATATTGAAGCCTTCAACTCTAGGGGCCGCTAACACTTCTAATCCAAACTGGGCCACGTAATGATCGTAAATTTCTTGATTTGTAGACCCTTTCGTCAGCATAGCCTCTACTTCTCGGTTCATCTCTTCTGCTCGGTGGCAGGAACACGCACTTACTAAGGTTGTGGGGCATCCACACGTACACACAATGTTCTCCGTGACATTCAGGACGTCTTCCCACTCCACAGTTGATCCAGCTGGCAAAAATCCAACGGAGCATACCAACAGCAGCAAAAAAATGTGCTTAGGCCTTTGCATCCTCCTCCTTTTTAAGGCTACGCAGTGGTGCTCGGGCCTTTTTTTGGTCAGGGACCAGAACAAACAATCCCCCTAGCACCATTATTGCAACACCAATCCAGATCAGCATGACGAGAGGCCTAAGATATACGTGGAATGTTGCTGAACCCTCTGTCCATGTTGAAAGAACAATGTAGAGATCATCCTGTAAAGTTGATCGTATTGCTACTTCACTCTGAGGTTGATCCTGAGCGGTGTGATGAACATGTTTTTCTGGTAGTAGAGTCCCTATAATCTCCCCATTTCTGGAAATCTCAAGTGGAGCTCCTACCACATCTTTCTCCGGATCTCGCCTTTCCGATAAACCCCGATAAACCATCGAATACGGACCTAGTGAAAAACTTTCATTGTCTTGCACAGTAAAAAAACGATCTACACCAAAGAAGCTGCTCACAGTTATCCCTACAAAGACTAAAACCACGCCAACATGAACCGCAAAACCTCCGTATCGACGTTTATTCATAGTCGCCAGATCGATCACAGCCGGAACAAAGGCACTCGGACGGATTGCCTGTCTTGCTTGAGCTCCCTTATAGAATTCAAAGAAAATTGTGAGCGCAACAAATCCAGCAGAGGAGAGCAGCATAAGAGGCAATAATTCCCGTACTCCCAAGATCAAACAAATCGAAGCCGCTCCGAGACCCCCTATGATGGGGAAAATAAAATTTCTTTTAAAATTCTTGAATGTGGCCTTTCTCCAAGCTATCAGAGGGCAAACACCCGTTAAGATCAGAAGAGCTAACCATAATGGAGCGGTTACTTGGTTGAAGAAAGGGGGCCCTACCGTGATTTTCTCTCCCGTTACCCATTCCGAAAGAACAGGGAAAATAGTTCCCCAAAAAACAGCAAAACATATGGACACAAACAACCAGTTGTTAAGAAGGAACGTGAACTCACGAGACAAAAAAGACTGCATTTCCCCCTTGCGTTGCAGTTGAGTCGACCGATAAGTGAGCAGATACAAACCCATTAGAGAAGTAATCACCATAAAGCCCACAAAAAATGGCCCAATGTTGGATAACGCAAACGAGTGAACCGATTCAATTACTCCACTACGGGTTAAAAACGTACCGAACATAGTCAACTCGAAGGCCAAAATAATTAAAATAAAATTCCATGCCTTCAGCATTTCCTTTTTTTCCGTAATCATAATGGAATGCAAAAAAGCCGTGGCGATCAGCCAAGGCATGAAAGAGGCATTCTCTACAGGATCCCATGCCCAGTAACCACCCCACCCTAATTCCTCGTATGCCCACATCCCACCAAGGGTTATCCCGAAGGTGAGAAAACACCAGGCAACAACACCCCATTTGCGAGTGGCCGTTACCCAAGTTGTGCGGAGATCGCCGCTGAAAAGAGCCCCAAGAGCGATAGCAAAGGGCACGTTAAGACAAATCAGCCCAAGGTAGAGGGACGGTGGGTGAATAATCATATAGGGGTTTTGCAGCAAGGGATTCAGTCCTGCTCCGTCTGGAGGAACAGGAGAATGTAAAGCAAAGGGTGGCGCAACAAAGTTGAGCAATAGTAGAAAGAAAAAGCAACTTGCCAGCAAGATCCCATTGGCATATGGCACAAGGGCTCGGTTCCTAGTCCGATTCTGAAAAACAAAAATGGCACTAAAGGCTGCCAAAATTAACGTCCAGAAAAGAAGGCTCCCACTTTGACTACCCCACAATGAGGTGAATTTGTAGATTGCTGGCTGATTAATTGAACTTACTAAAGCGACATAACGCACCTGAAATTGATTTTGGAAGATCAGGCCCCACAGACAACAACTTGAAACCAGACACAGACCCAGGGTGGCAATTGTCGCGTTTTCAGAAGAACGTACAAGGGGAAGATGCTTACGATACCCGCCCCAAAATGCCGCCAGAATCCCGTACCCACAGAGAAAAAGGGCAGCGATTAGAGAGTAGCGCCCTAGTTCGATCATCGCTCACTCATTGAGGGTCGTACTGGAAGCAATCACGGCTTCTGGTTCGTCGTCAATCTTTTCGTACTTGGATGGACACTTAGCAAGCAAAATGGTGGCCCGAAACTGCTCATCATCCTCATGGTATCGACCTTCAATTACGACCTCAGCTCGCTCCTGGAAAGTATCGGGTATGTCCCCCTCGTAAGTGACTGGGAGACTGAGCCCCGAGGCTTGATCATATACTTCAAAATCAACTTTGGACTGTCTTTTGTAAAGATGAACTGTCCCTGGTTTAACCTGCCCTGTAAGGCGAATCCTCGCTTCGGTAAAACCGGTAGGCTGAGCCAACACCTCAGGAACTTCATGGTAACGTACCATGGAATCGTTGATACCGTTGTACATCAGAAATACTAGGGACCCCAGTATAAATCCGCCGGCAACCAGAAATTTCGGTCGAACCATCTTTCTCTCCGAGGTGTACGCAAGTAGTCGCGCACTCCAGCCATCGCCCCAGCCCTTCTGAGGCTGTGGCGGTCCATTCTAACAGGACATCCGTCGCTCGGGAACGGAAAACGCCGACCCAGGAGCTGGCTATAGGACTTTTCTACTCAGTCTACCAATCAAGAGAAGGCGGGTTCAGACGGACCAAACTTCCTTCAATTCCGAATTTTTCAATCTGCGCCTGATTTTAAATAAATGCGACGTAGACAAAAGTCAGCAGGGCTAAAAACTCAATAAAAGCAAGGCCCAGGATAATGAAAAAACGGATGGTATCAACGGCTCCCGGATTACGGGCCACACCTTCACAACCCGCTCTTAAAGCCTTAGCTTGGGCCAGTCCACATCCAGCTGCGGCTATCGCCATTGCCAGGGGGTTCATTAGAGCTGACGCGCTACCGGCATCATCACTCTGAGCAAGAACAGGCATCGTAAAAAGGCTTAGAAGAAAAAGCAACACTACTAGATAGAAAAACTTCGTCATTTCCAAATCTCTCCTGTTTGAGACAGCGGGGGCATCTCGCTTTTCTCCTCGTTGGTTATGCAGGTTGCCCCACCGATTCTTGGTGCGAATGCCCCTCGTGCTCATCTTCGTGAGCATGCTCCACCGCACCACCGATGTAGACCATCGTAAGTACCACAAAAATAAAAGCCTGAATAGTACTGGCAAAGAGAGCCAGTCCCATCACCGGTAGAGATACCAGAAAAGGAAACAGCCCATTCAAGCTAGTTATAATAAGTTCTTCAGCAAAAATGTTTCCGAAAAGACGCACAGAAAGAGAAAACGGCCGGGCCAGGTGACCAATGATCTCAATCACGAACAAAAGCGGCGCGATTGCCAACGACGGCCCCGCAAAGTGCGCCATGTATTTCCAGAATCCGTGAGTTTTAAAGCCGTGAAAATTATAATAGAGAAACACAATTATCGCACAGCCTGAAGTGACATTAATATTACTGGTTGGGGACATAAACCCAGGCACCAGCCCAAGAATATTCCCGATCAGTATGTATAGAAAAAGTGACCCAATAATTGGGAAAAAATGTTTGTAATTCGGGCCAACAAGATTCTTCATGAAGTCCATAAGAGCATCTGAGACAAGTTCCAGAGACTGTTGTACGGCTCCTGGATTATCAACACTCAAACGCCTACGCAGAAAGAGTGCGAACGAAATCAAGCCTAGGCTAATCAATAGGATCATCACCAGGTGGGCGGGCAAAACATCATGGTCCGTATGCAATCCAAATGCTCCAGCAATAGGATTTGCTATATATCGATTGAATATGGTCGAGACAAAAAACTCGTGATGCATAATCTCACCGGCTCGCTTTAAGTTGTCCTACTAACAAAAGAAAGGCTTCCAGCATGCCCGCCAGAACCAGAATCGAGAGCCCCAAAACAGCGCCACCGAGGCTCAAAAAAGAAAATCGGATCATAGCAAACAAGATACCCAATATCAATACAAGCCGGAGTAGATATTTCGCCATAACACCTACGGCCGGAACCTCTTCCCCTCCCTCTAGCGCGCGTCCTACCACTGTGGACATCCAAGCGTGGTTGATAAGGGCTGCCAGCCCTCCTAAAAGAACTGAAGTGGCGACCCCCCAGCCCCCCCATGCAAAGGCGGAAATCACCAAAACACAAAGGATCCTAGTGGCATTACGGTTCAAACTCCTCATGGCTTCTCTCGTAGCATCCTAAACACTTGAATTAGCCCGGCGACAGATCCGAACAGGGCCCCCACAAGTGATACAGTCGAACCCATCCCAAGATACCGACCAAGCCATCCACCTACTCCATATCCAATGAGCATACAAGCGGGTAGCAGCAGAATAATACCGCTATAACGAGCAACCATTCCCGCTACACTGGATTTTTTCATCTCACCAACGAGAGGTAAACCTCATCACATTAAAGGTAGCGACGCCGACTTCGCCAGTTCGATAAAAGGGTGAGGGTATATTCCCATAAGTAGCGTCAGTAAGCCTGCCAAAACTAGAGTAATCGTGGTCCCAGTAGAAAGTGCCAGGGGAACCGGCACAAAATCGCGCTCAAAAAACATCAAAACTACTATACGCAAGTAATAGTAGAGGGCAACAACAGCATTCAAGGCCCCTACAATCGCTACACTGAACATGAGCAAAGCCAGGCCTCCACTACTGTTAAGACCTACATCCATCACAGAAGCAAACACGAAATACTTCGCAATGAACCCTCCCATTGGAGGAATGCCCGCCAACGAAAGGAGAAAAAACAACATCGATATTGCTACGGCGGGATGCTGACTGAATAAACCCTTAAAGGAGTCCATATCTTCTCCTCTAATATCCTCGCGCCGCAGAACTATGATCACTGCCCAAGCCCCTAAATTCATGACGGTGTATATAAGCAAATAAATAGCAGCAGCTCTAACGCCAAAGGCAGTCCCCGCCACTAATCCCATGAGTACATAACCCGCATGAGATATACTTGAATAAGCGAGCAGCCGTTTGACATTTTTTTGGGTCACTGCTGCCACATTACCCCATGTCATTGTCAACATAGAGATAAACGCTAGCACCCCGACATACACTTCTCGGACATCACCAAAAACTACAAGACAGATCCGGAAAAAGAGGGCGAATCCGGCGGCTTTCACTGCAACTGACATGAATGCTGTCACCGAGGTCGGGGCACCTTCGTAGGCATCCGGAGCCCACATATGGAAAGGCACTGCAGCGACTTTGAAACACAGACCAACGATTGTGAGCATGACCGCAAGCACCACCAGGGGACCAATCTCAGTGGCACCCAGAACCTCTCCAATTTCGGAAAGGTTGGTCGAGCCAACAATTCCGTAAAGTAACGACATGCCGTAAAGGATTATTCCCGTTGAAAAAGCACCCAAAAGAAAATACTTCATAGATGCTTCATTAGACCGACGCTGGCGAGATGTAAAACCGACGAGAATGTACGTACTAACGGACATTAGCTCGAGCCCCACAACCACCGTGATGAGTTCCATGGCCCCGGCCATGAACATCATGCCTGCCGTTGCAAAAAGAATTAAGGCGTAATATTCACCGTGATGGCTATCCTCAATTTCCAGATACCGATAAGAGATCAACACCGACAAAAATGCTGCTACTAAAAAAAGTAAATGGAAAAACCGGGTGAAAAAATCAAAAACAACTGCTCCCTCGAAAGCCGGGCCCGCATCATTGCCCCAGATTACATAAAAAGCCGAGACGGCCAGACCGGCAAGAGTGTAGAACAGTGGGTAACGAGTGCTGTGCTTGCCGAGGAAAGGGACAACACACAAGATGGCTATACCCCAAATGACCAAAACTATCTGAGGCCGTATCACTAGTGAGTTTTGGATCAGATAAGAAAATGCGTCTTGGCCGCCAAGAAGATCCATGTGATTTACTCCTTAGCCACGCTCTGGTCACCGATGGCAGGAAACTCGCCCGGACGCACAATCTCAACGATTTCGTTAACCGGATCGTGCAGGTACTGGAGAAATGTTTTTGGATAGAGCCCTATCCAAAAAGCAAGAACAATGAGAGGCACGAAGGTGGCCAGCTCACGAGAAGTTAAGTCGGTTAGTCCTTGATTCTTGGGATTATCATTTTCCCCAAACATGACCCTTTGGTAGAGCCACAACATATAGGCTGCTCCCAGAACAATACCTATCACACCGGCAATAGCCCAGAATCGGTTGGCAGGATCTGCAAATACTCCCATCAAAATCATCACCTCACCCACAAATCCATTAAGCGTGGGCAACCCGATGGAGGACATCGTCATTATGAGGAAGACAGTGGCGTAGACAGGCATCCTGTGTGAGATTCCGCCGTAGTCTGAAATCAACCTCGTGTGGCGTCGCTCATAAAGTATTCCGACGATCAAAAATAGTGCCCCGGTAGAGATCCCATGATTGATCATCTGAAGGATTCCTCCTTCCAGGGCTACAGGCGTCACAACGAAAACACCCAGCATGCAAAAACCTAGATGGCTGACGGAAGAATACGCCACTAACTTTTTCATGTCTTTTTGCATCATGGCTGTTAACGCTCCATAAATAATACCGATTACCGCCAGAAGCATCATCCAGGGCAAGAACTCCATGGTGGCTTCAGGTAAAATCGGCAAACTAAAGCGAACAAATCCGTAGGTGCCCATCTTGAGCAACACCGCGGCCAAGATCACTGAGCCCGCAGTAGGCGCCTCAACATGAGCATCCGGAAGCCACGTGTGGAACGGGAACATGGGAACTTTGATGGCAAAACCGATGAAAAACGCCAAGAAAATCCACCATTGCAGATCGAGGGGCAGACCGAGACTCCGCATACCCAAAACATCAAAAGACCATACACCTGTTTGCTGGTATTGGAAGAAATAGAGAGCCAGAATACCCAATAGTAGTAGCACCGAACCGGCCAAGGTATAGAGGAAGAATTTGATAGCGGCATAAAGTTTTCGAGGCCCACCCCAGACACCAATGATGAAATACATTGGGACCAGCATTACTTCCCAAAAAACGTAAAAAAGTACAAAATCAAGGGCTATAAAAACCCCCAGCATTCCTGCCTGCAAAATCAAGAAATAGCAATAATATTCAGGCACACGTTCAGTGATAGCAGTCCAGGAAGCGAGAATCGCTATGAAACCCATGAGAGTCGTGAGTAGGATCAAGAGCAAGCTGATACCGTCAATCCCAACGTGAAATTCAGCACCAATAGTAGGTATCCATTGTTTCTTGACAACGAACCGCATGCCGTTTGCAGCGTTGATGTACTGTGGGCTGTTGAACCATATAATCAAAGGCAACGAAATAATAAACCCAAGAAAGGCAACGATATTGGCAACCCATTTCACCTTCAGATCCTTTCCCTTGTCTCGGGGCAATAGCACAATCAAGGCAACCCCCAACAAAGGGAAAAGACATACGATGATAAGGATATTCTGCATGAAGAAATCCATCTTCTAGACTCCCACGAGATAAAAAGTGAGCAACGCGACGACCCCAAACACAAAAAATAATGCGTATCGCTGCATCAGTCCTGTTTGCAATTTCCGGAACACCAAACTAAAGGAGTTCACGACTTCCGCGACCATGTTAACCATCCGATCCACCACCTCCCGATCAAACAGTCCTGAGATCCAGGCCGCTACCCTGGTCAGAGTCGCCGAGCCATTCACGATCCCATCAATAACATTTGCATCAAATCTGGAAAGAAAATTCCCCAAGCCCTTGGTCGGTTTAACCACAGCCGCATCGTAGATTTCATCCACGTAGTACTTACTGTAAACCCACCGATATAGAGACTTCAGATTCCCAGAAACCTCAAAAGAAGCTTGCCGTTGCAGGAAGAAATAACGCGCAAGCAAGAATCCTAAAACAGCGATGATTACAGATAGCACAGCCAGGCCTATCTCCAAGGCTATTGGAGCATGATGTACTCCTTGTTCGCCAAGGAAGGTGTATTTGAACGCTGGTTCAATGAATTCTCCAAACACATTTGGCAATCCCGACCAAACGGGCATCCCCAAAAAACCAACCACCACTGAACCCAGGGCGAGGACCATCAAAGGGATGGTCATAGTCCTTGGAGATTCGTGCACATGAGAGGTGTCCTCAAAGCGCTCTGCTCCAAAGAAAGTCAGGAAAATCAACCTGAACATGTAGAAGGATGTCATCCCTGCCACAATAGCGCCAATGATCCAAATGAAATAGCTGCCATGATCAAAAACTTTCCAGAGAATTTCATCTTTGGAGAAGAATCCCGCAAGTGGGGGTATACCGGCAATTGCGAGAGTTCCTATTAGCATTGTCCGATAGGTAACTGGCATATGTTTCCTCAATCCACCCATCTTCGACATATCCTGTTCGTGGTGCATACCATGGATAACGCTTCCAGACCCGAGAAATAAAAGAGCCTTAAAAAAGGCATGGGTGAAGACATGGAAAATTGCTGCAACTACCGCACCTACTCCAAGGGCCGTAAACATGTAGCCAAGTTGACTGACGGTCGAATATGCAAGAACCTTTTTGATATCCCGCTGAAACAATCCGATGGAGGCGGCCACTATCGCGGTCAGAATCCCTATACCCGCAACGATGGCTAAGACCTCCGGAGTGCGACTGTAGACAGCTGTCGAACGGGCAACCACATAAACCCCAGCTGTCACCATGGTCGCAGCGTGTATCAGAGCACTGACAGGAGTAGGACCTTCCATCGCATCCGGCAACCAAACATAAAGAGGAATTTGAGCGCTTTTCCCACAGGCCCCAATGAAGAGTAGGAGGGCGATCCAACTGAGTACTCCCCAGCCAATCTCAGGCCCTGGGAAGAGTCGGGAAATTTCCGAGAATCCATCCGTAAAATCCAATGTTCCTAGAGTTGAGAAAATCAGAAACATCCCCAGCACAAATCCGAAATCTCCAATACGATTCACAACAAAGGCTTTCTTGGCTGCATCGCCGGCACTCTTTTTGTGGGTGTAATATCCAATCAATAAGTATGAGCACAACCCCACACCTTCCCATCCAACAAAAAGCCCCATGTAGTTGTTAGAAAGTATCAGGACCAGCATCATAAACATGAAAAGATTGAGATAGGCGAAAAAGCGCCAAAACCCTTCCTCTTCCCACATATAACCGATCGAATACACATGAATAAGAAAACCGATACCCGTAATGAAAAGAACGAAAATCGCCGACAAGGGATCAAACTGGAGCCCCCAACTGATGTTAAGTTGGGCCAGCTCCCCGCTGGTGGTTCTAATGTTGTTGCCGGGAATCCAAGTCAGGAGATCTGTCTCAAACACTCTATTCTCGGGATCCATTGTTGTGAGTTCGACAAAACAGAAAATTGACAATAGAAAAGCAAGCCCAACCACACCGCAACAAGTCCAATACACAATCGGCCGGCCAAGTCGTTCACCTTTACGGTACAGTTTCCAGAGACCCAAAGTTCCAATAGTCAGGAACCCTGCTAAGGGAAGCGCTGGGATGATCCAAAGATTATTTAACATAGTTCAGTTTTATCCCTAGACTCCGAACTGCATTACCATTTCATTCGATCTAATGCATCAATATTGATCGTTTCTTGGTTCCTGAAGAGAGCAATGACAATTCCCAAACCGACAGCTGCTTCTGCAACAGCAATCGTAATCACAAAAATCGCAAAAACCTGCCCATCTAAACTTTGAAGCCGATCACTGAAAGCGACTAAATTAAGATTTACCGCGTTCAACATGAGCTCGATGGACATAAAAATAATCAGAATATTTCTACGCGTCAGGACACCTACAACCCCTATGGAAAACAAGACGGCACCAAGGATCAGATAATGAGTTGTTTCAATCATTGCATCATGCTCTATTTCGTAAATTCTTCTTAGCCAGGACGACCGCTCCAATAATTGCCACTAGTAAAAGCACCGAGGCTATCTCAAATGGGAGAAGATATTGCGTATACAAAAGCTCTCCAACCGACTCTGTGTTCTGGGAGCGCCCCTCTATCAGCTCCCGGGCTGGGGTTGTCCCAAAAATGGATGAGCCTCGCGACAAGAGGTACCCTAGCTCAACCACCAAGACCACTCCCAGAGCTAGACCTGTCTTCCATTGCCTACTCGATGTTCTTTCCTTTTCCGCCCGTTCAACATTGACCAAGAGAATCACGAAGAGAAACAGCACCATAATACCGCCTACATACACTAGAACCTGGGCTGCTCCGACAAACTCGGCTTGTAGCAGAAAAAACAGACCGGCGACCGCCAACAGGGTCGAGATAAGGTAAACAGCACTACGGACGGGATTGCGAGCCGTCACAGTCATAACTGCAAATACGAGCAAGATCGTCGCCAAACTGTAGAAAAGAAAAGTCTCCATACTATCCTTACCTGAAATTCCTCGACTCGCCATACTCTATACGTTTCCAACCCTTTTCAAGACGGGATCGATCCCACAACATTGTGGATCGATCGTAGGTTGCGAGTTCAAAATCCTGAGTTAGTTCGACCGCATTCGTCGGGCAAACCTCTTGGCACAACCCACAGAAAAGACAGCGAGAAGTATCAAAAGTATAGGTGGTGAGGACTTTTTTCCTGCTTTCTGGATCACGTTGCACCCCTACAACTATCAAATCCTCCGGACAGATCTGGGCACATAAATCACAAGCAATGCACAGGGTTTCTCCTGTCTCGGGATCATTGTTGAGCCTAGGGGCTCCCTTGTAACGCGCTGCTAACTTGGGGCGCTCTGTTGGATACTGCTCCGTATAAACGGGAGTATAGGTATAGCGGAGGGTAAGCCATAAACCCTTGAGAATGTCTAAGAAAAGAAACCTTTTTAGAAATTGCATTGCAATCAACTAACCCCGAAGCGTAAATAGCCACACTAGACAGGCCGACACAATGACATTGGCCAGTGCAACAGGCAAGAATATTTTCCACCCATACTGCATCAATTGATCGAACCGAAAACGTGGCAACGTACCTCTAATCCAAATAAACCCATAAAGGATAAGAAATACCTTAATTGAGAACCACATAAAAGGAGGAATAACCCCCAAAAACCAAAGCCAGGAGACGTTAGGGAAAGGTTGTAACCAGCCGCCAAAGAAAAGTGTGGTCATCAACCCCGCGATAGTAATCATGTTGGCGTATTCAGCCATAAAGTACAACGAGAACCGGAAACCACTATATTCTGTGTGGAAACCACCCACCAACTCTGTCTCTGCCTCCGGCATATCAAAGGGGAGACGGTTGGTCTCCGCAAGTCCACATATAAAAAACAGCACCGCAGCTACCGGCTGAACGGCAAAGTACCAGATCCCGGATGCTTGCTGCTGTTCGACAATTTGAACCAAGCTTAGCGATCGAGCAATGAGCAGAACACCGATAATGGAGAATCCGAGAGCGACTTCATAACTGACCATCTGAGCTGAAGCTCGAAGTGCTCCAAGCATGGGGTACTTGCTGTTAGAAGCCCAACCTCCCAAAATCACCCCGAGGATTCCAACAGAAGAAACCGACAGAATGAAAAGCAGTCCAATATTGAGATCTGTTACAAAGCCACCGCTAGCGATACTATTCGTAACCACTTGCTCCACGCTCTCTGGAGGGAGCAGAAATCCCAGTGCCTTGGATAGGATGCCCTGCAACATATCGGGAGGGCCAAAGGGCACTACTGAGAAAACTAAGAAGGCGGGAATCAAGGAGATAATCGGTCCCAGGGTAAAGATTAAGGCATCCGCCCTAGCTGGGACAATATCTTCTTTAGCGAGGAACTTAAGGCCATCAGCGATGGGTTGCAGCAGACCATGCCAACCTACTCGCATGGGGCCAAGCCTGACCTGAATGTGAGCAATCACCTTTCGCTCGAGCAGCGTAAGATAGGCGATCGCCCCAGAGAGGACAAGTACCACAACTCCTATTTTCAGGGCCGGGATTAACAAATAGATCAACAATGTTTCCATCATCGGTCAATCTCCCCCAGAACTATATCCAGCGTCCCAATAATTGCAACGACATCAGCTACTAAATGTCCACGTACTAGCCGGCGGAGTGCCTGCAGACTGATGAACGTAGGCGGTCGAATACGGACCCGGAACGGAAAAGCTGAACCATCGCTCACAATGTAGTAACCCAGCTCCCCTCTAGGCCCCTCAATTCCCGAGTAGTACTCTCCGACAGGTGGTTTCACAATCTTGGGGGCTTTCCCTCGGACTGGTCCTTCCGGGAGCCCGTCCAATGCTTGTTCAATAATGCGGCAACACTGACGCATTTCTGCAAGGCGTATGATGTAACGATCATATGTATCCCCATTGTTCCCAACAGGAACTTCGAAATCAAACTCCTCGTAGCCTCCATAAGGTCTAATCTTTCGCAGATCGTAATCTACGCCGGAACCTCTTAGAGGGGGGCCACTTAACCCGAAATTAATAGCCTCTTCAGCCGATATGATGCCTATGTTCTTTGTCCTGTCGATCCAGATCCGGTTATTAGTCAGAAGTTCTTCGTACTCGTCGATACGATCTGGAAACTCTTTAATAAATTTCCGGGCTGCTTCTTCAAACCCCGCTGGGAAATCTTTCCACAAACCTCCAATGCGGAACGCATGAGTGGTAAGCCGAGCACCGAAAAGAGCTTCAAACAATTTCAATATCTCTTCGCGTTCCCGAAAACAGTAAAGAAAAACCGTCATAGCTCCAATGTCCAGAGCGTGAGTAGCTAGCCATAGAAGATGGCTTGAAATCCGATTGAACTCGGTCATCATAATTCGGATATAACGGGCCTTTTCAGGAACTTCAATGCCCATCATTTTTTCTACGCCCAAGACGTATCCGTAAACATTGGAAACAGCAGCAATGTAATCCGTACGATCGTAGTATGGAACGCACTTGATGTAAGAGCGGTTTTCGCTGATCTTCTCTACGCCTCGATGAAGATATCCTATAACGCACTCGCAATCTTGAACTCGCTCCCCGTCAAGAAAGAGTTTAACCCGTAGTACCCCATGAGTAGAGGGGTGCTGCGGCCCCATATTGATCTCCAGTTCTCTAGTATCGAGTATCGTTTCTCTTGACATGTCTTACCCTGGAATCTTACGGATCTTCAAGTGTTTCTTAACCCATGATTGGTCTTGTAACTTAATATCATAATCTTTGCGTAACGGATGCCCATGCCAATCAGCTGGAAGCAGAATCCGCTTGAGTTCAGGATGCCCGGAGAACTCTATCCCGAACATGTCATAGATCTCTCTTTCTAGCCAGTCAGCGACTTTCCAAATAGGGGTAACCGAGGCCGGGACATCCCCCTCGCAAATGCGCGATTTAATACGGAGAAAATGACCTGAAGAGTAGGAGTAGAGATGGTATACGAGACACCAGCGCTTCTCCTCTCCTTGATAATCAAGTGCAGTTAAGTCAATAAGATAATCGAAATCTAACTCCTCGCGAAGGAAGGACAAGGCATCAAACAGAGAGGCTGGGTTAATTGTCAGTATTTTCTGCCCGAGAAAAGATTGTGCACTGTCTAAATCATCCCCGAAACGCTCGCGCAAAAACTGCACCTGCTCATCATTTTCCAAGTCCTCATAGGTTGGCCCCTTTTTGATCGGACGCCGCTTTGGAGGATTTTTTTTCGCGGAGGTTGCACCTGCAGGACCTGTTGGTTTCTGGGGCTTCCTTGGCACTGAATCCTCTTTCGACTCATTACCTGTCCCTTCGGCAGAAGCTCCGACTACTTCATCGGCTGATTCCACTCCAGAAGAGGCCTTTGTCGACTCGGAAGGCTTCTCTGGCTCTGAGGTGGATTTGGGCTTCTTTTTGTCTTCCATTGCAGTGTCGCCAGAGCCCTTTAGCTGGAAACAACCAGCCGCTTGTCATCGAGAATGCTCATCTGGTCAATCTTATCCTGCAGCCGCATCACTCCGTAAAGGAGAGCTTCCGGGCGAGGGGGGCAACCAGGAATATATACATCAACGGGAATAACCTTATCTACACCCTGGAGTGTTGCATAGGTATCAAAAGGACCTCCTACACTCGAACAGGCACCCATTGAAATCACCCATTTAGGATCAGGCATTTGTTCATACAGCACCTGAATCACTTCAGCCATCTTTAGAGTCACTGTGCCGGCAATAATGATCAGGTCTGATTGCCGAGGGGATGGGCGAAAGATACCAGCCCCAAATCGATCCATGTCAAACCGTGACGCACCCACAGCCATCATCTCGATGGCACAACAGGCAAGGCCAAAGGTCATGGGCCAAAGCGAAGACTTGCGGGCCCAGTTGACTACCGAATCAACTGTAGTTGTAACAACATTTTGTTGAAATGCTCTCTCGTCTATGCCCATTCCAAGGCACCCTTCTTCCACACGTAGAAATACCCCGCAATCAAAATTCCTAGAAAAATCAACATCTCTATTAGCCCGAAAAGCGCGAGCTTGCCATAGTTTACTGCCCAGGGGAAAAGGAAGATCGTTTCCACATCGAAAATCACAAAAAGGATCGCAATAATGTAAAAACGGATCGACATTCGGTCACGGGCATCCGTTTCAGGTTCTATGCCACACTCATACGGGCTGAGCTTAGCAGGCGTCGGCTTATTCGGACGGACTAACCGGCCAACAAGCAAGCCAACCACAGGGACGGTTATGGCAGCGACTAGAAAAACCAGAACTGGCAAGTATGATGCGAGCAATCAAACTCCTTATCGGGGGCGTATTCTAGCAAATTCAGGAGTTCCCAATCAAACCTTCTTGGACCCGAAATATGCAATAAATCATTAGTCCCATCGCAAATCAGGGCTAACCTTCCAAATAAGAGCCGCCTTACTTAACATATCCAAGACTTTTTAGGCGTTCGAGTTGCTCCCTTGTCATCTCGAAATCGCTTAACCGTAAATCCGAATTATTATCCCACCAATCCTGAATATCCTCTTGCCACTGTACCTGACGTACCTCCAAAGGAATATCCTTGATCAAGTTTATCTGTTCTAGGGGATCTGTGTGGATGTTATAGAGGGCATTGTGCTCGGGTTGATCAAATTCGATAAACTTATAATCTCCAAAAATCATCGCTTTTCGGATCGGTGCCTTCGTGAAAAGTTTGACCGCCAGAGAATACAGCTTGCGTGGATTCCGCTGCCGATCCGACAATACATCATGCCCCTGGAACGCATCCGGAAGATAGGGTATTTCCAGCAAAGACAAAAGAGTCGGCACAATATCGATTGACATGACCGGCACTGCAATTCGACGGGCAAATGGGAGGGATTGTGGCCACCGGATGATAAGAGGGACTCGAATAATGTTTTCATAAACGTGCTGGCGATGTCCTAGGTATCCATGTTCACCCAGGCTCTCGCCGTGGTCAGTGGTAAAAACTGTTAGAGTCCTCTCAGTTATGCCCAGAGTCTCCAGTGCAACCAGGATTTTACCCATGTTGTGGTCCGCAAATTGCACCTCATTGGTGTAGGCCACTTGTGTCGCGCTTCGGTTAACCAGATGGACAGGATCCTCAATCAATTCAGGTCGCCCAAAATCCGGCCTATAATCGTAGGGTTTGTGCGGATCGAAAAAATGGACCCAGAGAAAAAATGGTTTTTTCTGTTTTGATGCTCTCTTTATCCATCGCACAGCAAGTTGAGAAGTCTCGTGAGCCTTGCGTTCGCTTTGCACGTTAATTTTGTTGGCTGAAAAAAAACGCAGGAACCCCTTAATCCCATGCAGCAGATCTGGCGCAGAAAAATCGTCATCGTAATGGTCAAATCCCTGATCAAGGTTGAACACTTTCATCAGAGGTGCAGCCGATACAATTGCCCCAGTTTTGTAATTATACCTTTTCAGGATCTCGGCCAGAGTCAGAGCTCTTTCGTCTAGCTTTTGGCCATTACTCAGTACATTGTGTGTGATCGTATAAAGACCTGTAAAGATCGAGGCATGATTAGGCAAAGTCTGAGGAGCCTGGGCATAAACATTTTCAAAAAGCACACCTTCATTCGCCAATTTTTGAATATGAGGAGTCTGTAATTTCCTGTTTTTAGCATAAGGAGAGAGTTCATCTGCTCTCGTTGTGTCGAAGGTAATAAAGAGAATGTTGGGACGAGGTGTCGCCGCTAACCGGGCAAGGGGAAAGATAACCCATATCAAGCAGAAAAATATGGCCAGTATTTTCCTACTTTCCATTTTTAAAGCTTGTTTCAGCAGCTAAAAAATTCGTATTCCTTCGAGGCCGAACGCGGTGCTGTAGTCCAACCAATGCTTCACCTGCTAACACCGGCAGGCCATGATCACTTCACGTCTCAACGTAACGACAATTGGGACAATGGAGCTTACATCTTCTATCATACATTTCGGTTCCGCAATTCGGGCATATCGGTTTCATCTGAAAACCACCCTAGCAAAACCTACTGACCCCAGAAAGCGCTCGGATCCACAGTTCAACTTCTTAGACACCGCCTCAGCTATAATGGTCCCCTCGTGTCTGAAAACGAAGGGATCGAATACAAAGGGATAGTCTATGGAGAAGCCCTCGCTCGTTCACAAGAATTCAAGTCACGAAGCCGCTTCCAGCCCTCTGAAGATCAAGCTCAGGCTATCAAGGAATTAACAGACGGAATTGGTAAGCACTTGGGCGGACAAGTTCTACTAGGAGTTACAGGGTCTGGAAAGACATTCACCATGGCCAAGGTTATTGAGAAAATGCAACGTCCCGCCTTAATCCTCAGCCACAACAAGACTCTTGCGGCTCAGCTTTATCAAGAGTTTCGGAACTTTTTTCCGGAGAATGCAGTAGAGTATTTTGTCAGCTACTACGACTAGTACCAGCCTGAAGCCTACATTGCCTCTACCGATACTTACATCGAAAAAGACGTACTCATAAACGATGAAATCGATCGCCTTCGACATTCTGCTACACGAGCCCTTTTTGAACGGAAAGACTGTATCATCGTATGTAGTGTGAGTTGTATCTATGGTCTGGGGTCCCCGGAGGCTTATTATGGGATGATCTTGATGATCGAAAAGGGTGACCAAATACAGCGCCGGGAAATTCTCGCAAGTCTGGTAGGGATTCAGTATGTTCGATCTGACTACAGCTTAGAACGAGGGACTTTCCGGGTAAGAGGGGATGTCATTGAAATCGTTCCTTGTTATGACGAACTAGGAATTCGAATTGAGCTTTTCGGGGACGAAGTCGAGTCAATATTTCAGTTCGATGTCATCACGGGGGAAATCGTTAGAGAGCACGACCGGGTTCCTATTTACCCCAGATCCCACTATGTAATGCCTAAGGGCCGCTGGAACGAAGCATTTGAGAGCATCAAAGCCGAGCTCGAGGAGTATAGGACTTCTCTTGAAATACAGAACAGGCTAGTCGAAGCCCAACGCATTCACGAAAGAACCATGTTCGACCTGGAAATGATCAAGACTGTCGGCTATTGTCGAGGAATTGAAAACTACTCTCGGCATTTGACCGGTCGTGAGCCCGGAGAGCCACCTCCAACTCTTCTCGATTACCTGCCACAGGATGCCTTGATATTCATCGATGAAAGTCATGTAACTACCCCTCAGGTACGGGGGATGTTTGCGGGCGATCAATCTCGCAAAAGAAATCTTATAGAATTTGGTTTTCGCCTACCCTCTGCCCTTGATAATAGACCTCTAAATTTCGACGAGTTCTGTAAGAGGGCTCCAAACCCAATTTACGTCTCAGCGACACCGGGGGAATACGAATTAGAAAGTAGTAATGGCATTATTGTTGAACAGGTGATCCGGCCAACAGGCTTGATGGATCCGGAGATATTGGTCCGGCCCGTCAAAGATCAGATTGATGATCTTCTGGAAGAGATCCGGAAACGCGTAATACTTAAAGAACGTGTCCTGGTTACTACTCTAACGAAAAGAATGTCGGAAGAATTGACCGAGTATTACACTGAATTAGGAGTCTCGGTTCGTTATCTACATTCTGAGATTGACACCATGGACCGAATCAAAATTCTGCGAGACCTCCGCTTGGGAACGTTTGACGTCCTGGTCGGAGTGAACTTACTGAGAGAGGGTCTAGACCTCCCGGAAGTTTCACTGGTGGCCATTCTAGACGCAGATAAGGAAGGCTTCCTGCGTAGTTCCACCTCATTGATTCAGACGGTAGGCAGAGCAGCCCGAAATTTGAACGGTATGGCAATCATGTACGCCGATCGAATCACAGGATCTATGCAAAAAGCTATCGAAGAAACATCTCGCCGCAGAAAAATGCAACAGCAACACAATAAAAAATTCAATATCACCCCAGAGTCAATTCTCAAACCAGTCAACACCGCATTACTGGAAATGACTGAGATGGACTATTACAGTGTCCCGATACCATCCGATCAACTTGATCAGTACCAGTCAACTTCAGATGTCGAGAGGGAAATAGGGAAGCTTCGGGACCAAATGACAAAGGCTGCCGCCGACTTTCGTTTTGAAGAAGCTGCCCAATACCGTGACCACATTAGGCAACTGCGAGAAACACTCCTCGAGCTTTCTGAAGAGTCCTCCAGTCAGGAGGAAAACCATCATGCCTCTTAATCTCAACCCCTCCAAAGGCAAAATTGAACCCAGAAATCGACTTTCTGGTACCGTCCATTTGCCAGGAGACAAATCGATTTCACACCGTTGCGCTATGTTCGCAGCCCTCGCTCAGGGGACGTCCGTCGTCAAGAACTTCAGTTCCAGCAAGGACTGCACCAGTACCCTAGAATGCTTGCAACAATTAGGAGTAAAAATTGACCGTGCAGGTTCTCATGTAACCCTTATTTCTCCGGGCCGGAGAAACCTTACTCAACCATCTGGCACCCTAAACGCAGGCAATTCTGGAACCGCTATCAGGTTATTGTCCGGTATTCTTGCAGGACTTCCCTTTGAAACTTCCATTGAAGGAGACTCTTCGGTAAATCAGCGCCCGATGAGACGCATTATAGTTCCTCTTCGGGAAATGGGCTGTCATATAAGAGCAACTGAGGATAAATTCCCTCCACTCCACATCCGGGGTGGCAACCTGACGGGAATCAAATACACCCTCCCGGTTGCAAGTGCCCAGGTTAAATCCGCAATACTACTCGCAGGACTAGCTGCTGCACAGGAAACAGTTGTAATCGAACCTTCCCCTTGCAGAGACCATACTGAAAGACTTTTGCCCGAATTTGGAATCCAAGTCAATGTTAGCGGCCAAACGATTTCTATCGCTCCAGGTCAGGAAGCCATACCCTCAAAATTGATAGTACCTGGTGATTTCTCGGCTGCTTCTTTTTTTCTCATTTCAGCTCTATTGCTTCCAGGGTCCCACCTTAAAATGGTCGACGTTGGTATTAATCCTAGCCGAGATGCACTGCTTAACCTGCTCGCTCAAAGTGGTGCGAAGATTGCTATCGAAAATCGCAGGCTTGTCAGTGGTGAGCCAGTCGCAGATCTGAGGATCAAGTATAGCCAGCAGTTGCTGGAAATGTTTCCCAGTTGTATTGAGGGTGCCCTAATTCCACAACTGATCGACGAGATCCCAATACTGGCTGTATTGGGAACACGTCTGAAGTCAGGCCTAACTATCAAAGACGCCGAGGAGTTACGGACCAAAGAGACCGACCGCATTCACGCTGTCGTTTCGAATCTTGGAGCTCTGGGCATAGAAACAAAAGAATACCAAGACGGATTTACAATCCCACCAGGTCAAACCATGCAAGGTGGCTTAGTAAAGACTTATGGCGACCATCGGATCGCAATGTCCTTTGCAATCGCTGGTTTGATTGCGTTAAACGCAGTTCACTTAGACGACCCTGACTGCTGTGCTATATCTTTTCCAGATTTCTTTCAGAATCTTTCTGCGGTGGCGGTGACGGAATGATGTCAGGTCATCTCTACCTGGTGGGTTTTATGGGTGCAGGAAAGTCGACTATTGGCCCCATACTCAGGGACCGTCTTGAACGTGAATTTGTTGACCTCGACGAAAAAATCGTAGCCGAGGCAGGGGTGCCTATCCACCAAATCTTTAATGAGTCAGGAGAGCACTACTTTCGAGATCTTGAGAGCCGTCTCCTGCTCAGAATCAGCCGCTCAAAACCCTTAATTATTGGGCTCGGTGGGGGGGCTTTTATGTCCAATCTGAACCGGAGTCAAATTCTCAAAACCGGTACCAGCATTTGGCTGCAAGTCTCGTTCCGGAATGCTTTGAAGCGCTGTTCAGGGGGGAGGACTCGCCGCCCTCTAGCCGAAAACCTGCCTCAGTTTCAAGAGCTTTACCGACAACGTCAGCATACATTTCAGAAGTGTGACCTACATGTTCCGACAGATGAGATGGATCCCGAATCAGTCTGCGATAGAATCATCGACCTTCTCCAAGTTTAGAACCCGGCTAGTTATCAGATGACCCAGTTTTCTTGTGAACTAGGGTTGCTTTTACTCTTTTCACACCTTATTAGGTAGTAAAGCATTGCTTCAACATAATTTTGGAAGTAATTCGACGGCCTGAAAGCAACATGATGAAAAATACCGACGAACCTTTGAAAGAATCCCAGGAATCTTCTTTTCAAGTTACCGATAAGCGTTTCTGGGTAGAACGAGAGCGCGCGATAGAAGATGCCAAACCCAGCGAGAAGCGCTACCCAAGCATGGTCGTAGAATTGCAAGAACGAGCAAAACTAGCCGAGTCGAAACTAAAAGAAAAAATAGCAGCTCTTGAAAACGACAACCAAGCATATCGTGGGCGTCTAAAGAGAGAAATGGAACAACGACTAGAGTCTGAAACTCTAGAGATTATCGAATCCCTTCTAGAAGTGCTCGACAACCTTGAAAGAGCAGTGGGTGTCGTTGAAGATAAGGAAACGACTGCGGAAGGATTGCGTTCCGGAGTAGAATTAAATGTTCTACTTTTCCAACAGAAACTGGCAGCTTTGGGTGTTGAAATTCTTGAACCTATCGGGCAGAGTTTCGATCCTGAGGTGGCCGAGGCTGTTGGGATCGTTCCGGTCGAGGATCAGATCATGGCAGATAAGGTCGTCACAGTCCTTCAGAAAGGATACCGAAGGGGGGATCGACTTCTCCGCCCTGCCCGTGTTCAGGTAGGCCAATTAACCTCTACTGAACCCTGATATCTTTGATCCATATAGAGGCTGCCGGACGATCTTTTAAGTTTCCTAGCTTAGCCAGCTTTGACCTGGAGATCTTATCAGCAACGTCGAGGCCATCTGTAACTTCACCGAACACCGTATATTCCCCATCCCAATGCGACATCCTTTTCAAAACAATAAAAAATTGACAACTTGCTGAGTCAGGATCCGATGGCTGACGAGCCATGGCTAAAGTGCCTCGACGGAAAGGCTCCTTACTAAATTCTGCCTTCAGAAGCTTGCCGCTCGTCCCCTGTCCATCATTGTAGGGATTATTGTCTCTGGAATTGGGGTCACCACCCTGAATCATCCTGCCCCGCATTACTCGATGAAAGGTCGTGTTATAGTAAAATCCCTTTTCTGCAAGTTCTACGAAATGCCTCACGGTTTCAGGGGCCAGATCAGGCCTGAAACGAATCTTAATGTCCCCATAGCGCGTCGTCATCACAGCTGCTTGGGGGGGATTTTTCGGCTGCTCGTTCGTTTCTGGGGTGGTCAAATCGACCACATCACCAGGCTCTGTTTTTGTCTGAGCTTCACGAGGAGGAGTCTCAGAACAGAATACGGAGAAGACCACAAACAGCAGAGAATACTGAAGTATTGAGTGAGATCTCATGCCTTTCGATTATGCAATCTTTGACACTGAATCTCAATAAACTACTGGTCGGATACCCTGCCGACATATCAGCTCCCACTCTAATTAGCTTCAAAGGAAGTTCAGGTGAGGAGAATCTCAGGAAAATTGGTGTTGCTCTAGGATTACCAAAAGAGTATCAGCACTCTAGCCTTCTTCAGCCCTGACCTCGACTGTGGAATGTGTGGCATATTGCTATTGCTAGAGCATCGGCTGCATCATGAGGTTTTGGATGCTTCTTGAGACCCAAAAGACGGGAAACCATTAATTGCACCTGGCTTTTCTCAGCCCTGCCGTAACCAACCACCGATTTTTTCACTTGCAGAGGAGAATACTCGAAAATCTCAGCCCCTGTCTGAGCTGCAGCCAATAAAGCAACACCTCGTGCCTGTCCTAGCTTTAAGGCAGTCTGGGCATTTACGGCATGAAAGATTCCCTCGAGAGCCACCGCATCCGGTGGGTGTAGATTCAAACACTCACGAAGACCCCTATAGATTCTCGGTAGGCGGTCATGCAGCTCATTAGATTCTCCCCTACAGATGCCTCGAACAACACCATATCCAATGCATTGAAGCTGGCTACCTTGACGAGAAACCACCCCATAACCTGTGACTCTACTTCCGGGATCGATCCCAATGACAATCATTTAGTTAGTTTAAAGAATAGATACGTGGATCATTCTTCTTTGCATCTTACTCCGGAGGCCTCTCAAGCGTAACCCAAAGCCTCCATCTCAGATTCGTCAATGTCGAAGTTGGCATACGCGTGCTGAACATCATCGTGGTCTTCCAAAGACTCCATCAGGCGGAGCATCCGAGCAGCTGACTTTCCTTCTAACTTGACTTCGGTGCTGGGGATCATCGTCAACTCACTTGTAAGCAACTCAATCCCAAAGTCTTCAAGAGCCTGTTTTGTAGCCTCATAATTCTCAAAAGGGGTATAGACCTCAAAAACGTCCTCATTAGACTTCAGATCTTCTGCGCCAGCCTCCAAAACTATATCCAACACCTCATCCTCAGAGATATTTCCAGAAGAGAGGGTGATAAAGCCTTTGCGCTCAAACATCCAATTTACGCTTCCTGCCTCACCAAGATTACCTCCATGCTTGGCCAGAAAATGTCTTATCTCAGCCACTGTCCGATTTCTATTGTCCGTCAAGCACTCAAGAAAAACAGCCACTCCGCCCGGACCATATCCTTCATATGTGACAGCCTCATAAATCTGACCTGGTAATTCACCGGTGCCTTTTTTAATGGCTCTTTTAATATTTTCCTGCGGCATATTGGCGCTCCTAGCTGACTGCAGGGCAGTTCGTAGTCTAGGATTGGAGTCTGGATCACCGCCACCGATCCGAGCCGCTACAGTCAGTTCCCTGATGAGCTTCGTGAAAAGCTTTCCTCTTTTGGCATCAACTGCTGCTTTTTTATGCTTTATTGAATGCCATTTTGAATGTCCTGACATGCACCCACTCCTTGCAGAAATAGTATTCTATAATGGCCTTCATTCTACCATGTAGGGAACACTCATTGACCGGCCTCGATATCGTAGGGGTGGGATCCCAGGCCAGGTGGTAGAGGATGGGGGGGAACGGAATTTTGGATTTGCGCGCGACGCAGGAGAGGTTCAGTAAATGCACGAAAAGCTTTCTGGGTTGTCTGTAGATAACAACCCCAGCGCAGGCCAAGGCTTGTTAACACTACGAATGGTACTGCACTACCGGGGAACCCGTTATGCGGGATGGCAACGCCAGCCTGATCAACTCACTATTCAAGGATCTTTAGAAAAAGCTTTCGAGAAAATCCTTGGCTCTACTGTGAATGTGATCGGCGCCGGTCGCACGGATGCCGGAGTCCATGCCCGAGGCCAGGTAGCTCACTGTCAAATATCCTCCCCCATTGAAACAAAAAAAATTCGTCATTCTCTCAATGCAGTGCTGCCTCCAGATATTCGAGTTTTCCACCTGAGAAAGGCCCCTCCCGGCTTTCATGCACGCAAGTATGCCTTGGGTAAGCGCTATGAATATCGAATATACAATGGTCCGGTAATTTCCCCTTTCGTAACCGACCATGTTCTTCATGTAACCTCAAAACTCGACTTCGAAAAAATGTATCAGGCCAGTCGTGTGCTTGAGGGCTTGTACGATTTTTCCAGCTTTGCTGCTTCAAGTTGTAGCACTGTCAATAAAATCCGTAGAATCTCCTCTTCAACAATGCTTCGCCGAGGACTAATGATCACATACCGTGTTGAAGGTGATGGGTTTTTACATCATATGGTGAGAAATATTGTTGGGACTCTAATGCAAGTCGGCTTTGGCAAAATTAGAGCTGATAGCATCTCGGCACTATTAGCAGCACGGGACCGTTCCAAAGCGGGCCCAACTGCACCACCTCAAGGTCTGTGCCTAGCAAAAGTCTTTTACCCAAGTAATGTCACCCGTAACTCTCTAGCATCTTATTGAAATCAGCTCCAGCCATGATAGATTAACGGGCGCAATGAATGCTCTGTTGAAAGGATTTCAGGGAGTTGTTGATCCCGAGAGCCAAGAAGGACGGCTTCTATCTCTGCTGACTCAAAATTGTCTGCCCCGTCACGTCGCTATTATTATGGATGGAAACGGGCGTTGGGCGAAGCAAAAAGGTCTCCCCAGGGTAGAAGGACATCGCAAAGGTGTCGCGGCTGTCAAGTCAACCATTGAGTACGCTGCCCGAATGACTATACCTGTGTTAACACTTTATGCCTTCTCCTCGGAAAATTGGAAGAGACCCGAAGATGAAGTTAGTACACTTTGGCGCTTACTCAGGCATTATCTCCATTCTGACCTGGAAACTCTTCAGAAAAACAACATCCGTTTTGGATCTATTGGGCGCACACACGAACTGCCCCTCCTAGTCCAACGGGAAATAGATAAAGTGATCTCAGCAACCTCTTCCAACACGGGCATGCATCTTCTTCTGGCACTCAGCTATAGTGGTCGGGCCGAACTTGTTGATACCTTTAACACACTGTTAAAGGGTGGACGGACTGCGCCCATCCGAGATCGAGACATAGAGAAGCACTTATATACATCAGGTATACCGGACCCTGACCTGTTGATTCGTACTGGCGGCGACATGAGGATCAGTAATTTCCTGCTTTGGCAAATAGCCTACTCAGAAATATATGTAACTGACATGCTATGGCCGGATTTCAGAGGAATTGATTTTGTGAAGGCACTCCTAGAATTCCAAAAGCGTGAGCGTCGCTACGGTGGAGTTGAGTCCTCTTCAGGAGCAATTGATGATTAAACGACTGGGCACTGCTGCACTGCTTATTCCATGCGTAATAGCGATCGTCTCCTGGGGACCACAATGGTCCTTCCTTCTCTCTATAGAAATATTCCTGTTAGTGGCTATTTGGGAACTCTTCCAACTAATGAAGAAATTGGGGGCACCAGGCCTTGTCATTAACGCAGGATTAATCGCGTCCGCGCCTTTGGTATGGAATTTCTCGGAAAGTTTGGGGATTAAGTTTATTTTATTGGCCCCCTTTTTCATCCTGGCTCTTTCCTTGCGATCATCCTCTAATCTCCGCAATGCTCTCCACTCTGCCTCACTAAATCTGCTGGCATTTCTCTATTTGGGAATCCCTTTTTCTTTGGCTGTTTTGTTGCGTGGAGAACCAGGCTTGACCGCAAATTGGCCAGACGATCTAGTTGTTATTTTCGTTACAGTCTGGATATCTGATAGCGCAGCTTTTTTTGTGGGCCGAACTCTGGGCAAACACCATGTGACACCGAATCTTTCTCCTGGCAAATCCCTAGAGGGCTTCTTGGCAGGAATGTTCGTCCCTGCACTTGGAATGGCTTGGCTGGGACCTTCTGTGTTGCCAGGCCAGTCGTCAGTCTTATTTTTTTTCCTTCTCGGATTGACCCTTGGATTAACAGCAATTATTGGAGACCTTTTCGAGTCAATGATTAAAAGAGCAGCTAATGTGAAAGATGCTTCCAATTTAGTCCCCGGACACGGTGGTGTACTGGATCGGATGGACAGTCTTCTATTCGCTATTCCCTGGTATTACATGTTCTATCAGGCAGCCTCACTTTTCCAGTCATGAAAACTCTCTCTTTGCTCGGCTGTACGGGATCCATTGGGGAGAGTGTACTAAGTTTAGTCGACCTCTACCCTGACCGCTTTCGTATAGGTGCACTGGCTGCAGGTTCGAACGTTCAAAAACTGCGATTACAGGTTAAAAAATATCGTCCTGAGTTGGTGGCCGTCCAAGATATCACTTCGGCTAAGGAGCTGCGGCGCCAGCTTCCTGGCACAAAGATCCTCGAGGGCGAGGCAGGCATTATCCGTGCTGCTGCCGATGATCTGTGCGACATAGTCGTAGCTGCCATCTCAGGGTTTGCCGGATTAAAACCAGTCTACGCAGCTCTGAAAGCTGGGAAGTGTGTTGCCCTGGCCAATAAAGAAAGCCTTGTAGCTGCGGGTGAAGCAATGACAGGAATTCTCGGCAACAATGGGGGAGCAATCATTCCAGTCGACAGTGAACATAGTGCTATCCACCAATGCTTAAAAGGATCACACTCCCCAAGGGAAGTCGGTCAACTAATTCTCACAGCTTCTGGAGGCCCCTTTTTAACCCTGCCGATGGAATCCTTTCAAAACATTTCGGTTGAAGAAGCACTGGCCCATCCAACCTGGAAAATGGGCCCTAAAATAACAATCGATTCCGCAACAATGATGAACAAAGGCCTGGAAGTAATCGAAGCTCATCATCTCTTCGGTGTTTCTGGACAAGATATTGCTGTGATAATCCAACCTCAATCTTTAATTCACTCGATGGTTGAATTTATTGACGGTACTATTTTGGCTCAAATGAGCTTAACCGACATGCGAGTAGCTCTACTCTATGCATTTTCTTACCCGGAACGATGGGAATCGAGATTGCCTAAATTTGACCTCTTCTCGCTTCAATCTTTGGACTTCATCGAACCAGACCTCAATCGATTTCCTTGCCTCAGTCTGGCCTATCAGGCCTTAGAAGCCGGGGCAACATTTCCGGCTGCCCTTAATGCGGCAAACGAGACAGCCGTATCTGCTTTCCTGTCAGAACGAATTCACTTCACAAGGATTTACGAGATCGTGGAGACTGTACTACAGAAACACGAGGCCCTCCCCGGTGTAGACCTCGAATCTGTATTCCAAGCAGATCAACAAGCCCGTGCTCTCGCAGAGGAATGTGTCAAAAATCAAGATTGACCTTTGCTAAAATGGACGCTTCCGTTTACTTTAGGCCTCCAGCCAACGGCTATATCTTGTAATCTACGTGAGACTGAAAGGAAAACGACTTGGCAATCCTTAGTTCTTTTAGCACAAGCGTGCTAGCTTTTGTTTTTGTCCTCGGTTTTCTAATTTTTATCCATGAGTTGGGACATTTCTTAGTCGCTCGTTATTTCGGGATCCGAGTTGAGGTCTTCTCGCTTGGATTTGGCCGAAGATTGTGGGGAGTGAAGCGAGGGGACACCGACTATCGTATCAGTCTTATTCCCCTGGGAGGCTACGTCAGCATGGCGGGCGAAAATCCAAATGATGCATTGGCAGGATCTCCCGACGAATTTCTCTCCAAATCTAAGCGAGAGCGTTTCTTTGTCGCAGTAGCGGGCCCTGCCATGAATATTGGTCTCGCCGTTGTTCTACTAGCTGCAGCTTACATCTATGGCCAGGAAGTCCCCGAATATCGGAGCAGTCCGGCCACTCTCGGAGCAGTTGAGACGGGCGCTCCGGCAGACCAATCTGGACTTATTGAGGGCGACACCATTCTTTCCTTGAATCAAAAAACCACTCCAACTTGGAAGGAAGCCAATTTCAGAATCCGAGTTAACGGTTCCAGGGAAATTTCGGTGAGTTATCTCAGAGGATCAAGTATCTTGCATACTACTGTTACCCCCACAACCTTACCGGATGGGAGTGGAAGTATCGGCGTAACACCCCACATTCCCTTTCTTGTAGCTGATATTGTACCTGAATCCGCAGCGCACCGAGCCGGGATAAAGAAAGGGGACTTGATTCTAACGGCATCTAGTGGGGATCTGACCGGCCGAGGTTTTTATTCAATCCTACAACTCATCCAGTCTTCGCAGAACGAACCCCTTCAGATAGAGATTCTAAGAAACGGAAACATACTGAAAATGTCAGCGACTCCACAATGGACGGATGAGGGACCAAAGCTCGGAGCTTATGTCGAATTTAAAAGGAAAATGGAAAAGTTTGGAGTGGTCGAATCACTCCAAAAATCAATTCAAGAATGCTCAAGCATGGCCAAATTGACCTTTGTAACGATCGGTCGATTAATAACTGGCACCTCTTCCTTAAAACAACTATCTGGTCCTATCGAAATTGCGAAATACTCAGGCCAGGCAGCATCACTAGGACTAATACCATTGGTACTACTGATGGCGGTTATATCTCTACAACTAGGCCTTTTCAACCTGTTGCCGATTCCTATCCTAGACGGTGGATTGATTGCTCTTCTGGCCATCGAAGGTCTCATAGGTCACGATCTCAGTATGGCCGTTAAAGAACGTATTTCTAGGGTTGGCTTCGTATTCATCATCCTCTTGATGGGGTTTGTAGTTTTCAACGACTTAGCTAAAAATCTACCGAAATTCTAGCTCCAGAAGTACTATTACCCAAAGACCTTGGGTGGGGATTTTGCTAGGAATTTAACGACCCTAGCAACGAAAGCCGAGCAAGTGACTTCTCCTAATTGCCCCTTCTCGCATGCAGACTCCCCATAGCTCTGCACAACATCCATTTTCAAGCCTGGGAGAGACATTGTTACAGGAAATGAGTGCGCCGTATGCTCTCGTACTTCACAAGGTGTGGAATGATCAGCAACCAAACCCACCATTAGAGAATCTGTCGCCCGTTTCAATTTTTCCAAAAGCCGACCTAAAATCAGATCAGTCTCCTCGATAAAAGATTTTTTTCTGTCTGCGTCTCCCTCGTGTCCCGCAATATCGCAGCCCTTCACATGAAGGAAAATCAGATCATAATCGCTAATCGAATCGAGAGTGAGCTGGGCCTTTTTCTCGAGATCTGTATCAAAGTTAGCTGTCAACTCCGGCTCCGTGAGAACCTCCATACCGGCCAAGGCTCCCATCCCTAAAACTGTCACCTCGCCACTAATGACTATCGCTCTAATCCCTTTTTGGCCGTAGAAATCAGTGTAAGCTTCCCGGCGTCCTGCAGAACGAGTCAAAATGGCATTGGCCGGAGACAATCCGGCAGAGATACGTTTCCGATTGACAGGATGGTCGTCTAGGCTCTCCTGAGCCTTCCGTAGAATCCGATTCAAAAGGTTAGCAGTATACCCGGCACTTGAAGCAATCGATGAGGACTGAACAGTCAAAACCCTATTCCCTCGTGGGCCAGGATCAGAATCAGTGATATCACTTGACAGTCCTTTCCCTCGTAACAACAAAACACCTCGGTGCTCCGTACCAGGATGAAATTCAGCCTCTCCGGGGAACAATTGATTGAGAGTCTCCACCAATTCAGCAGTGCCGTTGCGGATCCGACCAGCTCTTCGATCAAGAATCTGTCCGTGTGGATCTATAGTCGCAAAATTAAATCGCAGGGCTACATCGTCCCGCCTGAGCTCCAGTCCCACCCCTGCTGCCTCAATTGGGCCACGACAAAATTTGGATGCTTTGGGATCTTGACCAAACCAAGCCAGATGACCGATGTCAGTCCCTGCTTCACCTCTGGAATTGAGGATCTGCATCTTACCGGAAATGCCCTCGGCTGCAACTCTATCCATCGTGGGGGTTTTCGCGGCTTCCAAAGGGGTTACCCCTCCAAATTTTGCGATTGGTAAATCACCTAGACCATCCTGAATAAGAATAAAACCTTTAGAGCGCTCGCTTGACAAGCTCCTCACCTCCAAGATTCAGTCGATCCCTTAACCCATCAGCTATCACTCTCAAGAGCTTCGGGACGGTATTCTCATTGGTAGTGTTTTCAACGACGGGCGTCTGAACCTGATATGCCATTTCCAGAATATAATCCTGGATCTCTAGGATTGAGTCGATATTATTCATGTAACGTTCCGCCGGGCGAGACTCTTCTGTTTTCTCACGGTCAGGAAACCTCCCCAAATAGTCGTCTCGATCGAGATTAGCGATTACAACGTTAATAATTTGAGCATCTTTACTAAGGTGGTCCACATTGAGTAGGCCAGGGACCAAGTGGACCCCCTCAATAACCATACTATTGTTTTCCTGAGTAGCTCTCTCTAAAAGTGCCGAGACGCCTACCAGTACTCGAAGCGCCTGCTGCTTAAAGGCTTCTATGACTCCCGACTTTTCTTCTGATCTGAATTCTTCGGATTTCCAAGCCTCATAAGAGGAGTAGTGGATGGCAGGAAAAAGATCTCTAGAAAACATCATCCGCATAATTTCCCTAACGCTATCCGTTGAAACTACCTGAGCTACCCCCAGACGGTGAGCTACATCTGTCGCAAGCAAGGTTTTTCCAGCACCACTAGAACCTCCGAAGAGAAGAATTACAGGCCTACTTGTAGAGTGCACATATCGCCATAGAAGATACCTCTCGGCTATCTCCTGGCCGTGGATTTCAGACAATGTTTCGTAAACCAAACGGCGGAGTTTCTTTCTTTGGATCGATTTCCGGGAACCGCTCAAAAGCTTTTCCTGAACCTTGACAGCAATCGCATATCCAATAGAGGGATCCAATCCGGCGGCCTGAAGTGAACGCGTTAAAATACCCTTACTGAAAGGCCCTGCCTGTCCATCCTCAACTCTAATTTTCGGTGGAATTGACTCCGGACTCTCGACTTGGATATTCAAACTGTATTCCCTAAGTACCAGTTCTGATACAGTTTCCCGTAACTCTTCCAAAGCCACCTCTCCTTGCTGAAGAAATTGATTCCTGACACTGTCGGAAACTGTGTACGCTTCTTTAAAACTCAAGCCTCTCTTCAATAGTGAGTGCGTAAGATGCCCTCTTAGGAAAGGCGTCTTCACATTCTTGTCAAGTACAACAAGCGGGTATTTCTTTCTCACTTCTGTATCTCCAATTAGATCATCTCAAGCCGTCTATAAATTATTCCTCGAGACGTTACTTGTAAAGATAGCTAGTAGGCAGACTCCACCTTTTATTCTTCGTTTATCGACACCCCGCACCGATAAACGTTGCTCCTTTAAAATCATAATTGAGCAAGTACGCAGGGAGTAAATAATCATGGAATCAGAATTGCCGACGTGAGTCTAGAAGAATGGTAACCGGACCCGCATTAACCGATGAAACAGCCATTGCTGCACCAAATTTACCTGTAGATACAAGTAACCCCGACTGACGCATTAGTTCCAAGGTTTTTTTAAAAAGAACGTGGGCTCTCGGAGGGCTCTCAGCTAAATTAAAACCAGGCCGATTTCCCTTACGGCAGTCACCGTGCAAGGTAAACTGAGAAACTACTAGAATTTGCCCTTTCTCCTCCAATACAGAATGATTCATTTTCCCAGCATCATTAGAAAAAACCCGCATATTGAGAATTTTTCTCGCCAAATAATCACAATCTTGTGGCCCATCATCTTTTTCAACGCTCACGAGAGCCAATAACCCCGGCCCGATTTCTGCGATAGTTTGACCTTCGACTCTTACATAAGCTTCCTCGACTCGCTGGATAACCCCTCGCATAGCTCCTCCTCGCCCGAATTACAACACTAGTCCTTCAGTCTAGCACTATCCTAGCCCATTAAGTGTTCACCTTTCTTTTCCCTTTTTCCTTGACTTTTCACCTTTATTTCACCATTATCATTTCTGGGAGTTGAATATATGTCACTCACGCGTCGTCAAAGTCAGATCTTGGATTTTTTAAAAAACTACCTGCAAGAGAAGGGATTCTCTCCTTCTTTTGAGGAGATAGCAGCCTATCTTCAGGTTTCCTCACTGAATGGGGTTTATAAACACCTTCAAGCATTAGAGCAGAGAGGTTATATACGTAGACTTTCAAATCAGGCCCGCTCCATTCAATTGTGCAATCCCGACCAGATAGGCAAGGCGACCCTCCCCTTGCTCGGGACCATTGCCGCAGGAACGCCCATAGAAGCTCTTACTGAAAATGAAGAAGTCGCGGTACCGGAAGATTTTTTGGGTAAAGGTCGACATTTTGCGCTGCGCGTTCGTGGGGATTCCATGATTGATGAGCAGATCCGTGATGGAGATCTCGTAATTGTCTCGGAACGGGCACACGCACACAATGGACAGACCGTGGTGGCTTTAATTGATGACGAGACGACCACCCTAAAAAAATACTACCGTGAAAAAAACATGGTACGTCTCCAACCAGCCAACCCATTGATGGATCCCATCTATGTAAAGGAAAGCGGCCTTAGGATTCAAGGTATTGTCACCGGGGTTATACGGCGCTATTAAAGAGATCACTCCTACTTCGAAAGGAAAGATGATGTGTTACAAGGTCCGAGTTGCGGGAAAGGTATTTCAGGGGAACGACACCAAAACACTGATCAGGCTCGCGGTCGAAGCTCGCAAAGCAGCAGGAAGACCACAAGTAACCAGCTCTTCAGCCCCTTCAACTTCACTGCAAGACACTCGATCTGCAGCATAGTTATGAGTTGGCGGTCATGCTCTTGGTGAGATTATCAGCTGAGGATGAAAGTATCTCTAAGGTTTTTCCTCGCTTGACCTCTAATCATTCGGTCCTGTCTAATCAAAATGATGAAAAGGAAGCCCGCCTTTGAAGTTAAAAGTGAACCTCGAGGTAAAAAAAGGCGTTTCACCACTATCTCAGGTGACGAAGTAGCCCCACTTTACTCAGCCCGTTCCGAAGAAATCATAGATAGTTCCCTACCGGGGGAATTTCCTTTCACTCGTGGGATTCACCCCGAAATGTATCGTGAACGGCTCTGGACAATGCGCCAGTTCTCCGGGTTTGGGAGTGCAAGTCAAACGAATCAAAGATTCAAGTTTCTCTTGGCACAAGGACAGCAAGGATTATCAGTAGCCTTTGATCTTCCAACACTGATGGGGCTAGATTCAGACCACCCGCTATCCATGGGGGAAGTGGGTAAGTGTGGTGTGGCCATTGACTCCCTAAGGGACATGGAAGATCTTTTCCGAGATATTCCACTAGCTGATATTAGTACGTCAATGACGATCAACTCTCCGGCCGCCGTACTTTTGGCTATGTACGTAGTGGTGGCTGAAAAACAGGGAGTTCACAGAGATAAACTCCGTGGGACACTTCAGAACGACATCTTGAAAGAATATATCGCCCAAAAAGAGTGGATCTATCCACCCAGACCGGCCATGCGCCTGGTAGTAGATTCAATTCGGTTTTGTACTCGAGAACTACCTTTGTACAACGGGATTTCTATCAGTGGTTATCATATCCGCGAGGCAGGATCGACTGCCGCACAAGAACTGGGCTTCACTCTCCGCAACGGTATCGAATATGTTCAATGGCTTATAGATTCAGGTCTCGAGGTTGACAATTTTGCACCGCGACTCTCCTTCTTCTTTAATGCACACAGTGATTTTTTTGAGGAAATTGCAAAATTTAGAGCTGCCCGCCGCCTATGGGCCCGGCTCATGAAAGAACGTTTTGGAGCACTCGATAGCCGATCAATGAAGTGCCGATTCCATGCGCAAACTGCCGGCTGCAGTTTGACAGCACAACAACCACATAACAACATCGTGCGCACCACAATCCAAGCCCTTGCAGGAGTACTAGGCGGGACCAACTCGCTCCACACCAACTCATACGACGAGGCCCTGGCACTTCCCACCAGCGAGTCAGCACTCCTTGCCTTAAGAACCCAGCAGGTAATTGCCTGTGAGAGTGAAGTCACCAACACCGTCGACCCCCTTGGAGGATCACACTTTGTTGAAGCCCTGACCAACCGTCTTGAGGAAAAAGCTATCGAATACATCGAAAGGATAGATCTTCTGGGAGGCATGATCCCGGCTATAGAGCAAGGTTTTCCACAACGCGAAATCAGTAAAGCCTCCTATGCCTACCAGGAAGCACTTGAAAAACAGGAAAAGATAGTCGTAGGGGTCAATGCCTATGTCGCTGATGAGGTAGAATCAATCCCTACTTTGAAAATCGGCAGTGACATCCAAAAAAAACAGCACGCAAAGCTTTCACGCCTTAGAGATGAAAGGGACTCGGGTTTGGTCGAACAAAGATTAGCCAGTCTTCGCGCTTCCGCTCAGGGTAACAGCAATCTCATGCCCCCAATCTTGGATGCAGTCAGAGATTACGCCACTGTTGGTGAGATCAGTGCTGCTCTCAAAGATGTTTTTGGAGAATACGTCGAACCTAACTTCTGAAGTGGGGAACAGAGATAATATATGTCGAAAACCAAAATTCGAATTTTGATAGCCAAACCCGGATTGGATGGACACGATCGAGGAGCTAAAGTAGTAGCTCGCGCTCTACGAGATGCCGGAATGGAGGTCATTTATACAGGCCTCCGTCAAACGGTTGAGCGGATTGTCACAGCTGCCATTCAAGAAGATGTTAATGCAATAGGACTCTCCATCCTCTCCGGAGCTCACATGCACCTATTCCAGACTCTACTAGAAGAATTACGCAAAAGAGATGCCCAGGAAATTCTAGTATTTGGAGGTGGGATTATTCCCGACGATGACATACCAGTCCTTCAATCAGCAGGTGTTCGGGCCATCTTCCAGCCCGGAACCCATACTCAAGAAATCATCGATTTCCTCAGACAGAATGCCCAGTAATAATATATCCGACTGGGATACCCCTCCAGACTATAACCGCAGACAAACTATCCTGACCGATCTTCGTGCCTACACTTCGGACCTCCTGGAAAGGCATTTCCAGGAACCGGGGCTAATTATCCAAATAGAATTCTATCCCTATGTCGGATTGCGTAATACTGTTCGAATCAAGGAGGACAATCTCTGTTTTCGGCTGAGTGACATGTTAACGGACGCACCCTCAGATATTCTCAAAGCACTGATAATAATACTTTTACACAGATTGTGGGATAGAACCCCTCCTAGCGAATCGCTTTCTATATACAAGAATCATATAGGTCAACAAAAAATAGTACGGCGAACCTACAAGGTACGGAAATATCGTGGCCGAAAAAGACTGACATCGCCCAGAGGGGCACATTTCAATCTGGCCCCTATCTTCCAGAAACTCAACCAAGAATACTTCAACAATGAAGTTGAAATCTCCCACCTCTCCTGGAGTGTCAGGAAAACCAGTCGGACACTTGGGCACTATGATCCTGCTCATGCAGCGATAGTAATAAGTAAGACTCTAGACCAGCCAAACATTCCTAGTTACGTTGTCGCTTTCGTTGTTTTCCATGAGATGCTGCACGCTTTCCTCGGAGAATCAACTCACAATGGGAAGAAACAAATACATGACTCTCGTTTTCGTTTCGCGGAGAAAGACTTCGCTGAATACCAGGAAGCTACGGACTTTATTGAAAAAGTCTTACGATCTCCATAAAACTCTTTCAATTCATAGATGTGGAAGAGCTTCGAAGTCGGAAGGGAACACCTAGATTCTACAGCCTTAAGTAGTTAGGGGATCGCTTCCTCGGCTCCAGCATTCCGACATTCCGACTGCAAATCTATTCGCCTGGGAACGAGGCTTCGAGATCATCAGGTGTGACGGCAGCGGTCCCCAATTTAGCTACAACGGCTCCGGCCGCAAGATTGGCCAGGACTGAAGCATCCTGAAAAGAGTACCCGCAGGCTAGCGCAGAGCTGACCGTAGCAATCACCGTATCTCCAGCTCCGGTTACATCAAACACCTGCTTGGCCGCGGCCTGGATGTGATCCGATCCATCCCGATGGAAAAGGGTCATACCTCCCTCTCCTCTGGTTACAAGTAGTGCCTCGATCCCTGTTTCCTCAATCAGCGTAGTAGCCGCCAGGAGCTCAGCGTTACTATCCGCAGCATGTACACCTGCTGCCAGATGGAACTCTACGAGGTTAGGAGTGATAAGAGTAGCCCCAGAATAGAGTGAGAAATCAGCTGTCTTGGGATCCACCGAAACCGGTACTCCTAGCTTCCTAGAAGCGTTTATCAGCAGCTGACAGAGATCGGGAGTTAAAACACCCTTGGCGTAGTCCGAAAGTATGACAGCATCTGCCCCCTGTAACACCTCCAGAAAACGATCATAGAGATGCTGCACTAACTCTTCAGAAATGGGCGTCCGGTCCTCGAGGTCAGTCCTGCAGATCTGCTGTTGGCGTGCCATAATCCTAGACTTGATAGTCGTGACGCGATTTGGATCAATCACAAAACCATCAGAGGAAACTTGGCAATTCTCTACTTGTATTGTCAGATCGCGAGCAGCCAAGTCTTTACCTACTACTCCCAACAGCGCAACATTCTGGACACCCAGAGAAGCCAGGTTAGTGGCTACGTTAGCAGCTCCCCCGGGATGCATGGTAGTTCGCTCCACGGCCACAACCGGAACCGGTGCCTCGGGAGAGATACGGTCAATCTTTCCCCAGACAAAGCGGTCCAGGACTAAGTCTCCCACTACGACAATTCGACAATTCTGCACCTTGGCAAATAAATCACGTAGCTGATTCCTATTTATCAAAACGGCCACACCTTACCACAGCGACCCCTTTCTTCTGTCTACTATAATCAGCAATTGATGGTTACAGCGCCATGGACTGTTAGAATCGTATCTGCCTGAAAAATTGAACAACTGAAAAGAGTGTGTGAATTTGAAACGTATTCTATTGGGGCGCATCGGAGCCCTTGGAGACACACTAATGGCTTTGCCGGTGGCTCGATTTCTGAAGGAGGAGTCAGAGCTCGACATCGACTTCCTTTGTACCGAGAGGTTAACCTCATTGGTGGAAATGTCACCTTGGGTAGACCGGGTATATGGACTAAAGAACCGCCATTTACCTTTCCTTCTCTCAGTGGAAAAACAGCGTCTCTCCAGAAAATTAGCCGGCAATCGGTACCACTGCGCTGTTCTTATGGAAAATGCTCCCGGCTTTCTAAGTCTGCTAGAGCGTTCAGCTATTCCCAATATCCAAAGTTTTCTCAGTTTTCCTTTCGAATCCAATGCTCACAGTACAGTCAACAATCTTCGTCTGGCTGGTGCCAGTATCAAAATTTCAGAGCCGCGTTCTGTTGATCTGAGTTTACCGGAATCCAAACAACAAGATGTATTGGAATGCCTAGAGGGACTCCCCTCCCCCATAATTGGACTACACCCCGGTTACGGACTACCTAAACGTAAAACTACCCAAAGTGAAAAACAGAGAGGCTGGCCTTCTAAATCATTCGTCGGTCTGGGGCAAGCGCTGCAAAATCTGGGCGCTTCCATTGTTTTGACTGGATCTTCTGAAGACGGCGCAGCGTGTGAAAGAATTGCCCGAGACCTGGATCGCTCGCGGACGCGTATCTTAGCAGGCCAAACCACACTGCCACAGCTAGCTAGTCTTATTCGGAAACTCCAGCTCTTTGTTTCTGTGGACTCCGGACCAGCCCACCTCTGCGCGGCAGTTGGCACTCCTCTTATCGTATTGTGGGGACCTGGGAAGTGGCTTCAAACACGACCTATATCGAATGGAGGAGAAGTCATCCTGCTCCGCAAAGAACTTCCCTGCTCTCCTTGTTACGACACGCCAGCAATGAAAACCTGCCTGAAAAACATCTGCATGCAGTTTATCAGGGTAGACGAAGTCTTATTTCACTGCCAAAGAGTTTTAGATCAAACTCCATAGCCTGATCTATAGAGATTCTAAATCTCCTCTGAAGCCTTGCTGGTACCACCGGTAATATCGGGAGCAGCCTCGTCAATTAACATTACTGGGATACCCTCCTTGATCGGATAGACCAGATGACAGGAATCGCACCGAACTCCACTCCCATCTGAAATCAACGCAACCTCTGACTTGCAAGCCGGGCAAGCAAGGATATCAATCAATTCTCTGCTGATAGGTAAATCACTAGCCATCAATTCACCGTCAATCTATGTTAATCGAACAAACTCGTCAACCTATCAAAGCACCAGTCAGCAGATTGCCTTCGAAAAGCCACAAACATATTAGAACTCTCTTTTACAGCCTCTGCTGCTGCAATTACAATATTTCCCGACGCAACCAATCCATAGCAAATCGAGCAGATCGAAGACGAACTGCCTGACGATCTCCAGGAAATACCCTTTTCTTTACCTTAACCTTCCCATTGACTGAGATCGCAGAAAAGACTAAACCCAGAGGCTTGTTCTTGCTGGAGCCACCCGGGCCTGCAATACCGGTCAGAGCAACAGAGACTTTGGAATTCATGAGGGCGCATACCTTAGAAGCCATCTCCTCCGCTATTGGAGCACTTACCGCCCCCCATCGCGACAAGTTTTTCTGAGAAATATTAAGGACGGATGCCTTAATATCGTCGCTGTAAGCTACTACTGCGCCTGAGAAAAATTCCGAGCTGCCCGGTACATCCGTCAACGTTTTTGCTAATAGTCCACCTGTACACGATTCTGCAGTCGCAACTACCAATCCCTTTTCCAAAAGCAAATCACCCAGGACAGAGGCTAGGGATTGGTTTTTGTCTGCAAATACAGCTTCTCCTAATTCCCTTCTGACATTTCCCAACAATTCTCCAAGTCGGCACACGCACTCCTCAGATGAAGGGTTTTGTCTGCAGCTAAAGTGGAGATCGACAATACCCGGAGAAGATAAAATTGTAGTGTTTATATCCTCGTATTCTTGATAAATAGGGGCTATCCTCGCATCTACTGCAGATTCCCCCAGAGAGGCTACACGGAGATGCTTTGAGAAGAATTGATCGCCTGGCACCTGCTCACGTATTCGATTCAACACCTGTTCTCGAAACATAGGTTCCAGTTCAGCCGGAGGACCAGGTAACAGAAACAAAGAACAATCACTAATCTTTATATAAAGACCCGGGGCCGTCCCACGAAAATTTTTCAGAACGGTAGCGCCCTCAGGGACTTTTGCCTGTCGACGATTGTTCTCAGTCAGTTTCAAACCGAAACGAGAGACTCTTTTTTCAATATTCTCCATCAAATCACCATCAAAATAGAGAGGGCGATTTAAAACCTCCGCTACTACCTCGCGGGTGATGTCATCGGTCGTCGGGCCAAGCCCTCCCGTGACAATAACCACTTGGGCCGATTGGAGTGCCTGTTGAACACTCCGGGAAATCTGCTCTGAATTGTCACCAACGACCAATTTTCGCTCTACTCGAATGCCGAGTTGATTGAGATGTCGAGTCAGGAAAAGTGAGTTCGTGTCTACCTTTTCGGGAGTCAGCAACTCCGAGCCAACAGCGATGATTTGGGCCCTCGACTCAAAGATCTTCTTTGATTCATCGGAATCCTGCATTGGCCTCAGACTCCAATCGTCGTAAAGAACATCGCCCAGATCTGAGCCACTGCGACAGCTAGTACTCCTGCATATAGCCCAGCCACAACATCATCCATCATGATACCTAGCCCTCCAGGAAGCGATTCGGCTCGGCGACAAGGAAAAGGCTTTGCTATATCGAAAAACCTAAACAAGAAAAAACCTAAAATGATCATTGGAATCGATAAGGGAATGATTAGGAAAGTCAAAAACTGACCAGCCACCTCGTCAATAACGACACAAGAGGGATCTCGCTCTCCCAGGCCCGCCTCAGCTGCACCAGATACAAAGATTCCGACTGTGAGTGTCAGCAGAAAGATGCACCAAAGAAAGAGACACAAGAATTGAGGGACAAATTGATAGAAGAGAAGAGTAATACAAACTGCTCCCAAAGAGCCCCAGGTGCCGGGAGCCAAGGGGAGCAACCCCAGGCCAAGGCCTACTGCAAGCCACCAACCAATTACTCTAGAGATCATACCCATCCTCTGATAGAACCTCAGATGTAACTTCTTCTGCAGGAAAGCAATGGTTGCCATTCAGCCAGTCTCTCAAATCAAGAAGCCGACAACGCTTTGTGCAAAAAGGAAACTCTTTCGAATCCCTTTTAAAAGACCGGCCACACCTAGAACAATGGCATCTAAAGCCCTCCTTCATGACACCACCGAACCCACCAAATCATAG
>Ga0310344_10000134_pt1 | contig 61923 bp, 51 predicted proteins | sample HC15DNA20200_MG_FD_203801 | JGI IMG/M metagenome (GOLD analysis project Ga0310344, IMG submission 203801) | Marine microbial communities from station ALOHA, North Pacific Subtropical Gyre - HC15-DNA-20-200_MG | ecosystem: Environmental > Aquatic > Marine > Oceanic | place: Pacific Ocean: North... | reverse complement strand
TGATTCTTAATTCTGATAATCTTCGGAAAACACCGATAAGGGAGATATAATTAACCTTAGAACCAATAGTAGGTCGGGGGGTTATAATGATTGCCCTCTCAAAGCATTTGGCAAAAAGTTCCGCTGCTGCGTAGAACGAAGAACTGTGGTCTTGGTCAAATAAAACGGCGGTACCGCTGCGTTGCGACCTGTTTTCAAGCAAATTTTCACTTGCCGACCTTATATCTATCGCATCGCTGTCCAAAGTCAGTCCGGCGGGCCTTTCCACATTCGCCCCAATTGCCAGAATCACTTTATCAGGTGCCATTTGAATAATCTCTTCAGCTGTCAGATGACGATTATAATTAAAATCAACCCCGTAATGCTCTGCCATCACCAACTGAAATTCGATTGCAGTACGGACGTCTTTTCTTCCCGGAAGCCGTGATTCCCAGAGAGCCCCTCCGCCTGGCTCGCTAGCTGAAGTATACAACTCGACTCTATGCCCTCTCGCAGCAGCGATCCACGCGGCTTCAAGAGCAGCTACGCCAGATCCAACGATAACAATATATTTACTATTTTTTGCAGGTGGCGGTGTCCATTCAAACTCATTTTTGGTAGCTAATTCGGGGTTATGAATGCAAGTCATCCCGCGCCCTGCATGGATTTCCCCCCAACAGTAGTTGCAATAGATACAGGGTCGAATCTTATGTGTGTTCCCGTGCTTAGCTTTGTGCGGCCAGCTAGCGTCACTTACCAACGCTCGGCAAAAACCAACAAGATCTCCACAGCCCGATTCAAGGGCTTCTTCTGCTGCTTCCGGTGATTCAATGCGGCCTAAAGTCATGACAGGTATGCCATTTGTAGACTTTCGCATCTGCGCATGTAGATTCAAATACGGCCTTTCAGGAAAATGCATATCAGGCAAATGATTTTCTAGACTTTGGCTAAAATTTCCCTGACTGAATGCAAAATAATCAAGTTTGTCATGCTTAATAAAGCATTTAATTATTTGTTCAGCTTCGCCAGGTGTTATTCCCTCAGGGACGCCTTCATCACAGGGCATTTTCAATCCTAGTAAGAAGTTTGATCCGCAAGTTTCACGAATGCCCGAAATAATTTCGTACACGAAAGTGAGCCGGCGTTCTCTAGTGCCACCATATTTGTCGTTTCTATTATTTGAGAACGGAGACATATATTGTGTAAGCAAATAGCCATGTGCGCCATGAAGTTCTGCCCCGCTGAAACCTGCTCTTTGTAAGCGTTCAGCGGCATTTATAAAACTTTCGATTATTTCTTCAGTTTCAGCTATTGTCATTTTGTGAGGAACTGTCCAACTTAGTGGATCGGGTCTTGCCGATGCGCTAACTGGCGTGGCGAGTGGACTCCATAACTGCTGCCGACCTACGTGGCCAAGTTGGCCAACCAGGCGACAGTCTTCAGATTCGACCGCTTCCGACCAATTTTTTAGTAAATCAAGGTTATTTTCATCAAAGACACTAACTAAAAATGGATTTGCAAGAGAAGTATGGTGTACTGGCATCAATTCAGTCACTATCATAGCCGCGCCGCCTGCAGCACGCGCCCTATGGTAGTCTATTAGTCGTTGGGTCGGTCTTGTGTTGGCGCCATATCCTGAAACTGTTGCAGTGTGAACTACTCGGTTGCGAAGTTTATGGTTGCCAATCTTGATAGGACTAAAAAGTATAGGATAATTCATGTTGGTTAGACCCGAACAAGGTTAAAAGATAATTTTCAATTATTGGCTATATTGAAGGTAATGAGAGAATGAAGCAATTCGACTATGTAATTATTGGTGGGGGGACTGCTGGTTGTGTTCTGGCAAATCGATTATCGTTAGACGCAAGTGTTTCTGTATTACTACTAGAGGCCGGTGGATCTTATCGCAATCCAATTCTTCCAATACCAATGATGGCTGGTCTTTCGTATTTTGTAAAATCAACCAATTGGAATTACCAAACAGCGAGTGAACCTTATTTAAATAACAGAACTATTTTTTGGCCTCGAGGTAAAGTATTAGGGGGCACGTCATCTATAAACGGAATGATGTATATAAGGGGGCATCGGCAAGATTATGATAATTGGGCCAAGTCTGGTTTAACCGGTTGGTCCTACGACGAGGTATTACCCTATTTCAAACGGGCAGAAGGGCATCAAGATCGACGTGATGAATATCATGGAAATGATGGGCCTTTTGTTGTTAGTCGTGCAAAATCTGATAATCCCCTTTACAAAGTATTTTTAGAGGCCTGCCAACAAGCAGGGCATCCGACTACAGATGATTTTAATGGTTTACAGCAGGAAGGCGTAGGTCGTCAGGATTTCAACATTTTTAATGGACGAAGGGTGTCGACCGCCACTGCATACCTGAACCCAATAAAAAATAGACCTAACCTAAAAGTAATAACCCGAGCACATGTTACGCGCATTAAGTTTGATCAGCAGAAAGCTGTGAGCGCCTACTATAGACTAGGTGGGCCTGGTGGACAGTTAGAAGAGGCAAGTGCTTTGCGGGAAATAATTCTTTGTGGCGGTACCGTAAATTCTCCTGCTCTTTTGCAATTATCTGGTATCGGTGATCCCCGTCTGCTGAGGCGACATGATATACCTGTAATTGCAAGCAGTCCAGATGTTGGTCAAAATTTACAGGACCATCTGGGTGCATATGTACAGAATCATTGTCTTCAACCTGTTACCTTATACAGATTATTTAGGTTGGATCGTGCCGCAACTGCTTTGATACGTGTTCTACTATTTGGAGATGGTCCCGGGGCTTCTGTAGCACTGGAAGGAGGCGGGTTTCTACGTACAAAACCAGATCTGGAAAAACCCGATATCCAGTTAACCTTTATACCGGGTCTTTCACTAGATACAACTAAAAACAAACAAGGCCAACATGGGTTTCTTACGCACTTTTACTTGATGCGGCCTAAGAGTAAGGGTTGTATTAATATTATGTCTCCTGATCCATTTGATCCGCCTCGAATAGAACCTAATTCACTTGCTGACGAGTCTGACCGTTCTGTAATGAGGGATGGTGTTCGTTTGGTTCGACGCATAATGGAACAAGAGGTGTTCTCAATGTACAAGGGTTCAGAACTTTCTCCCGGTTCTGATATTATAAATGACGGGGAAATCGATGCCTGGGTGCGTTCCAATGCTACTACTGTCTGGCATCCAACGGGTACTTGCAGGATGGGCGTTGACGAAGGTGCAGTGGTTGATAATGAGTTGCGTGTAAAAGGAGTTAGTGGTTTGCGTGTGGTTGATGCTTCTATTATGCCAGAAATAATAGGGGGAAATACTGCGACCCCAACAGTAATGATTGCGGAAAAGGCATCTGATATGATTCTTGGGCGACGTAAAGAGGACGTATAAGGCTTTTGATATCTTAATTATGGTATCAGCCTTCTGTCCGGTTTCCAAATAACATTGTAACATTAATACGACGGTTCTTGTAACCTTTCTTAAAGGCTATGGGGCTGGTTTCATGGATGAGGCTAGAGTCAAAAATTACTGCACGATTGCATTTGTATTCTATCTCCTGATACTTGCCTGCTTGCTGTTTAATTTCAGTTAGTAGGTATGTGTCTTCATAATTATATTTATTAAAATGCCACTGAGATGGGGCTGATACATTGTAAAGCCTTAAACCACCAGAGTGTTTTTTTAATTTACAACTATCAGGTGTTATCCAGAAATTGATATTAATTGCGGCTTGATCGGCATGAAGTCGTGTACCAAAACCTTCCGAATTGTATTTAAAAGCCCATAACTGGGTTAGTTTGTGACTCTTAAATATATCAGGCAATGACGTTCTTAAGCTTTTTGCTAGGTTAAATAATAGCTGGCTGTGGAAACCCTCATTTAAATAGGCTCCCAGATAGCCACCATTTTCTTTGCAATCAAACCAAATAGTTGCGTCCAGGCAATATTGCCAAAGCTGTTTCAGTGCCTGGTCGGCTAGAAAGTTATCAATTACAACGGCCTTTGGCACGTTGGTATTAAAGTTACGGCTTATACTGTTATAGTCTAGCTCTGGATTTAGCACATTTTTCAAGGGGGCTGATTCTGGGGGTAAATAATTTAGCCGATTAAAACTTTTGGAAACCCGCTCTTTTTGAGGAGGGGAAAATGAGCGCAGTTTAGTTAAATCACCTGAGGCGTCCGAATTGAGTAGTTCTAATAGAACACCTTTATGAGCCTCGATTTCTTTCTCAAATGTTTTTGGCAGTGCGGATTTTGCCACTAAATATTCATACTGTTCAATATCATGAATGAGTTTTGCTGGGGATACCAAATCGTAGGTATGCATTTGTGAGGGATCAACGCATTGGTCTTGTTTGTTTTTTACGTCTGGGTTGCCTCTCCACAAGGGGCGTCGAAAAATGTTAAGGGCAATTTTATATTCTTTAACTGCTTCAGACAAATTCCCATAGCGTTTCAGCGCGGTTGCTAAATTTGCATGTGCGGGTGCAGAAAGAGGATTTATTGTTGTTGCTTTCTTATAGGTTTTAGCTGCCAAATTGTTCTGTTCTAATTTCAAGTAGCAGTTGCCTAGCGTTATATAAAAATTTGAGTTGTCAGGTGATATTTGAATTGCTCGTTGGAGTGAGATCGTGGCGTCGGATAGTTTTCCCGAATCTGCAAAAATAATACCGATAAGATAGTGTGCCCCTGCATTTTTGGGATCTTTGGAGAGAATAGCACGAGCGATCCTGAGTGAAGCTGCTGGTGCACCATTCTGGTATGCAGTGATCGCTTCAGCAAGGTCAGACATTAAGTTTTACCCAGTTTAAAAAAAGCTGTTTGTAATCACAAAATTTAATAAATAAACATCATACATACATCTGCTCTTCAGCGGTTTTATTAAAGGTTAGGTAACATTTCTTCAGCAATAAGTTCAAGTTGTTCAGGCAATTGTTCAGATGGTGCAATGCAAAGTACAACTGATGTTGAACCAGCGGAAAATAGATTATTGATTGCGTGTGTGCACTCGTCTGGATTTCCAGAAACTGTTAACCAATTAAGCCAGTCATCTTGGAGTTTTTCTTCTAACGCCGCTTGTCCGCCTTCGTTTAAAATTTCGGATAATGCATCGTTAGCGCCATAGGCTTCAGTAATAAGGGTGGGTCCCATTGCATTTAAATAAAACGCCGTAGCGGGACGAATCTGTTTTCGTGCACTCTCCCCATCTCTTCCTACAGAAGTTAATGCATAAGTAACTAATCGGAAGCTCGTTTCTCGGTCGGGCCGCTGCGATTTAAGGCGATCAGAAACCATTTGTACATACTTGGGTCCTCCTAAAACGGAAACCATTATGCCATCTGCAATTTCGGCTGTTAGGTCGATAGATCTTGGTCCAACTACAGCAGTAAGCAACTGTAACTCGGGAGCAGGGTGTGTCAATGTAACTTCGTTGAAACTGAAATATTCCCCAGTTTCGGTGAGGGTTTCGCCGTTTAGTAATCGTTTGACTGATGTCACACTTTCTCTCATGGCAGTTAGAACAGATTTTGGATAAAGATACATCTGTTTTGTCCAGGCTGGAACGCCATGACCGATCCCGAGAGTAAAACGTCCAGGATAAGCACCAGCCAAAGTAGAAGCCTCCATAGCGGTTACAGCTGGATGCCGAACAACACTGGAAACAGCGCCCACTCCTACATTGATTGAGTTTGTTGCCTGAAGTGCTATGGCGGCACTGGAGAAGCCCGAAAGCATAAAGTAATCTTCGGCAAACCATAGTTCAGAAAAGCCGGAATTTTCAACCTGGCGACTTAAACTTACGATATCTTTTGGCGATACATCGCCTAGAATAAATATTCCAATAGGGTGGGAAGAATTAGGCATGGTATTACTTCCTTAAATTTGATGATGTGTATTATTCTAACATTCTAAACTCTATTGGAACATCTAATGTAAATAAGAAAAATAAAAATTAATTAACAAAAGCGTAGGAGAGGATAGGAAAATGATATCAGCTAAAAATGTTGTAGAAAAATGGTTAGGATCATTAGCGTCGGGCGACATGAAGGCTGCAACGGAAATGTTTGCGGATGATGCCGTAATAGATATGCCTGGCACAAGAAAGTTACCTTGGGCTGGGAGGTGGCAAGGTCGAGCAAAGATTGAGGAGTACTTTAGAGTTATGCCCGCTGCGTTAGAAATTAGTGAGCATGAGCATAAGGTTTGGGTGGCAGAAGAAAACATGGTAGTTGTAACTGGTCTGGAAGCTGCTGCTTCACGGGTTAGTGGTAAGGCCTATCAATCAAAGTGGTGCTGGGTTTTTGAAGTAAGGGATGGTGAAATAGTGGTATGGGATGCCTATGAAGATACAGAGGCTATGTCAAATTGTGGTCCATGGTATTAAAAAGTATTCTATTGTCGGTCTTGTCGAACATAGGGAGTTCCTAGCGCTTTCGGCGCTTCTTGGCCACTTCTTACTCGAATAGCGGCGTAGATAAGAACCGCCAGTGTAGCTAGATAAGGGGTCATTTCTAGATAATATTGGGGGATTGGAAAACCAATAGCTTTGAGGCGTGGAATCAGAGCCTCAATACTTCCAAATAATACTCCACCTAAGATGACCCGCCAAGGCATCCACCGGGCAAATATGACAAGGGCAATTGCAATCCATCCCCGGCCCTGTGTCATATCTAAAACAAATATTTTCGCCATAGCTAAAGCTAGGTATGCGCCGGCTAATCCAATAAATGCGCCTCCAATGGTAGCTGCAAAAAGCCTATACGCCTCAACATTTATACCATCAGCATCTGCAGCCTGCGGATTTTCACCTACCGCTCGGAGCTCTAGTCCCATTCGTGTTCTATAAAGAAAGTACCAAGTAGATATTGTAAGTATAATTGTGACATAAACTACAAGGTCTTGACCAAAAATAAAGCGACCAATTATAGGAATATCTGTCAGAAATGGTATATGGATGGGACTAATGCCAGCAATCGCTTTGTTAACCCATGGTATTCCCATTAATCCCGTTAAGCCTGAGCCTAGGATTACGAATGTAATCCCCGTCACAACTTGGTTAGTACGCATTACAACCACTAGAAAACCAAAAATGAAGCCAAGAACAAGACCCGCTAGAATGCCAGAAATAAAGCCAAGCGCTACACTATCGCCAAATTCTATATAACCTACGACGCCGACCAGGGCGCCACATAACATAATTCCTTCTGTGCCTAGGTTTAATATACCTGCGCGTTCATTAATAATAAGGCCTAGGGCTGCAGCAACTAAAGGCATTGCAAAAACTGGTGTAAATGCGAGCCAATTCGTTAGAAGGTCCATTTGCTAGGCACCTCCAAAGTAAGCCAGGCGTAGCCGGTATCGAGTAAAAAATTCAGATGCAATTACTGAAATTACAATTATAGCTTGAATAAGACCAACTAGGGCGTCAGGTAGGCTATAAAATATTTTCATACTTTCGCCGGCTACATAAAGGCTTCCCATTAAGAATGCCACAACGAGGGTTGGAATTGGGCGACTGCCTGCAAGGAAGGCAATTACTATGCCCGAAAATCCATAACCCGCTGCCATTGTGAAGGTTAAGCGAAACTCAGTTGCGGATGCTATTACAAATCCAGCTGATCCTGCTAATCCTCCCGATATTAACGCGGAACTTGCAGTAATAGCTGACACAGGTAACCCGACAGCGAGCGCCATGCGTGGATTGATACCAACAAATCTTGAGCTAATTCCAAATCTACTGCGATCTACCACCCACCATACTACAACAACCATTAGAATAACGATTACAACTCCGTAGTGGACTTGCTCCCATCCTATTTCTGGCAACCGTTCGGCATTTTCATATTGTTCACCGTGCGGGAATTTGTCTCTTGGATCTTTCCATGGGCCAAATAATTGATTAAGTACAAAGTAATAGGCGATATAATTAAGTAATAAAGTAGAAATTACTTCATTCACTTTAAGGCGAACTTTTAAAAGCGCTGGCCCTAACGCCCAAAGCATACCAAACAAAACCGAAAAGACGAGCATCAGCGGTAAACGTAGAAACTCAGGTCCTATATTAAATAAAGCTATAATGCTTGCTCCGATAGCTCCCAAAAACATTTGACCTTCAATACCGATATTCCAGAAATTAACGCGAAAAGCCATAGCCGCGCCTAAACCAACTAGTACTAACGGTATACTTTCGACTATTACCGCGCTAATACCCGCAGCATTAAAAAATGTAAAGATTATAAACTCTTCATAGATTGAACTAATTTCAATCCCTCGTCCAAGCAATATGGCAACACTAATACCAAGTCCAAATAATACGGAACCTATGATTATTGAAAGGCGGTAAGGTAGCCATATTTGTTGACGTACTTCGACAGCTAGTCGCCTGCGACGAATAAATTCTAAAGAGATTACACTCATTCTTCCGACGTTCCTTGAGAACTAGCAACCATCAAATGTCCAATCTCTTGACGATCTGCAGGGGCATCAAATTCGCCTACAATTTTGCCACTATTGATCACGCCAATTCGATCGGAAATAGCTAAAATTTCGTCAAGATCTTCACTAAGTAATAGTATCGCACAGCCCGTTTGGCTGGCCTCACGAAGTGCCAAGTGAACCGCTGCACACGCTCGAACATCGAGGCCGCGTGTTGGTGAGTGTGCCAGCAATACCTTGGCGTGGCCCGCTAGTTCTCTGGAAAGAACTAATTTCTGAGCATTACCTCCTGAGAGTAACCGCGCTCGGGTATCAGGTTTAGCGCCATGAATGTTATAGTCTTCGATAGTTTTTATGGTTTCTTGTGATATCGCCCGTCGGTTTACCCAGGTAAACGGTCCAAACCGACCTGAACTCAGATGAGTTATGACCCTATTCTCCATTACTGATAGGTCGCCGGCCAATCCATATAGATAACGTTCTGCGGGAATACAGGTAAATCCTTTGTCCCGCAGATTTTTAGAAGAAGGTGTTTTTAGTTCTTCACCCAGAAGTATAAAACATCCATCATTTGCTGAACGAACTCCCATCAGAATATCGGCAAGCTCCGTTTGTCCATTTCCTCCCACACCAGCCAGTCCATAAATTTGACCTGAAAATAGTCGAATGTTGAAATCATCAAGTGCTATGACACCATTGTCGCGGGTCATTCTTATATTTTTGAGCTCTAGAGCTAATGGACCAGGTGAAGAATAACTAACATTCTCATACTCTTTCGCTTCACCAACCATTAATTGAGAAAGACCTGTTGGTGAAATACTTTTGGGATTGCGACGTGAATCAACGGTCTTTCCATCCCGCATTACAGTTACTGCATCTGCATGACTAAACACTTCGCGAAGTTTATGAGTTATTAAAACAATGCTTTTACCTTGTCTCGAAAAAAGCTTTAGTTGATCGAGAAGTCTTGCAGATTCCTCATCTGTTAAAACGGCGGTCGGTTCATCCAGAATTAAAATTTCTGCACCACCTAATAGGACTTTAATAATTTCAGTTCTTTGCTGTTCTGATACTGATAGGGTATCTACTCGGGCATCTGGGTTTATGCCAAAACCAATTTGCTCACTAATCTCAGAGATTTGTTTACGAAGTTTCTCTAAACTATTTTTCCACCTTCCCTTACCATGACGTAGTACGATATTTTCTAACACTGTCATGTTGTCCACCAACTTAAAATGCTGATGAATCATACCTATTTTAAGTGCACTAGCTGCTTGAGGCCCATCTATTGCTACTGCTTTTCCTGAGATCTTTACTACGCCCCGATCGGGTGCATATAGTCCCGATGCGATATTCATAAGAGTGGACTTGCCAGCACCATTCTCGCCTAGCAGCGCGTGAACTTCTCCCCAATTAACAGAAAAAAAGGCGTCCACAAGAGCATGGTTTTCACCAAAACTCTTGTGGACACCCAAAAATTCTAACGCTGTATTCATTTCTGTTAGCCACTAACTAAAGTTATGCAGATACTAACACAAAATGCAGCGTAAGTTTTTAATTTAACTGACCTACAACACCTTCAATTAGGTAATCCATTCCCCAGAGATCTCCGTCACTTGGTGTTTCTCCAGCTTTAATGCGAATGTTACCTTCCTGATCGTAAATAGGTCCTTCAAAAACATGTTTGCCATCGATCAGGGCTTGGCGCTCTGCCATAACTGTAGCAGCTACATCACTTGGCACATTGTCACCGCAGCAGGTTATGTCTGTTCCACCACTCTTGATGTGGACGAAATCTCCATATGGTCTGGTGCTAGGATCCCAAGTGCCAGCAATAATTGACTTAATAGTAGGAGCCAAATATCGGTCCCAAACCCAAAGTGATGAGCATTGAGTTGCTTTCGGAGCATATTGTGTCATATCGCGATGATGCCCAGTACCGTAGATCCCGTTTTCCTCTGCGACTACCTGAGGTGTCGGTGTATCCACATGCTGTCCAATGACATCTATACCCTGTTCTACCAGCGCTTGGGCTGCTGCCCGCTCTTTGACCGGATCGTTCCAGGAACCTGTATAAACAACGTGAAGAGTTACATCAGGATTCACCTTGCGGGCTCCCAGAAGGTACCCATTCACTGTCCAGTTGACTAGTCCGAACGGGTTTGCAGCTACAAAACCAATTTTATTAGATTTTGTAAGACCACCTGCTGCAATCCCACAGAGATATTGACTTTCATATGTTCGGCCGTAAAAACCGTTTAAGTTGGAACCGTTCGTAGTACCTGCTGGGTTCAAAAAAGCAACATTTGGATATTTCTCCGACAATGTTTTGAACGCATCACTGTGGCCAAATGCGCCACCAATAATAATATTGTGTCCGCGCCGAATAAGACGATCGGCAGCGTTAATTACTTGAGATGCGACCTCAGGAATTTTTTCGACCCAAGTAATCTCAATCCCCAGCTCAGCCTCCATTCTTTGACGAGCTTCAACCAAGGCCTCCGTCCAACCACCATCATTAATTTCGCTGAAATAAATCATAGCGACTTTCGGTTCGCCATCTAGTTTGTGAGGTTCTGCCTTAGCCATGTTTGATAAACTCAAAGTTGAAAGGCCAATGACAGCTATCGCGAACATTGCTATGGTTGCAAACCATTTTTTCATATTTAACCCCTCCCTTATTTCTAATTTTACCCATTGTCCGGGCTGATGTATTGAAACAAGCAATACGATCGGTAATCTATAAGTAATTTCGAATTATTGCTAATGTAATTGGAATGATTTTTGCTCTCTAATAGATTTTAGATCTATTTTAGAGAAATAATCTACTAGGAAACGAAAATTATAATTTAACATGATTTATTAATTAATACTTGTGGGCTGGGGATTAAGAGGTTTTTCTAGTTAACTCTTTTTAAGAGGAGGCTGTGTATATGGCTAGTATTTACGTTTACCAAGAAAAAAAAACTCTTCCTAACAAAGAACTATTTAAAGAGTTTTTGGATTATTCAAGAACAGCAGTAGTCTCAGTAGATATGCATGAAGGGCATTTAAGTGAAGATAGTGATTGCCCATGTCCGGCGCCCAGAGCGCGAGAAATTGTTGAACCTATTGACTCATTTCACGATTCCTGTCGCCGACGGTCAGTACCAATAATACATGTTCGCACTGTTTTGCGATCCTCCGGGCGAGACGATATTAAAGGGAGAGTAAGTGCATGGCGTTTGGTTTTCCCACTTTTTATTGGTGAAATTCCAGGAGCCGACAAACATGCGATAAAAGGAAGTAAATGGACGAATCTGCGTACACGTGTTGACCCTGTAGATGAAATTGTTGAAACGAAAAAGCGACTTTCAGTTTTTCATCCTACTGACCTAGATTTTCTGCTTCGTAATATGGGCATTTGCACAGTCATTCTTAATGGAGGTTTTACTGATTGTTGTATTTTGAATGCTGCATTCGAGGCGTCTAACCTTGATTACCGAGTAGTGGTTGCGCGTGATCTAGTTCGAGGTACTAATGAGGAAATGGAAGATGCGGCGCTCAAAATGATGTCGTTGCATATGGCGCTTGTCATGGAATCTTCAGATATTTTAGGTGAATGGGATAAAAGGATAGCCCATATTTCAAAAGCTGCAGAATGAAAATTTATATTGGGGTTGAAAGTAATCGCGAAATTCCGAAAGTATCTACAACTACGATTTTTTCTTTAAATAATGGGGTATTGTTGGAAAAGGTAATTAGATCTCTGTAGGTTCCGACACTAAATAGCATACTTTCACCATCTAGATTAGTTTGATAGAGGCTATAATTAGCTTGTATGCTGTAGTCTCCTCTCTTTACTCCCAAGATTCTCACGGCTCCAAGGATATGCTTGTCAAAATGAATGTTGTAAATATTTGCTTCTCTAAGTGATAAGATTCGATCCCGCAACATATTCTTGTTACGGCAAGAGAGTAATTCAAGGGGTAGTGCTTGTTCCACATTTTCTCTGGAAAGGATCTTATAGACACAATCTTCTGAAAAGAAATCTAGCCATTCCTCCAGTCTGTCATCATCAATATAATGCGCATAATCAGCGATCAAATTTTCTATAGAATAGCGTACTTTAGCACTAATCATGTTATTGACGCATATTCACCAGTTGGAAAACCCATCAATTCGCAGTAATATGAGTAAAATCCTCTAATCGGGACTTCCGTTACAAGTGATTCTTGTGTTTTGATTTCGCCCTTACCACCGATTTCGACTCTTGCATGTTTATCCTGATCACGTTGAATTGCAGCTTGTACGAGCTCGACTGCTTCTCCATCCTCCATAGAAATTAACCCACCCGGGCCCACCAAATTTGCCTGGTCAAGTCTATGCTGCGTCATGTCAGAAGTATCATCTTCGTATCCGAAATATGTCCAGAATAGTTCCATCTTATTAGCTGAAATACAGCGAATTTGGCGAGTACATAGACTATTAGCAATTTGTTGAAAAATTACATTAGGAAATACTGAAAGGATAACTAGAGTTACATCATCGGCATATTCGTTAATATTTTTGAGCATAGAGGGGTCGTTGAGCTTAAACTTAGGTTTATAAACCTTTTTTGTGCCCTCATATCCTTGACTCGTAGCTTCTTTATTATCCGTTCCAAGAGCATTCCAAGTGATGTTATGCCTTCCTCGAGCATCGAGTTTAGCACCCCCTTTTTGACTTAGGCGGTATAAACCGAAGGTCGCATGGAACATATGTAATAAGCCCCCATGATTTGGATCCCTTACATTGTCATTATAGAGTTTCCAATTACCAAATATTTGTTGGCGCTGATAGCCGAGAACTTTGATAGGTTTATGAAAAAGGCGATCAATTTCAGATATTACCTCTGGCCCAAGATAGGCAACTAATGGCTCGGCTTTGTTTGAAAATGTCCCAAAAATTACACCTTGGTAGCACTCAATTTTCAAAGCCTGAAGTCGGATATCTTTCCGGTCAAAATCTTTTGGAAGACCTCCATGGCCATTGTGGCCCTTTGGAAATGGTACGCCCAGAAGATTCCCTTTAAGATCATAAGACCACTGATGGTACGGACATGTATGATTTACAGAGTTACCTTTATTTTCTCGGCATAGCAACATGCCCCTATGCATGCAACGATTTATAAATGCATGGATGTTGCCATCTTCGTCCCGATCAACTAAAACCGGAGTGTCACCAACTTTTACAGTTAAAAAATCACCAGGGTTTGGAAGCTCTGCTTCTAAAGCGAGGTAATTCCAGGTAGGCCCGCGAAAAATTACCTGCTGTTCTTTTTCATAAACTTCATTATCACAGTACACTGCGAAAGGAATTCGGCTTAGATCTGCTTCTGGCCAGGACACAGGATTCTGATCACTCATTTTTTTCCTCAAAATCAACAAATCTTTCTATATATAATCTAAATGTAATTGAGTTGGTAGTTTTCCGTATTCTGTATCTTAGGGAAAAATAGTGACTTTTTAAATAGCAATACTTTTATGACGGCTCTCTCGGGCCAATAGTCCTGCTACAATCAAAAAATTTAATACATTGAAGCCTAAAGCGTTTATAAAGGAGATAGTATAGGATCCTGTAATGTCATAAAGAAACCCCGCGACCCAGCCTCCAAATGCCATACCGATAAGTGTGAAGAAAAGTGTGGCACCTATTCTCCAGCCAGCCTCTCCGGGGGGGAAATAAGACCTAATTATTATGGCGTATGAGGGCACAATTCCACCTTGAGACAACCCAAAACAAGCTGAAATAATGTATAAGGCAGTTATGCTATCAGCAAATAGAAAGGTTGTTAACACAAGGATTTGCAACCCGCTACCCACCAACAGTGTACGAATCCCACCGACCCGATCTGAAATCCATCCTGAAACAAGTCTGGAAATGACGCCACAAGCTAACATTATAGACAGCATTTCCGCCCCACGTTGGGTGGTATATCCAAGATCAGATGAATATGCCACGATGTGCACTTGGGGCATCGACATACCCACACAGCAGCCGATTCCTGCAAAGCAAAGTAGGCACTGCAATACGTTGGGAGCTAGCCCCAGTGGCCTTGTAAACGAGCCAGCATTATTTTTGTCGTCGTCCCAATCAAGATACGGCGGTCTTCGATAAAGGAGTAGGGATAAAGGTATCATTGTTGCTAGGCAAAAGTACCCAATAGTTTGAAATGTTGAGCGCCAACCAGTTTCATCAATTAGATATTGTATAATTGGAGGCCAAAGTGCTCCTCCAAAATAGGAACCTGAAAGAACAATTGCTACTGCGAGTCCACGCCGTTTTGTAAACCAGTGAGAAATATCAGCGATGATAGGTGTAAACACACCCGACGCTCCTAACATTCCAGAAAAAATTGCGAAAATTAAAAAAAAATGCCACAAAGCTTCTGTTTGCGCAGAAAGAATGAGACCTAGCGGTAGGGTTGCGCTACCAATTAGAGCCGGGACAATTGTGCCATACCGATCTCCTATCCGGCCATGGATTATATTGCCAATGCCGAATCCAATCATAAAAAAGGCATATGGCAGAGAACCGATGCCTCGAGTAATGCCAAATTCTGTCGCTATCGGTTTTAAGCCTACTACCCCTATATACATTGCTACTATGCTTATGGTCGTTAACCCTAGGGAAGCAAACAGTCTAATAATTGGATATATGTGAGTCCCTCCAGTTTCTAACGAAGGTCGCCGTAGCGCACTATTCAAAGTAGGCAGATTTAGGTTGTGTTAGAGATGAATAAAAGTTGTATCTAACTTGTTGTTTAGCAAAATGCCACTCTGATTCTTGAATATTGTAGCTAAATACCTTTGGTTTCGTGGGCAGAGTGTACAAGTCTGTGAATCTCACATAGTAATTACAAGTCTGCCAACAGCGCGGCGGTCGAGTAATTTATTCATAGCAATGGGCACTTCCTGCAGGTTGAAGTGTTGGCTTACTAGGGGTGTAAGTTTGTTCGTTTGCCACCATTCAATTAATTCGTTCACACTAGAACGTAACAAATCGAGCCTATTATGCCGAAAATATCCGAGAGAGGAGCCCATGGCTGAGCGATGCTTAACAAGCAAGCGATTGGCTGGAATTTTTGGAACACCACCAACGAAGCCAATTAGCAGAATACGTCCTCCCCACGAAAGAGAGGATAGGGCTTCATCAAAAAGTTCTCCGCCTACTGGGTCGTAACATACATTAACACCTTCTCCATCTGTAAGTTCTGATACACGTGTTTTTAAACTATTGGTTTTATAATCAATCAACAAATCAGCACCATGTCGACGGGCGATCTCTAGTTTTTGTTCACTGCTAGCGCCAGCAATTACTTTAGCACCTAGTGCTTTGCCAATTTCTATTGCGGTTAAACCCACTCCGCCCGATGCGCCCAGTACCAAGAGCGATTCATTTGCTTCAAGCCTTGCTTGCCAGCGAATGGCAACATGAGAGGAAACATATCCGATTAGGAAAGAAGCAGCTATTTCGTCTGTCATTTCGTTTGGTACGGCAAAGCAGTCAGATTCAAGAGCTATTGCTTGCTCTGCAAACCCACCATGTTTTAGGAATGCCATCACACGGTCTCCTAATTTGAAATTTGTAACTTCATTTCCGCATTCAATAATTTCGCCGCAGGCTTCAAGTCCTGGTGCGAACGGAAATTCGGGTCGAGTCTGATATTGGCCTCTTATCATAATAGTATCAGCATAATTAACGCAGGACATTTTTACTTTAATGAGAACCTGTTTAGATTCAGGTTTTGGTGCATCAACTTCTTCAAGACGGAGTTGGTCTGGCTTCCCCCAGGAACGACAAATCATAGCTCTCATATATTATTCCTTTTGTATTTAGTTTTTTTGAGTTCGTTTATAAACCGTCCAAAGCATCTTTGACTGCCTTGTGATCAGGGCCGTCAGGTGGCAATATCTCCAAAAGGCGATTCCAGTAATAACGTGCTTCGACCTTGTTTTGTGATGATGCTTCATAGAAGCCTAAAAACCAAAGAGCTTCTTTTTGCGAAGGATCTAACTCAATAATACGTTTGTATATAGAGAATGCCTCTTCTGGGAACTTCGCAGTGTCTCCTGCTGCATTAACAATTGTCCGCGCGTAATCATGAAGTATGTCAATATTTTTTGGCGCAAGTTTAGCTGCCTGACTGTATGCATGCTGAGCATTTTTATGTTGTTTAAGGACAGAATAGGATTTTCCTAACCGGATCCAACCGTTTAAATCTGTAGGATTGTTGTGCAACTTTTCCGCCAAGCTTTTTACCATAGAAAGTATCATCTGACTGCGGTCTTCTGGGGTCATATCGTTCGCGGCGGCAATGTCCTCTTCGCTGGGGCCTGACATTTTTATACTTGGTTGATTTAATGCCGCTTCAAGTCTAGCGGCTTGCTCCTCTGCTAACTGTGCCTTGTCAGTCTCACCTAGTACGCGGTAGGCATTAGCTAACCGTCTCCAACCTTGAAGGTCATTGGGGTTAACTTCTAGTTTTTCGGCCAAGTTTGCAACCATGGATTGTATCATTGCCATACGTTCTTCTGAGCTCATGTTAGATGCTGCCGCAATATCTTCCTGAGTGGGCCCAGGTTGGCGGTTCCCTTCTTTAATTATTACCTCGCCCAGTTCGACCCCTGTATCTTCAGCTGCGCGACCCATAAGGATCAATAAGTCCTCTCTCCAGGGGGCGTTTTGTGGAGTTTGTGATGCTAATTGTTGCCAAATTTTTAACGCGACATCTGATTTTCCGTTCTGTGCTGCAGCCATTCCCAAATAATATAGGGCAGCCGGATCATCTGGTTGTACGGATAAAACAGATTGAAATGCATTTACAGCTTCGGTAGTAACTATCCCGTTATTTGAAAATACTAAGGCTTCGCCCATTGCTGCAACTATGTTTGGATCTCCATTTGACAAAATTGCAGCGGTTCTTAAGGCTCTTGACGCTTCACTATAACGTTCTAACGTAACTAATGATCGGCCTAGTAAATACCAACCTTCAAGGTCTCCAGGTGTTTTTATAAGCTTCTGTCTCAGATTATTTATGGCTGCTTCCATCGTTTTTCCGACTGAATTATCCTTACTTTCTACATCGTTCATCGCTACCGATTCTAGGAATGGTTTGCCCGGTTTCTGGGGTGAGCCGAGATAAAGGTAAACCGGAATAACTAAGGCTGGAAAGACTAACAACATACTGATCGTTAAAAATGATGGGTACGATCTAAGACGAAAAATATCTGGCTTAGGCAAGATGTTGGTTGTTTCTTGAACAGAATGTGGTAATTGTGTCCCACTGTCTTTGACAGCAGCTAACATGCGGCGCTCAATTTCTATTTTTGCAGCCTTACTTTGCTCTTCATCTATTAAACCACGATCTTTTTCATTTTCTAGTTCTCGAAGTTGGTCGCGATAAATTTCGAGATCAAAAGTTACCCGAGGGGGAACATGAAGATTCTTTCTAATAAGTGGTATTAGAATCAGTAGAAGTGCCCCCACCGTCATAATGGCAGCTGCAAGCCAAAATATCATTGGTTGCGCCTATGCACAATGTCTGTAGTGAAGGTTGATTGGTTATGAAGGGTCATCGCGCCTAATTTTTTTTAACTCTTGTTGTTCCTCATACGTTAAGGGTGTGGGTAAGATATCCCGTCGCTGTTTTCGCCTTCTTGTTATAAAAATTATTAGACCGGCCGTGCCAACGACGAAGACGGCAGCGGGCCCAAACCATAGAACATAGTTGGTTGGTTTGACGGGTGGTCTTAAGAGAATAAAATCGCCGTATCGATCTGTTAAATAATCAAAAACGGCACCGTCGGAGTCACCAGCCGCAATACGTTCTCGCACAATTCGTCGGAGATCACGTGCAAGTTCTGCGTTAGAATCGGAAATTGCTTGTCCTTGACAAACAGGGCAACGGAGCTCGTCATGAATTGTAAGTGCGCGAGCTTCAAGGCCAGGATCTTGAAGCGCTTCGTCGGCACCAAAAGCCCAGGCACTTGATGGACTAAGAACTAAGATTATAATCAACATTACTACCAAAATTGATGCGAGTGTACGCACGTTCTAGTTACTCAACGAATTTATTAATGGCACAATTTTTTCTTTCCAATCTTTGGGACTAAGCAGGCCAATATGCTTGTAAATGATACGACCTCGATCATCTATTACAAATGTTTCAGGGACACCGTATACTCCCCAGTTGATGCCGACTCTACCGGTGATATCCCAACCAATTTGTTTGTAAGGATTTCCAAACTCACTAAGCCATTTTCTTGAATCTTCTTTTTGATCCTTGTAATTAAGACCCCAAATTGGGATTGAATTTTCTTCTGAAATTTCCATTAACAAAGGATGTTCAACGCGACAAGGGCCACACCAAGATGCGAAAACGTTCACCAGAGATATCCCACCTTCTTCTATATCTTTGTTAGTTAGACCCTTTTCCCAGCCTGGTATAGGCGGTAACGCGAATTGAGGAACGGGTTTATCAATTAAAGCTGACGGGATTTTATCTGGGGTGCCAGTTAGTAATTGCCATGCCAAAATGCCAGCTATAATTATAAAAGCTATGGGGATTAATATATACGGAAACCAATTTCGTCGATTGTTGGCATTTTCATAAGCAACATCGTTTCTCCCATCAGTATTTTCCTTGTTCATTGATTAGAATGGCTTTCTATGGGGTCGGAGATTGATTGTTGAGTTGACCGTTTTGGTGCACCGATACGATATTTGCGGTCAGTTAATGATATAATTCCCCCAATCACCATAATAAGCGCGCCAAGCCAAATCCAGGGAACGAGAGGATTGTAATAAATGCGAACAGCCAGACCTCCACCGGGTGACGGGTCTCCTATCGCTACATATATGTCTGCTAACCAGGTAGTCCGAATTGCGGCTTCGGTTGTGTCGGTACCTTGTACCCAATATTTACGTTTTTCCGGGTATAGAGTATCGACAATTTTGCCACCTTTTTTAATTAATACTTCCCCACGTTGTCGAGTGTAATTAGGACCATCTGAGGTTGTGACATTAGATAGAGTAAAATCATAACCAGCAACGCTAACACTCTCACCTATCTTCATCACTTGTACATTTTCAATTTGCCAGTTTGTGGCTCCAACTGCACCAGCGATTAAAATTGCGAGACCAGCATGTGCAAAACTCATCCCCAAAGCGGATCGGGGTAAAAATTTGGCACGTTGAAGACTGCTTAGGAAAGAAACGCGGAAAAGTTTTATGCGTTCTGAAAATTCAGTTGCAACGCCTGCAATTAACCATGTGGCGATAGTTAATCCCAATATTGCGCCCCATGGACCTCCTTTGAGAGCGACAAGAAGTATAGCTGTTAAGGCTGCGATACCAAAAGCAACAATCAGGCGTTGTCCAACGCCTAACACGTCCGCACGTTTCCAAGACATTAAAGGGCCTGCAGCGGCTAGCAAAATCAATGGAGCCATAATCCAAACGAAGGAAGACTCAAAAAATGGAGGTCCAACAGATACTTTTGTGCCGGATATAGCATCTAACACTAGCGGATACAGAGTTCCAATTAGCACGCTTGCACACCCTGTTACCAACAATAAATTATTAATTACTAATGCCCCTTCCCGTGATATTGGGCGAAAGCGCCCTGAGGCTTTCATGTTAGGTGCCCGCCAGGCATAGAGCGAGAGCGCACCTCCAATTACTATAATTAGGAAGCCAAGAATAAATACCCCCCTTGCAGGGTCTGCAGCGAAACTGTGTACTGACGTAAGCATGCCGGATCTAACGAGAAATGTGCCCATTAAACTTAGTGAAAATCCAAGTATAGCAAGCAGAACAGTCCAATTTTTCAAGGCATCACGTTTCTCAGCAACAATTGCAGAGTGTAAAAGTGCGGTAGCCATTAACCATGGCATGAAAGAGGCATTTTCAACTGGATCCCAAAACCAGAATCCGCCCCAGCCCAATTCATAATAGGCCCACCAGGATCCAAGAATTATTCCAGCGGTTAGGGCAGACCAGGACAACAGGGTCCATGGTCTCACCCAGCGCGCCCATGCCGGGTCGATCTTCCCTTCAATTAAAGCGGCGACAGCAAAGGAAAACGCTACAGAAAGGCCAACATAACCGAAGTATAGTAGCGGAGGGTGGAACGCCAGGCCTGGGTCTTGTAATAATGGATTAAGATCCCGGCCATTTAGAGGTGCGGGGTCAAGGCGTAAGAATGGGTTTGATGTTGCAATTAAAAAGACGAGAAAACCCATTCCTATTAGCCCTTGGATGGCAAGTACTCTCGCTCGTAATGATGGAGGTAGGTTTGTTCCAAGGCCAGCGATAGCTATACCGTAAAAGGCAAGAATCCAAACCCAGAGCACCATGGATCCCTCGTGATTGCCCCAAACTGCAGTAAATTTGTATATTAAAGGCTTTGCTGAGTGGGAATTTTCGAAGACATTTTTAACTGAAAAATCAGAAGTTACGTAACAGTACATAAGACATGCTAAAGCAAGAGATATAAAAATAAACTGGCCGGCCGCTGCGGAGCGGGACATAGACATTAACGGCACATTTACTTTCCAGGCACCAATAAGGGGTAGTGTTCCTTGAATCAAAGATAGGCTTAGAGCGATAATTAAGGATAAATGTCCAATTTCAGCTATCACTTTTTAGTCTCGCTACCTTGCCACTTACCAGACTCTTTGAGGGCGTCCGCTACCTCGGTAGGCATGTAATTTTCGTCATGTTTTGCGAGTATTTCCAGAGCATAAAAACTATCATTTTTCATATGCCCTTCTGCTACAACCCCTTGACCTTCTTCAAACAAATCTGGCAGAACACCGTTGTATGTTACGGCGACGGTCTCTGATAGGTCCGTTATATTAAAGTGCACAATTAGGCTGTTATCTTCTCTTATAACGCTATCTTCCTCAACCAAACCACCTATGCGCAGGCGTTGGTCAGATGAAAAATTTTGGGCATGGATTTGTGAAGGGCTAAAGAAAAAAACAAGGTTATCGTCAAATGCAAGCAAAATAAGTGCTGCCGCAATGCCAAGACCCGATATCCCCAGTCCTATAAATAGCATCCGCTTATGCTTACGTTTCACGGTTACTCCCCTTCGTTGACGTTTCCGTTACGACGACGTCTTATACCTTGTTCTGCCTCTAATTGCTTCAAAGTTGACTCACGTTTTTTAAGACGGAGAAAGCTAAAAATTACAAGGGCTATTAGGATAATTGCCCCAATTCCGAACGCTGGCCAGACATAGGCGGCATAACCACCCATTTCAAAAAAAGACATAATTGTCAGAACTCGTTGTGAATTGAATTACTTTCTTAGTTTATCAAAACAAAAATTTTAAATTTAGTCTCTCATAATAAATTGGTACGATTTAATTTACATCAAGGTATTAAACTTACTCGGTATATAACGCGAAATCACGCTGACATGTTATGTTGATCCACTTGGATCATACGCAGATTGCGAATTCGCCGATCAGCAATTTCTGCTCGTAAACGTATAATTAGTACAACCAAATAATAGGCTACGAAACCCAATATCATAAGGAGTAATGGGGCGATCATTGAAGAATCCATAGATGGTCGATCAAATTTAGAAATTGTAGCTGGTTGGTGCAGGGTATTCCACCAGTCAACTGAAAACTTTATAATGGGAATATTCACTATTCCAACCAAAGCGAGAATGCCCGATGCGCGTGCCCCTTTAGTCGGATCATCATATGCGTTACTCAACGCGATATAACCTAGGTAAAGAAAGAATAATATAAGCATTGAGGTAACTCTGGCATCCCATACCCACCAGGTTCCCCACATGGGGGCGCCCCAAAATGATCCTGTGACAAGACTAATAAGGGTGAAAGAAGCACCGATTGGTGCGCTGGATTTTGCTATAAGATCAGCTAATGGGTGACGCCAAATAAATCCAGCTGCAGCGGCTAAAGCTATGATCACATAAATCATCAGGCCCATCCACGACGCTGGAACATGAATAAATATTATGCGGTATGCATCTCCCTGCCGATAATCTTCTGGAACTACACCGAGCCCTAAAACCAGAGCACTTATTATAAAAGTAAGAGCAACTAAGACGAGCCAAGGAAAAAGATTTTTTGAAAACCGTACAAAGCGCCCTGGGTTGGCGAGAAAATGAAGTTGAAGTTTTGCGCCCTGTTTTTTTTCTGTCATTCCAATACCTAACCAATTTAAAGCTATTCTACAGCCATTCTTAACGCTGCCGCACTTGCCCAGGGTGCCAGTACTAAAGACGCAACAAGAGCCGCAGCAAGAATTAAAAGATTTGCGCTTTCACCAAAGCCGAATATTGCACCTTCTATTGCTCCGGTAGCAAATATCAATACAGGAACATATATGGGAAGTACTAGAAGAGAAACTAGAATACCTCCTCGTCTGGTTCCAAGTGTAAGAGAAGCTCCAATGGAGCCGATTAAACTAAGGATAGGTGTGCCAAGCAAGAGCGAATACATTAGAGTGGGAAACCCACTCATATCCAGATTTAATAAAATAGCTAATACGGGAGTTATCACTATTAGTGGGAGACTTGTGGAGATCCAGTGCGCTAATACCTTCGCAATAGTCACTAATTCTAAAGGTAGTGGCCCCAATATAATTACTTCTAAGCTGCCATCGTCATAATCGTCTTGAAATAGGTGATTTAGAGAAAGCATGCTAGCCAAAAGAGCACAGACCCAGAGTACGCCCGGAGCGATCCTTTCGAGCAATGCACTTTCTGGACCTACACCCAGAGGGAAAAGTGTTGCCGAAACTATAAAAAAAACAACCGCCATAAGGCTTCCAATGCCCCCTCTGATTGCCAGCCGGAGATCCCTTTTTATTAAGGTAAGAAACGCCATCACCATGAGCCGTAATCCAGATCGACCATGGGGGTTCCTTGGGGGTTTTCGAAGGCAGATTTCAAGGGTTTAAAATTTGACATACTAATATTTTGGGAATTCGGCAATGAAATTCGAGTATGGGTTGCAATAACAACAATTCCACCATCAGCACGATGAGTAGCAAGCATATTTTCTAAACTATTTATTGATTTTTCATCTAAGCTAACGCTTGGTTCATCCAAAATCCATAACTGGGCTGGGGCAGTAAGTAGACGCGTAAGAGACAAGCGGCGTTTCTGACCGGCAGAAAGAAACTTACCGGGAATTTCCGATAACGTTTTCAGGTCAAGTAATTCAAGAATATCTTGATTTGGTTTTTCATATCCTTTTGATGCTGCCCAGAAATTTAAATGTTCGGAGACTGTTAAGTTTGGTTTTATAGCGTCCAAATGGCCGACATAATGGATTTTTGAGCGATATGTGTCTACATTATCAAAGATATTTTCTTTGTTATATTGCACGTGGCCAGATTTGGGCTTAAGAAATCCGGCCAATATTCGTAATAGACTTGATTTTCCCGATCCATTTGGCCCGACTAAGGTTAAGGCGCCACCCTTAGATAGTTCAAATGTAAGGTTTTGAAATATTAACCTGCCCCCTCGAAAGCATTCAAGGTGATGTGCGCTTATATCCATACCTGTCTTTTTCAAGGGTCAGTCTCCGTTTTAAACCGAATGATGGGAGTCTAAAAACGAGTTATAATTATAACCTAAAATATTAATTCGTGCTTCCATGTAATTTGTATTAGATGGTATGAAAGTAAAAAGAGTCTCTAATTTTCAATTTTCATAATTTTATTTATGGGTAAGTTCTCAAACTCCATCTTAGAAAAAAGTCTTAATAATAACTGTATAGTTTCATCGGTGAAGCTTTATGTCGATGGGCATTCGATTCAAGTTATGTCATATGGGGTGGGGCGGGTTGAAGCTGCCACCTTGGTATTTTTGCATGAAGGATTAGGAAGCATTTCGCAGTGGGGTCAATTTCCTTTTGAGCTTGCTCAGTATGTGGGCTGTAATGCAATAGTTTATGATCGTTTTGGTCATGGTCTTTCTGATTCCATTCCAATCGTAAAGGGAACAGATTTTTTGGAGCAAGAAGCTAGAACGGTTTTACCAGAAATTATCAAAGCGCTTAATATTAAGAGGCCAATACTATATGGCCATAGTGACGGTGGGTCCATAGCGTTGCTATCAGCAGCATATTTTCCGAATCAATTTTTGGGGGTTATAACCGAAGCTGCTCACGTGTTTGTTGAGCCTGTTTCAATAACTGGTGTAAAAGCAACATTGGAACGATATATTGAGGGAGGACTAAAATCCGGATTGGAAAAACATCACGGTGAAAACACGGATTCAATGTTTTATAGTTGGGCCACTGTGTGGTTATCGTCAGAATTTCAAAATTGGTCTATACCTATGAAAACATTAGGCCAAATTAATTGTTTAGTATTAGCTCTGCAGGGTGAGGATGATGAGTACGGTACAGGTGAGCAACTTCAAAGAATTGAAGAGGGAATAGGGTCTGGGGTCACCAAAGTGTGTATTCCTAACTGTGCACATATTCCACACAATCAGGCTCGTGATTCGGTAATGGAGCATACAACTAAATTTATAAGAGATTTAATTAAACCTACTTCAATTAAATGATTAGTTGTTAATTGCTTAGGGTGCTTGGTAAAACGGGTTTAACGTAATTTGTATCTAATATTTTATTAGGTATAGGTAACACAAAATTAATTATTCAATTAATAGAATACGGGAGATATTCTTGTGACAATGTTTAGTCAGAATTCCTTTGATGTCTGCCGTGTTTTAAATGTGGGCGAGCGTAACTACCAATTTTTTAGTCTTACGGCCGCCCAAAATGCAGGGCTTGGTGAAATAGATAGGCTCCCTTTTTCTCTCAAGGTTATATTGGAAAATTTATTACGTTTTGAAGACGGAAAGACCGTAACTCAGGAAGACATAAAAGGAGTTGCAAATTGGTCTCAAGAACGTCGATCAGAACAAGAGATTAACTATAGGCCAGCGAGGGTGCTTATGCAGGACTTCACGGGGGTTCCTGCAGTAGTTGATTTGGCAGCAATGCGAGCTGCAATGGTTGAGTTAGATGGTGACCCGGACAAAATTAATCCTCTGTCGCCGGTTGATTTAGTTATAGATCACTCCGTGATGGTTGATTACTTCGGGAATAATTCAGCGCTTAAGGAAAATACATCTGTAGAAATGGAGAGAAATTTTGAGAGATATGCATTCCTGCGATGGGGTCAGCAGGCATTTTCTAATTTTAGAGTTGTCCCCCCAGGAATGGGTATTTGTCATCAAGTAAACCTGGAGCATTTAGCTCAGGTAGTTTGGTCTAGTGAACTGGAAACTGGCACTTTAGTATATCCTGATACGTTGGTTGGAACTGATAGTCATACGACCATGGTTAACGGTCTTGCAGTATTGGGCTGGGGGGTCGGCGGTATAGAGGCGGAAGCTGCTATGCTCGGGCAGCCAATTTCAATGCTTGTACCCGAAGTGGTTGGATTTCGCCTTTCTGGGTCATTGTTAGATGGTGCTACCGCAACAGATTTGGTCTTAACCATCGTACAATTATTAAGACAAAAAGGAGTGGTTGGAAAATTTGTTGAATTTTTTGGTCCGGGCTTAGATGAGTTATCCCTAGCTGATCAGGCTACAATTGCCAATATGGCTCCGGAGTATGGAGCGACTTGTGGGTTTTTTCCCGTAGATAAAGAAACCATTAATTATTTGCATTTAACTGCTCGTGACGATGATCAAGTGGCTTTAGTTGAAGCTTATGCTAAAGAGCAAGGCATGTGGCGTGATACTGATACGCCCGATCCATTGTTTACTGACACGCTTGAATTATGCCTAGGAGATGTGGAGCCTAGTATTGCTGGGCCAAAACGTCCACAAGATAAAATAAACCTTTCGGGTGCTGCAGTGGCTTTTTCTCGGGCACTTTCTAGTGATTTAGGAGTGGTTCCGGAGAACCAGAAGAACGCTATAAATATACCACGAATTGGACATAAGCTTACGCATGGTGATATTGTTATTGCTGCCATTACGAGTTGTACAAACACTTCAAATCCAAGCGTTATGTTGGCTGCAGGACTTTTAGCCCGTAAAGCTGTTGCCAGTGGCTTAAAGGTAAAACCATGGGTTAAAACATCATTAGCTCCTGGTTCTAGAGTAGTTAGTGAGTATCTTGAGAGGGCAGGGCTTCAAGAAGATTTGAATTCTCTTGGATTTAATGTTGTGGGTTATGGTTGTACAACCTGTATCGGAAATTCTGGCCCGCTCTCAGAGGAAATCACTGAGGCTATTGTTGGTGGTGATTTAGTAGTAGCTTCAGTGCTTTCAGGGAATAGAAATTTCGAGGGTAGAATAAGCCCACACGTTCGAGCTAATTATCTTGCTTCGCCTCCTCTTGTTGTGGCTTATGCAATAGCGGGCAATATGAATATTGATATTACCAAAGATTCATTGGGAAAAGATGATAAAGGGGAGCCGGTGTTTCTTAAGGATCTTTGGCCCAGCAATGAAGAAATCCGGACTGCTGTAAACCAATCAATTACGCCACGTATGTTTTCTGAGCAATATGCCAATGTATTCGTTGGTAGCGAGGAATGGCAGGGTATTCAGCCACCCAAGGGGTTAACATATGCTTGGCAAGAAGGCAGCACGTATGTGCGCCAACCACCATATTTTGATGGAATAGAAAAAAACCCGGGGCCACTCTCTGATGTTATAGGAGCGAGGGTTTTAGCATTGCTTGGAGATAGCGTTACTACTGATCATATTTCACCGGCCGGAGCTATAAAATACGAAACTCCTGGCGGCTCCTATCTTATAGAGAGGCAAGTTGGACAGGCAGATTTTAATTCGTACGGTTCACGTCGTGGAAATCATGAAATAATGATGCGGGGTACGTTTGCTAACGTTCGGATTAGAAATGAAATGCTTGCTGAGACGGAAGGTGGGGTCACACTTCACATGCCAGAGGGGAATCAGTTATTTATATTTGATGCGGCAATGAAATATTCGACAGATGGCGTCCCTCTTGTTGTGATTGCAGGAAAAGAGTATGGAACAGGGTCATCTAGGGATTGGGCAGCAAAGGGTACCCTGCTTCTTGGTGTTAAGGCAGTAATTGCCGAGAGCTTTGAACGTATTCATCGTTCAAACTTAGTGGGTATGGGTGTTCTTCCGTTAGAATTTAAGAAGGGTGTAACTCGTAAAACATTGGGTTTAAATGGCAGTGAGGTGATAGATCTTAAGGGAATTCAGGATGGAATTAAACCTGGTATGGAAGTTTCCTGTATAATCAGACGTCAAGATGGGTCAAGTGATAACCACGGTCTTAAATGTCGAATAGACACTGCGAGAGAGGCAGAGTACTATCGTCATGGAGGAATTCTTCACTATGTCCTCAGGGATCTTGCTGGATTAATATAGATAGTTCCTTTGAGTTAAATGAACTTACTCCAAATGTAAGTAATATAATTGCACGAAATTATTGAGATTTTAATATTGCGGATTCTGCCCAATACGTTGTCGCGTGTTGCTTTATTTTCATCGTTATAGAGATCAAAACATCCCTTAGTAATTCTGCCACTTGAACCAACAGTTATTGCTTCGATGTTAACGCTCCAGCAACAGAGAGAAAGTTGACTGAAATGAACCAAATGCCAACTGTTAGCATTACCTTTTGTAGCACTGTACTGGTACATTGTGAAACCACGAAGCCGTTATCAAAAGTTTGAGGCTTCGGATCTCAATAGAATTAAATAATTGTGCCAATCCAACGCTTTTTTATTTAACAGAAATATTATAGTCCCGTTCCAATAGCTAGGTGGGCTAGAAATATTAGGCCGTTATTGTGGTTGCCTCATCGTTAAGTGGCTGGGGAATGCGAGATATCATTTCTTTTGGACAAATTTGCCAGAATTTATCAGATTCTAGTAACCAGTCTGCTAGAAGCCGTTCTGAAAAACGGGACTGAGTTTCTTCATAATGTTCACGAACTAGATTGTAGCATACATCTTCCCAGTACTTACTTTTTATGCGCTGCCAAATTACAGAGTCCGCATTAACTCTTTCCTTAAATTCGTCGGTGGTATCATATACAAATGCCATTCCACCCGTCATGCCTGCAGCAAAGTTATCTCCAACTCGCCCTAGGATAACTGAGGTGCCTCCGGTCATGTACTCACATCCATTTGACCCACAACCTTCAACCACTGCCGATGCGCCTGAATTGCGAACACAAAATCGTTCTCCTGCTTGTCCTGCAGCAAACAATTTACCGGACGTTGCCCCATAAAGAACCGTATTACCGATGATCGCATTTTCATTTGAAATTAAGTTACTTGATGTTGCTAGCCGTATAACAATCGTACCCCCCGAAAGCCCCTTTCCAACGTAATCATTGGCTTCACCAATTACTTGTAGTTTTAGTCCTTGGACGGCAAATGCACCTAATGATTGCCCAGCCGCACCACGCATTCTAATAGTAAAATAATCAGGAGGCAGTCCTGTCATTCCAAATCGCTGAGTAAGGTTTGAAGAAAATTTAGTGCCAATGGCGCGTTGGGTATTACTTACTGTGTAGGCAAGCTGCATTTTTTCTGGGCCTTCAAGAGCTTCATCGGCATCTCGAATCATCTTTTCATCTAAGCTTTCCGGGACTTCGTTGTGACCTTCTCGAGATGAAGTGCGGGGAAATCCACCAGGATCCGCTTGAGCAAGAATAGGGTTTAGGTCTAGGTCATCTAGATCCCTACTTCCGCGACTAATTTGACGCAATAAATCAGTTCTCCCGATAATGTCATCAATACTTTTTACGCCTAACGTCGCCAGAATTTCGCGAACCTCTTCAGCAATAAAGCTGAAGAGGTTTACTACCTTTTCAGGTGTCCCCTCAAACTTAGAACGCAAGTCGGGGTTCTGGGTGCATATACCTACGGGGCAAGTATTGGAATGACACTGTCTTACAAGAATACAGCCCATAGCAACTAGAGAGGCGGTTCCTATGCCGAATTCTTCAGCTCCTAGTAGTGCGGCAATGACTACGTCTTTTCCTGTTTTAATTCCCCCATCTGCACGCAGAGTTGTGGTATGTCTAAGTCGATTAAGGGTGAGCACCTGATTCACCTCAGCCAGACCCATTTCCCAAGGAACGCCAGCATATTTTAGACTAGTTTGAGGTGCGGCGCCGGTTCCACCATCATGTCCTGATATTAGAATAATGTCGGCCTTAGCTTTTGCAACTCCTGCCGAGATTGTTCCTATCCCTGCTTGAGCTACCAGTTTGACTGATACTCTGCTTTGAGGGTTAATTTGTTTTAGGTCATATATTAACTGTGCAAGGTCTTCTATTGAATAAATATCGTGGTGTGGGGGTGGCGAAATTAGTGTTACGCCGGGGGTGGCGTAGCGAAGGCGAGCAATTTCTTCTGATACTTTGAATCCTGGCAATTGACCTCCTTCTCCTGGTTTAGCACCTTGGGCCATTTTAATTTCTATTTCTCTACATCTATTAAGATATTCAGCGGTAACACCAAATCGACCAGAAGCAATTTGTTTTACAGCCGAATTTGCATTATCGCCATTTGGACGAGGGTCGTAGCGTGTAGGGTCTTCTCCTCCTTCACCAGAGCAGGAAGCTGCGCCAATTCGGTTCATTGCGATAGCTAGTGTTTCATGAGCTTCCCTTGAAAGAGCTCCGTGTGACATGCTGCCTGACATGAAACGTTTGCGGATTTCGGTGATTGATTCTACTTCTTCTAACTCGATTGGTTTTGTATTATTACTAAACCCCAACAAATCCCGCACGTGAATTGGAGACATTTCGTATATGCCACTTGCGTATTTTTTATATGTCGCGTACGAATCATTTGCCACAGCGTGTTGCAAAATATGTATAAGTCGTCCATCAAAAGCATGCTCTTCACCAGAGCTTCGTGCTTTGTAAAGACCCCCAATCGGCAACGTCGCCCCTATTTCATCATAAGCTTTTTTGTGTAGGCTTAGTACGCGTTGTTTAATTCCTGAGAGGCCAATGCCAGAAATACGAGAACTCATTCCGGGGAAGTATTCTGCGACTAATGCTCGAGATAGACCAACAGCTTCAAAATTGTATGCACCACGATATGAGGCCAGTACAGAAATTCCCATTTTGGACAATATTTTTAAAAGGCCAGAATCGACGGCTGATCTAAATTTTTGACAGCATTCTTCTAGTCCAACATTACCAAATAGGCCTCTAGACTGCCGTTCTGCAATGCTTTCTTGCGCCAAATAGGCGTTAACGGTAGTTGCGCCTACTCCGATGAGAACAGCAAAATAATGAACATCGAGGCATTCACCTGACCGCACATTTATAGACGTAAACGTGCGTAATTTTTGTTGAATTAGGTGACTATGAACACCTCCCGTTGCAAGAATCATGGGAATTGGTGCTCTGTTGGGAGATGTGTTTTCATCACTAAGTACGAGGTGAATAGCCCCTCCTCGCACAGCATCCTCTGCTTCTCGACGAATTCGCTTCATGGCCTCTGTTAGCTCATTATGCCCTTGGTCAGCTTTGAATGTACAGTCAATCCAGGCTGCTTTATCTCCCATATAACCCAACATTGCTTGAAATTCCCCATTTGTTAAAACGGGACTATTGAGCTGTAGGAGGTTTGTTTGCCCTTCGCTTTCTTCAAACATATTGCCTAAGTTTCCAAGTCGAGTTTTTAGACTCATGACACCATATTCGCGTAATGAATCAATAGGGGGATTAGTCACCTGGCTAAAGTTTTGTCGAAAAAAGTGGTGCAGACCGCGATGATGCTGTGAGAGCACAGCTAGCGGTGTGTCATCACCCATAGATCCTGTGGGTTCTTTTCTATCCTGAACCATTGGATGTAGGATAAGCTCTAAATCTTCCATGCTATATCCAAACAACTTTTGGCGGTGATGCAGTTCATCATCGGAGAAGGCTATAGGCTCTTTTTCCTTTCCTATTAAACTGTCTATCTCAATGATATTCTTTACCCATTTACTGTAGGGGCGGCGGTTCGCAAGCATGTCTTTGATTTCACGGTCATGGTAAAATTGTCCCTCTATGAGATTAACACCGATCATTTGTCCAGGGCCTAAACGTCCCTTTTCTACCACCTCTGACTCATGCATAGGAACCATGCCAGATTCCGATCCGACTATCAAAAGTCCGCCTTCAGTTAATGTATAGCGCAGAGGACGAAGGCCGTTGCGGTCCATGCCAGCAACTACCCATCTTCCATCTGATGCTGCTATAGCGGCGGGACCATCCCAGGGTTCCATTACGCAGTTGCAATAGGCAAAGAAATCACGATGGCTTGTTGGTAAATGTTGCCGGTGGGACCAAGCTTCTGGAATTACCATGCAGTGAGCAGATGGGATCGATCTGCCAGCATGAACGAGTGCTTCGGTAACAGAGTCCAAAGCCATAGAGTCTGATACGTCAGGTTCAATTAGCGGAAAAATTTCACTATTGTACTCGCCAAATATTTCACTTGATGCCCGGGTTTCATGGCTTTTCATCCAATTAGTATTGCCCTTGATGGTATTGATTTCCCCGTTGTGTGCCAACATTCGAAATGGTTGCGCCAAACGCCACGTTGGGAATGTATTTGTTGAATAACGTTGATGGAAAATAGCAAAGCTGGAGATAAATCGATCGTCAAGCAAATCAGGATAGAACGCTGTTAATTGCTCGGCTAAAAACATCCCTTTATATACCACCGTTCGGCAACTTAAAGAACATATGTAGAAATCTTTTATATGATGCTGGAGAGCCATTCTTTCGATTCGACGCCGAATTATGTATAGGTCGATTTCGAATTGATTTTCATCAACTGCGCGATTATTTGAAATCATAACCTGTTCAATTTCTGGTCGCGTCGCATTAGCTTTTTCACCAATCACGGTATAGTCAATGGGTACTTGTCTCCACCCGTAGATGCCATGGCCAAAACGAAGGATTTCTGATTCAACAATTTCACGACATGTTTCTTGAGCAATCAAATCTGTTTTAGGTAAGAATATCATTCCGAGGGCAAGACGACCTTCTTTCACCCGATGTCCAGTATTTTCGGCGTGTTCCTTGAAAAAGCCTTGGGCAATTTCAACGTGAATGCCAGCACCATCACCTGTTTTTCCGTCAGCGTCGACTGCTCCTCTGTGCCAAACTGCTTTTAGTGCAGCTATGCCGGCTTCCACTACGTCTCTTCTTGGTTTGCCATCTAGAGTAGCAATAAGACCGACGCCGCAAGAATCACGCTCGTGTTCTCGTCGATACAGGCCGTGCTTTTCAAGCAGGAAAGTGTTCTTTTCCCAATCGCGTACAAACTTATCTACAGATTCATATGGTATTGGGGTCGACATTATAGATTCTCAGAATTTTTGATGTCTATATTAGCGTGAGACCCAATGAAACGATGTATAGCATTAGCTGCATCGCGACCATCCTTTATTGCCCATACGACAAGCGATGCTCCGCGCACAATATCACCAGCAGCAAAAATTCCATCAAGATTGGTCATCATAGAATGCCAGTCAATCTTTATAGTCCCCCATGGAGTTACATCTAACTCTGGGGTTTCGAATAAAGAAGGAAGGTCTTCGGGGTCAAAGCCAAGAGCCTTTATGGCAAGATCTGCTGATAGAGTGTGATCTGTGCCATTAATAGCTTGGGGAGTTTGCCTACCCGATGCATCCGGAATTCCTAAATGAATATTTGAAACTCGGACTCCGGAGACTTCTTTGTCACCGATAAAGGCTTTTGGAGCAGACAACCAAGCAAATTTTACACCTTCTTCTTCTGCGTGGGTAACTTCCTGCAGTGAACCAGGCATATTGGTTTTGTCTCGACGATAGAGGCATGTTACTGTATTCGCATTTTGACGGATTGCAGTGCGTACGCAGTCCATAGCTGTATCCCCGCCACCAATAACTACGACGTTTTTGCCAGCTGCATTAAAAGTTCCATCATCGAAGCTAGGCACTTCATCTCCCAAACCCTTGCGATTGCTAGCGGTAAGATAATCCATCGCCATGTAAATGTTATCTAAACCAATGCCGGGAACCGTTATGTCTCGCGCTTTGTACGCTCCTGTAGCAATCAGAATAGCGTGGTGCTGTTCACGCAATTCTTTAAGTGAACCATCTCGACCCACTTCAAAATTTAGGTGAAATATGATCCCGCTTTGTATCAGTAAGTTTGCGCGGCGTTCCACAATTGATTTCTCTAATTTAAAATTTGGTATTCCATAAATTAAAAGTCCACCAATTCGGTCATAACGATCATATACATGGACTTGATATCCCTGCTTGCGTAGTATCTCTGCTGCAGCTAATCCACCTGGCCCAGCACCAATGATTCCGATAGATTCTGGACGTTCTTTAGATGGTTTGAGGGGTTGAATCCACCCATTTTCAAATGCTGTTTCTGTGATATGACGCTCAATTGATCCAATGGTAACTGATTCAAAGCCTTTCTCGATAACACAATTACCTTCACATAAAAGATCCTGAGGGCAAATACGGCCACAAATTTCGGGAAAGTTATTAGTAGCGGACGAGACTTCGTAAGCTTCTTTAAGACGGCCAGACGCTGCAAGCATTAACCAATCAGGTATATTATTTTGCACAGGGCAGTGTATTTGACAAAACGGTACACCACACTGTGAACAACGAGAAGCTTGTTCGTTCGCTCGTTCAGGAATGAAATCATTGTATACTTCAAGCCAATCGGAACGGCGACTTGTTGGTGTCCGTTTATCTGGTCTTTTTGCAACGATATCAACAAAGTTCAGCATGAGCGGAAGTGGTTACTCCAATTTCTAAATCAAAACATTTCAGCGCTTTGGTTTTTATTGAACTATTAATTAATTTCTAGATATCCTTAATAAAGCAGAAAAATATAAGAATTACGAGGAAAAAAACGTATATAGGTCAATAATACTGACTTATATATCAGAAACATACCCCTTAAGCACCCTCATATTGTCAAAGATTTAGATGCCTCTATATTTATTAGTCTCAGATCGGTACTTTATGTAACTTGACACTAGTGATGCGATTTTCGAAAAATTGCAAATTCATCTAAGCCCTGTAAAATATTTTTGATCTAAAAAGGGTTTAAGTATGTATAGATGGACGCGTTTTGAATAATTTATATAAATAGTATCATCATTAAGACAGGGATATAACTTGCCAATATTGCATCTTGCGATTTTAGCCATTGTACAAGGTATAACTGAATTTCTGCCAGTGAGCTCTTCGGGACATCTAGTCCTGTTACCAAATCTTGCTGGCTGGGAGGATCAAGGCCTTAACATCGATGTGGCAACGCACGTAGGAACTCTGGGTGCTGTTATCATATATTTTTGGCGAGATATATTATCTATCCCAGCAAGTTTTGTTGTTCGAAAACGAAGGGACTTAAGGGTAGCACGACAACTTGGCTTAAATATTTTGGTGTCCTTACCTCCTGTTTTAATAGCAGGAGCTTGCCTAGTGTATTTTGCTCCTGATTTTTTTAGATCCCCGATCATAATCGCTTATACAATGATAGTTTTTGCCGTCATCTTATGGGTGGCTGACCGTATCGGCCTGACAATCAGAAGAGTTGAGCATATGACAATTGCAAGTGCGGCTCTAATAGGGCTTGTTCAGATGATTGCTCTAATCCCAGGAACTAGTCGATCAGGAGTTACTATTACAGCAGCTCGGTTTTTAGGGTTTGAACGGGCTGCAGCGGCCAGATTCTCGATGCTAATTTCTATTCCAGTAATAGCTGCTGCGGGTGCCTCATCTGGCAAAGAACTTTTGCTTACAAAGTCTGAAGTTGTCACCACCGAAGCTGGTATAGCTGCAGGATTAGCATTTGCTACAGCCTTGATTGCTATCTCTGTTTTTATGAGATTCCTAAAAAGTTATAGTTTCACCCCTTTTATAATTTATCGTCTGTTATTGGGATGCGCGCTTCTTATACTTTTTTATGGTCTCGATTGGTCTTCAAATATTTATTAGTTCCATACGCTTGTGTATTTTAAGTAATTAAAATATTTTTAATGCTGCTCATTTGACCCAAACCGAGAACCTTGGAATCTATGCATATAGGTTGGAAGAATTAATTCTAGGGGATTTGGTGAAATATTTAGTTCATTGAATGTTGAGGCATCATTCTCCACTACATTGTCAATACGTAATGTTCTTATCTGATCAATTGTTAATGGCGGTACGGGAAAGAGCTGGGCTCCAAGCCCCATAATTTCAGCTAATATGTAAGGTACCGGGAGTAGTAATCTTTTATATTTTGTAGTTTCCGTAATTATCTCCATTAGTTGTCGAAAGCTGTATACAGTTGGCCCGCCTAATTCGTAGATTCTTCCTTTACTTTCTTGGGAATGAGTATAAAGGGTTGTAACGATTGCTTCTGCAACGTCGCCAACGTAAACAGGTTGGAAACGTGTGGTTCCAGCTTTGATTTCCGGAATAATATATAAGCCTTCAAATCGAAACTTTGGTTTCTGTCCAAGCGTGAAAAAAATGGGTAAAACTGGTAAAATTCTGGCCAGGGAACCAAATTTATTAAAAAAATTATCTTCTGGCCCGAACAATATACTCGGTCGTACAATCGTTGCTTTAGGAAACGCTTTTAGCAGGGCTTCTTCACCTAGTGCTTTGCTTCTTAAATATCTGGAGTTGGAAGAGGAGTTTGCTCCAACTGCAGAAACATGAACAAGCCGATCTACACCAGAGGCGGTTGCTGCTTTTCCTATCCTGCTTGGACCAATCGTATGGATATCTGAAAATCCTTGTCGTCGGGACTCATATAGAACTCCAACCAAGTTTATCACATCCGTAGCGCCTTCTAGGGCTTTACCAACAGAAGAATCATCGCGAATGTTTGTTTGGATTGGTACAACCTGTCCCAAATTTCCAAGCGGACGTAAAAATCCTGCCAACTCGGGCTTTCTCACGGCGACTCTTATGATAGAATCTTTGCGGACTAACTTACGTATTACGTGGCGTCCCAAGAAGCCAGAACCCCCAAAAACAGTGATAATTCGTTTGCCCATTGTGCTACCAAGTTATTGTATATACCTCTACTTAAGCTACTTGTGCCGGTGCTTCCAGAAGAAAATGAATGTAATTGATGTTGACACCGTGAAATTACAAGGCTACCCAGAGAGTGGATGACTAATACTTTGCATACCAATGACCTGCCAGCCGGCCTAACTTTCGGAAGTTCTATAGCTATAGATACTGAAACGATGGGGCTTCAGCCGGGTCGCGACCGTTTATGTCTTGTGCAGATTTCTAGCGGAGATGGTCATTGTCATATGGTTCATTTTACGAATCCGCCGGATTATTCAGCACCAAATTTAAAAATAATATTGAATAACTCTGATACACTTAAAATATTTCATTATGCTCGTTTTGATATTGCAATGATTGAACGCTATTTGGGCATTACATGTAGGCCAGTTTATTGTACTAAAATAGCTTCCAGATTAGTGCGTACATTTACGGATCGTCATGGGCTAAAAGATTTATGTAAAGAGCTGCTTAATATTGATATTTCTAAGCAGCAACAATCATCTGACTGGGGGGGCAAAAAATTATCCTTGGAACAGCAAACATATGCCGCCTCAGATGTTTTGCACCTTCACGAAATAAAAAGAATATTAGATGAGCGTCTTGATCGAGAAGATCGTCATTCGCTTGCTGCTGAATGTTTTAATTTCCTTCCGACGCGTGCGCATTTGGATCTATCTGGGTGGGGAGACGACGACATTTTTCAGCACTAATACGAGGAAATTGCTTAAAGTTTAGATTTAATTTTCTCGTGGTGTTTCCATTACTATCCCAGCTTCTTCAATTTTTATGGTTCCTATTCCACTATCGGAAATATAACCAATTCTTTGGCATTTTTTGCCGTAACTTTCTATTATATCGAGAACCGTGACTTCATGTTCTGGGCGGATAATTATACAAAATCCGATTCCCATGTTAAATACACTAAACATTTCCATATTATCACTGCGGGTAATATTTTTGATAAGGGAGAATATGGACGGTAGTTTTGGTAGATTATCTATAACAAAGCCTACTTTAGCCTGAATTCGGGTTAGATTCAGAAAGCCATCGCCCGTAATGTGTGTAAGCGCACTTACCCCATCCACGCGTTTTAAGATTTCAAGGGCTTCATTGACATATATATATGTTGGTTTTAGCAGTTCTCTGCCAACGCTTCCGCCCAGTTCTTCTATTTCGCTATTGGCGTCATATTCAGCCAAATCGAATAAGGCGTGTCTCGCAAGAGTAAGGCCATTGCTATGAATGCCATTACTAGCAATACCAATAATTAAATCACCAGGTTCAACAGACTTGCCAATGTTAATTTTATTTAGAGGTACGTGTCCAATAGCAGTACCGGCAAGATCAAAGCCTATTCCTTTCAAATTGCCCTTAATGATGTCCTTTAGTTGGGCTATTTCTCCGCCCGATATAGAAATTTTAGATTGTTTTGCTCCCTCAGCCAATCCAACTCCAATAGCTTCTAACATCTCTGGGTCAGCGTACTCTACGGCAATATAATCCACCATAGTGCTAGGAGTAGCTCCAACACATACTAGGTCATTCACGTTCATTGCAACGCAATCAATACCAACAGTATCGTATTTATTTAACATTTGTGCCACTAATGCTTTGGATCCAATACCGTCAGTACATATAGCTATCCCAGCACCATTAATATCTACTACGTTGGCGAAATAACCTAGGTCAACCTTTACGGTTGCATCATTGAGAGACCACGTTGATCGAATATGAGATACTAACCTCGCTAATCCATCATTTGCTTTATCTCCACTAACCCCGGATGTTTGATAACTGCTTGACTGAGAATCACTGCCGGATGTGTCATTTTTTGAGGTCATTAGGTTGATCCAATGTTTATTATAATTCCCAAAACAAAGTGCTTTCTATACTAATGCAAGCTACAAGGCTTATCAGAAAGGTGCAACATGTCACCGAAACACTCCAAAAGCATAAATCTTTTAATAGTATCATGTTTATGTGGAAAGATTATATAGCACTGGCTAATGATTAAATCTGTTAAACTTTTTGAGGAAACGAGTATGTTAGTCTTAATTGAAAATTGTGAAGTCGCCATATTCAGTCAATTAAGAAAATGGTTTGTATTATTTGACTAATTAATGATCGAATTAAACCAACGATAGCAAGTATAAAAATAATGGTACCTAAAACATTGAAAGATAATGATAGAGAATTGCATGCTGGCCGAAGAGTATTGGAACTTGAAGCCCATGCTCTTTCACGCTTAGCCAAAGAATTGGATGTCAACTTTGCTGAGGCTGTTGATATTTTGTATAGAGTAAAAGGAAAAATTGTTGTTACGGGAATGGGTAAAAGTGGGCATGTTGGCAATAAGATAGCGGCGACGTTGGCTTCAACTGGTACTCTGGCAATTTTTGTGCACCCTGCTGAAGCTAGTCACGGGGATCTTGGGATGGTCACTCGCGATGACGCAATGCTCATTCTTTCTAATTCTGGAGAAACAGCTGAATTGAGTGACATGTTACATTTTTCCGGACGTTATGAGATACCTATGATAGCTATTGTTGGCCGGGCAAGTAGTACATTAGCAGATACTGCTGATGTAGCATTAGTAATGCCTGATGAACCGGAGGCTGGGACTTTAGGTTTAGCGCCGACGACGTCTACTACTATGTCTCTGGCTTTGGGAGACGCTTTAGCGGTCGCTCTATTTGAACGAAAAGGCTTTACTGAGGATGATTTTCACAGGTTCCATCCAGGTGGAAAGCTGGGGCAAAAATTAATACGAGTTCGGGATATTATGCATAGTAGGCAAGATCTCCCTATTGTTGAATCAAAAACGGTAATGTCAGAGACTCTAATAGTTATGACATCGAAGCGTTTTGGTTGTGTAGGGGTTGTTGGCAATGATGGTAAACTCTTGGGCATTATCACCGATGGTGATTTGCGGAGAAATCTAACAGGAGAACTTTTAAAGCGCAAAGCCGAAGAGGTAATGACTTCTGATCCCATGACAATACGTGAAGATGCGCTGGCAGCAGAGGCAGTTCTAATAATGAATGAAAAAAATATAACAGGGCTCTTTGTTACTGAGGGTGGTCACCCCATAGGAATACTCCACATTCATGATTGTTTGAGAGCAGGTATAACATGAATGAAACCCCCCCGTCTGAAATTGGTCTGCAACGTTCTATTGGTACGAGAGAGGAAGTTCCACTTGCAAAACTACTTGGCTCTGAGAAGCGAAGTAATATAAGCCATACGAGGCGTTACAGTAATTTTGTAAGTATCATGAGGTTTGCTTTACCACTAGGTGCATTGTTTTTACTTGGACTGATAATTCTATGGCCTTTGGTTTCAGGTCGAGAGGAAGGCTTCCGTGTGTCCTTTAGCTCTGCTCCAGAGTTAGATGGGTCTCTTCGGATGGTCAAAGCTCGATATATGGGCGTCGACGATCGTAATCAGTCCTATACCGTTACTGCAGCCGAAGCAAATCAACTTGAACCACAATCATCATTAGTTTTTCTTAAAGAGATAAAGGCGGATGTCTTTATAGATGATGTAAGTGGCCAGTGGTTAGCTCTTACAGCAAAAGAAGGTATGTATGAACGTAATAATGGTCTTTTAGATTTAACTGGAAATGTCTCAATTTATTCGGATCAGGGGCACGAATTTCACACTGAAAAGGCTCGTATTGATCTTGATGCACGTATTGCAGATGGTGATATGCCGGTAAATGGACAGAGCCCCTTTGGTATACTGCAAGCAGGAAACTTTCATCTTGATGGCGATAATCAGGAGATGGTGTTTGGCAATGGAGTTAAGTTAATTATCTTCCCGGGCAAGCGGGGTTAGAGCCATGGTTTCATTGTGCGCAAGGGTTTTAATCATAACTATTTTGAGTGGTTTGCTTTGTCCAAGCATGGCTAAATTACAACTTTTAGAGGACGAGAATTATAATCAAAGCACTGAACCAATAGAGATTACAGCAGATTCATTAGAGGTTAAGCAGTCAGAAAACCTAGCTATATTTCGAGGTGATGTTGATGCCGTTCAGGGAGATATGTTACTTAGAGCTGACCAGCTTTTAGTACACTATCGGAAGGGTGATGGTACATCTGAAGAGCCTGGTATTGCAAGAATTGATGCGGAGGGAAATGTTTTTATCTCATCTCCAGATGAGACAGCGCAGGGTGCAAAGGCTATTTATAGCGTAGATGATCAAAAGATTTGGGTTAGCGGACAAGTAATTCTTACTCAAGGAAATAATATTATTGAGGGAGACCAGCTTGAGCTGGATCTCAAGAGCGGTGAAAGTCGGGTACTAAGCAGAAAAACGGGTGAAGGTGGTGGCAAACGAGTGCGTGGAGTATTTATACCAAAGAAACAGGATTAATTATAGGTTTTAGAACTAAGCTAGCTCATCTAAAAGGAGGGATTACTTATTTCTATGGTTAATTTGAGTGATCGTGAGACAAAGCCCCATCTAGTAAGCGAAAATAAAGGATTGGCAGCAGAAAATCTTGGAAAAAGATTTAAAAAGCGACCAGTTTTAAGGGACGTCACCCTGTATTTACAACGTGGTGAAGCGGTGGGACTGTTAGGGCCCAATGGAGCAGGAAAAACTACGTGTTTTTATATTTTGACCGGATTATTAGCCCCTGAAACCGGTTCAGTTTACCTTGATGGACGACCAATTACCGATTTACCAATGTATCGTCGTGCGAGGTTGGGTATAGGTTACCTCCCACAGGAGGCATCCATATTTCGCGGATTAACTGTTGAAAATAATATTCGCGCTGTCCTTGAAGTTGTAGAATCGGTTCGAGAAAAAAGAGAGGTTCTGCTAAATGAGCTTCTTGCCGAGTTTTCGATTAGTCACCTACGGAGGACACCAGCACTTGCTCTGTCTGGTGGAGAACGGAGACGTGTCGAAATAGCGCGAGCACTAGCTTCAAAACCTAGTTTTATTTTGTTAGATGAGCCTTTAGCAGGTATTGATCCGATTGCTGTGGCAGAAATTAGAGAGTTGGTTGCACATCTGAAAGATCGGGGAATAGGAGTTTTATTAACTGATCATAATGTTCGTGAAACACTCGAAATTGTTGATCGTGCATATATCCTATATGAAGGAGCCGTTTTAATGGAGGGAGTGCCTTCAGCCATCGTAGGCGATAGTGAGGTTAGACGTGTTTATCTTGGGGATAGATTTCAGTTATAAATCTTAACCATTTAGTGGCAGTTTTGGATCAACATTACACTAATTATTAAGCCTGCAATCTGTTTGACCTTGAAGTTTGGAAGTAGGCCAATTTAGTTTCAAAATCTATACATACTATATATTTTTAAATTGATCAGAGAATTTTCGACTATTGACTTAACTGAAACCTCCAATTATGTTGCGCCGCCATTTTTAATTGGAGCTAGTGGCAAATTACCTTCTCTGCAAATGACTCGGTGGGGCAGTTACTTGTTTGAGAAGAGTTTAGCGCATGATGTGTGGTTCCAGTATTACTAAACTAGTCTAATAATAATTCTTCTCAAGATAATAACATTTTTCCCTGTGGTCGAAAGCAGTTGTAATGGGAGTTTTGGGCTAAATTAATTTTTATCAACAGTAACATTTATTACACGTAGTGAAATGTAAATGAACAATTTCCGAACTTTTTGGTATAGTAAAATATTGTGGAGGCGTAACGGTGGAAATAAGTAGCATTTTGTCTCTACAGGCAGTAGTCGCCAATCTTAAAGCTAGCAGCAAGAAGCAAGCTCTTCAGGAGTTGGCTGCTGTTGCAGCCAAGGAAACGGGTGTTCATGAACGGATTATTTTTGATATCTTATTACAGCGGGAACGCCTTGGATCCACAGGAGTTGGCAATGGAATCGCAATCCCACATGGAAAACTTAAAGACATAGATCAACTATTTGGGGTCTTTGCTAGATTGCCAACAGCAATTGATTTTGAGGCTATTGATGAACAAATGGTTGATCTTGTATTTTTGTTACTTGCACCAGATTCAGCTGGTGCCGACCATTTAAAGGCGCTCGCAAAAGTATCCCGCCTTTTACGGGATGAAGATACGTGTTATCAATTAAGGGGTTCAGAAAATTCTGAGGCGCTTTATGCATTGCTCACACAGACCCATGAAAACAATGGTTAAGTGTTAAATTTTGCCTAAAATATATGGTAACAAAATTTATTAATTCAAAAATGCAATTAAATTATGCAACTTGCGTCGCTTTGTCTGGCAGAGGCATTTTGTTACGTGGATTTTCTGGTTCGGGAAAATCAGATGTTGCTCTTCGCTTAATTAATGAAGGAGCAATATTAGTGGCTGATGATCAGGTGCTGTGTAGGCGTGAAGGAAGTCATTTGTATGCGTCAGCACCATGTTCAATACGTGGTTTGCTTGAAGTTAGAGGTATTGGTCCAATAAGAACTTCATATGTTACTAGGGCAGAAATTATATTAGTAGTTGATCTTGTTGCTATGAATTCAATTCAGCGGTTTCCAGTGCCGAGAACCTGTGAAATAGTAGGTGTGGAAATTCCACTAATTGAGCTAACGGCATTCGAATCTTCTACTACAGCAAAACTAAAGGTAGCACTTGAAGTCATCACTTCTGGAGCGCAATTTAGAAAAATTATGTTACCTTAGTAATTCTAATCTAATAATAAATTAGAACTACATAGTTATGGGTTGGAATTACTCCTTGGCAGTTTTTATTAATTTCTTTTGTTAGTTTTCTTTTACACCGCATACAATTGAAAAAAGAATCGTACTTTCCGGCATAAGATTAGAGAATTTCTATTGACCACATATAAATTATTTGGGGGATACATATGATAGGGTTAGTGTTGGTTACTCATGGGCGACTGGCGGAGGAGTTTGTTGCAGCAACGGAACATGTTGTTGGTCAGCAGACCAATACCCGAACCATATGCATTGGTGCTGATGATGATATGGAATTGCGACGAAAAGACATTTTAAGTGCTATTAGTGCAGTAAATGATGGGTCTGGCGTGATCCTTCTTACCGATATGTTTGGTGGAACACCGTCAAATTTGGCAATATCGGTAATGGATAAGGCAAAAGTCGAGGTTATAGCGGGTATGAATCTGCCAATGCTGATTAAGTTGGCAAGTATTCGAGGGCATGAGAATTTATCAGACGCAGTTGCCTTAGCCCAGGCAGCAGGTCGAAAATATATAAATGTAGCAAGTAGTTTATTAGATGGGGAAAAATAATGGCTATTACGTCAATTTTGCGTTTATGAACCCTATGGACGATAATGTTAAACAAGCCAATCATAAGGATCAAAGAAAGTGTTTGATTAATAATCGATTGGGACTACACGCTCGCGCAGCTGCAAAGTTTGTGAGGCTTGCCGAAGCGTTTGAATCAGAAGTATGGGTTATTCATAACGGTATTCGTGTTTCTGGGGTATCTATTTTAGGGCTTATGATGTTGGCTGCAGCATCAGGAACAGAGCTAACTCTAGAGGCACATGGAAGTGATTCTGGGAAGGCTCTTAATGCTCTGGTTAATTTGATAGGCAACAGGTTTGATGAAGACTGAAGGTAGGAACAGGGTTTCTTTAATTCAAAGTGGGGTCGGTAAAAACTCTATCGAGTTAGAGTTTTCGGGTCTAGGTGTTTCTGCAGGTGTAGTCATTGGGCCCGCCCATGTAATGGAACGCGGATTGATCGATGTTCCCGACTATTATGTATCTGATATTTCTGCCGAGTTAAAACGTTTTAGAGCTGCGGTTAAACAGTCAATAAAACAGGTTCAGAAACTGCGAACTAAGGCCAGTAAGCTTTCTGAGGCTGCAGCCGAAGAATTAAAATATCTTTTGGATGCACACAAACAAATGTTATCTGGATCCCGTTTAGTACGTGGAGTTGAGAATCGAATTAAAAGTGAAAAATTGAATGCTGAGGCAGCTGTACAAGCAGAGCTATCTGAAATTGCTCTGGCATTTTCTGCAATGGATGATGTGTATCTTTCGGGTAAAATTCAGGATGTACGAGAGGTTAGTGCAAGGTTAGTACGAAACCTAACAAAGTCCGAATATCAAGCATTTTCTGGTCTTGTACCAGGAACGGTGATTATTTCTGAAGAGATAACACCGGCAGATACCGCTCTAATGGATCCCTCAATTGTTGGAGGATTCGCGTCAGCGTTGGGCGGTGCAGAAGGTCATACGACAATTATGGCCCGGTCTCTTGGACTTCCCGCAGTGCTTGGTGTGCCTTCTCTGATCCATGCTGTAAGATCGGGCGATATAGTAGCTATAGATGGTGTGCGTGGAACGGTTGTAGTTAATCCCAGTAAGGTAACTATTTCTAAATTTGAACGGAGACGTGAGGCTCTTGCCCGAAGGCAGCGGCAATTGGAACGGCTTCGGGGTGTAATTGCACAAACACTAGACGCAAAAAGAATTATCTTACAATGCAATTTGGAGCTGCCGTCAGAAATAGTTCTCGCTCATCAGGCAGGAGCAGAGGGTGTTGGGCTTTTACGTAGCGAGTTTCTTTATATGAATCGAGAAACTTTGCCAAGTGAGGACGAGCAATATGTTGCTTTTAAGGATATTGTGGAGGGTATGGAGGGAAATCCAGTCACTGTTCGCACACTCGATATCGGGAGTGATAAATTAGCATATTCTCTCGGCGAACATATTAATCCCGGGGTCAATCCAGCTTTAGGTTTGCGGGCAATACGTTTATCGTTGAAAGTGCGCAAGTTGTTAGAAACTCAAATTGCCGCTATGTTAAGGGCTGGAGCGCACGGCAAACTTCGTATTCTTTTGCCTATGATCAATTCAAGCGATGAGATTCGTCAAGTCCATGAGGCAATCGATTATGTAGTGCGGAAATTGGGACGAAAAAGAATAAAAATAGCGGATCCCTTGCCAGATATTGGAATAATGATAGAAACACCAGGAGCGGCTTTGGCAGCGGATAATCTTGCAACAGTTTGCGACTATTTTTCGATTGGAACTAATGATTTAACGATGTACACGTTAGCGGCTGACAGAGGAGATGAACAAGTTGCACATCTTTATAACCCTCTTCATCCAGCAGTTCTTCGACTGATTAAAATGTCGGTACAAGCTGCAACCAAAGCAAGGATACCAGTGAATTTATGCGGAGAAATGGCTGGAAATCCAAGGTTTACTGCCCTTCTCCTTGGACTAGGTTTGCAAGACCTCTCTATGTCTGCTCCTAATTTACCACGAGTTAAACAACGTGTACTGGGTTTAAAAATGTCAGATGCAAAATTGTGCACTAAACATATCATGGGGCAGTCAGAAGCACAGCAAATCGCGATGATTTTAGATGACTTTAACTCTCTAGAGTAGAGCAGTTGTGCGGAAAGTATGCCAATGGTAGAACATTTTTTCTAATTGACCAGTCGCTCGACTGTTTTTCCAAACTGAGATTATTAACAAACGACTACTCGGGAGATTTATCTATGTCAAAGGCTGAGGATTATAAAATTAAGGATATTTCTCTCGCTTCATGGGGGCAAAAAGAAATTGCTATTGCTGAAACAGAGATGCCTGGACTGGTTGCACTAAGGCAAGAATATGGTGAGAGTGCTCCTCTCAATGGTGCGCGTATCTTAGGTTGTTTGCATATGACTATTCAAACAGCAGTATTAATTGAGACTTTGCGGGCGTTGGGTGCGGAAGTTCGTTGGTCTAGTTGCAATATTTTTTCTACACAAGATCATGCAGCAGCAGCAATAGCTGCTCAGGGGATACCTGTGTTTGCGTGGAAGGGGGAAACAGAAGAGGAATACGAGTGGTGTATTAAACAGACCATAGAGGCTCCTTCCGGTTGGACTGCGAATATGATTTTAGATGATGGTGGAGATTTAACAAAAATCATGCACGAAAATTATGAAAAGGAAATGGATGCTATTAGGGGTGTCACGGAGGAGACAACAACAGGGGTATTGCGACTCTATGAAATGGAAAAAGCGGGAACACTTAAAGTACCTGCAATTAATGTAAATGATTCGGTAACAAAATCGAAATTTGATAATCTTTACGGATGTCGGGAAAGCTTAGTGGATGGCATTAAGCGTGCTACAGATGTGATGCTAGCTGGAAAACTTGCGGTGGTTAACGGGTATGGAGATGTTGGTAAAGGTTGTGCAGCTTCGTTGCGAGGTCAGGGAGCCCGGGTTTTAATCACTGAAATTGACCCTATTTGCGCTCTTCAGGCATCCATGGAAGGATATGAGGTGGCAACCATGGACGATGTTGCTAATAGAGCAGATGTGTTTGTCACGGCGACGGGTAATCTTTCGGTAATTACAATCGATCATATGCGTGCTATGAAGGATCGCGCAATTGTTTGCAATATTGGGCACTTTGATTCAGAAATTGACATAGAATCTTTAAAAAACTTTACCTGGCACGAAGTTAAACCACAGGTAGACGAAGTGGAATTTCCAGATGGCAAAAGGCTAATTGTATTAGCTAAGGGGAGATTAGTTAATCTAGGTTGTGCTACCGGTCACCCGAGCTTTGTTATGAGTACATCGTTCTCAAATCAAGTTTTAGCACAAATTGAATTGTGGAAGAATTCCGAAAAGTATAAAAATCAAGTATATACACTTCCCAAAAATTTAGATGAAAAAGTTGCCTCTCTTCATTTAGACAAATTGGGTGTAAAGTTAACAAAACTTAGTTCAAAACAAGCTGAGTATATTAACGTGTCACCAAAGGGGCCTTTTAAACCTGATCACTATAGATATTAACAGTATAGCCAAATGATGATACTCTCATCAAAGATGTGTTCTAGAGAGGCATTTGATATGGATATACCTACTGTATACAGAGATGCGGTTTCCGTAAATTCTTTAAAAGCGGTGGTTGCGACTTTTTCTTGCTTTTAAGCATGGCCACCGAACACAAGGCGCAAAAATTTGTAATTCAACTCAAGTGTTTAGATGAAACGGTGACACTAGCGCAGAGGTTAGCCGTTAATGCAAAGTGTGGTGATATAATAGGATTAACAGGGGAACTTGGCATTGGCAAAACCGAATTTGCCAGAGCATTTATTCGTGCCAGGCTTGGAGCTACCGACGTACCAAGTCCAACATTTACCTTGGTGCAAGTATATGAAGGTAAGACACCAATTTGGCATTTTGATTTATACAGAATAGCAAAGGCAATCGAAATTTTCGAGCTTGGCATTGAAGAAGCCTTTGATAACGGAATTAGCGTAATTGAATGGCCGGAAAAAATGTTAGATTACTGCCCGAGAGAATGGCTAAGGTTAATATTAGTTAGAGGTAAGTCAGAGCATTCTCGAGAGGCTACTTTTGAAGCTAATGGTGACCGCGCTGTGGAACTAGCAAAGCGTTCACTAATGTTAAGTGACTAAAATGCATTATGATATCCTGCCGTTTCTAGATGCCGCTGGTTGGTCGGGAGCGGAGAGGGAGGTGTTAGCCGGTGATGGTTCAGGAAGAACATATGAACGCCTCAAACTAAACAATAAATGTGCAGTATTAATGATTTCACCTAATGAAAGTACTAAATCTTTTATCTGCATAGCTAATTATTTAAACGAATTGGGTTATAGTGTTCCAAGTATTTATGCTAATGATAGCTCCGGTAATTTATTATTATTAGAAGATTTTGGTAATAAAAGATTATTAGAAATTGTAGAAGATTCCGAAACTAATAATCACCAAATAATTTATGAAACTGCTATAGATCTGCTAGTTGATTTAGGGTACCAGCTGCCTCCAGCAGAACTTGGTACTATGGATAACAAATATCTAGAAGCCGAAATAGGCCTTTTCATAGAATGGGGGCCACTAAGCACGGGTGGCAGACGGGAGATCTCCCAACTATTAGAATCTTGGATTAAAATGTGGGGAACGGTTTATAAAAATGCTCCTATTATTCCATGTAGTTTGTCCCTGAGAGATTTTCATAGTGGTAATCTCATGTGGCTGCCTGATCGTGATAAAATTAGAAAATTGGGATTGCTTGATTTTCAGGACGCAATTGTTGCTCCTATCTCCTACGATTTAGTGTCTTTACTACAAGATGTTAGATTAGAGTTAACAGTCAATTTTCAGAAAGAAATGATAAGTAGGTTTCTTAATAGATCTGTTAATTTGAATAAACGTGATTTTTTAGCTTCCTATGCAATTTTAGGTGCCCACCGCAATTTACGAATTGTCGCGGTATTTATGCGTTTGGCTATAATGAGCGGTAAGACAGATTATTTAAAATTTCTACCTAGAGTATGGAAACTTATCGACATCAATTTGGAGCATCCAGCCTTGAAGCCGGTTAAAACTTGGCTTGATAACAATCTTTTAAGGGAAAGGAGGATAGTTATTTGGCATGAGTAAAACGCCAATTAATGCAATGATTCTAGCAGCAGGTTTTGGCAAACGCATGTTGCCACTAAGTGAAGCCATACCAAAACCTCTTATAAAAGTCAGTAATAAACCACTTATTAACTATTCTTTGGATAGCCTCATTTCGATAGGGGTGGAATTAGTAATAGTTAACGCACATTATCATGCAAATAAAATTTCAAAGCATCTTGAATTATTTTCGGATGAGAATCCAAATCTAAAAACGAAATTATCACTTGAGACTACATTGCTAGAAACAGGAGGAGGAGTGGTAAAGGCCTTGCCAAGTTTAGGTAATAATCGTTTTTTTGTTTTAAATAGTGATTCTATAATTCTTGGTAAGTCAGGCAATCCAGTTCTTAGTAGACTTTTTAATAAATGGGACGATCAAAAAATGGACGCGCTTCTTTTATTGAGTCGCCCATCGCATTCTGTGGGCTATACAGGGGCTGGAGATTTTGTGCTATCGGAAGACGGGCGACCGAAGAGAGCAGCAGGTGTCAAAGACTCTTTGGTATTCTGTGGCGTGCAAATATTCCATCCTCGGTTATTTAATGGAGCATTAGAAGAACCACATTCGCTTAATCATTATTATGACAGGGCTGCTGAATTAGGTCGCCTGTTTGCTATTATCCATGAAGGTTGGTGGTGCCATGTTGGTACACCTAAAGGAGTTATTGAAGCGGAACAAATATTGCACGATAAGGCCGATTAGTGAACAAGCTAAAATCTTTACCAAAAATATATACAATTTCTTCAGGGCTTCCCTTTATTGAAGAGTTGGCGGGCGGTTTGTTATCTGGCGAGTTGTTTTCCTTTGATAAAAAGGATCCTTTGGCACTCAGTAGAATCATTATTCTCTTGCCAACACGCCGGGCTTGTAAGACCTTTAAAGAGACATTTGTAAATAGATTTAAAAATAAAGCGACCGTACTGCCTCTTATTATCCCCCTAGGAGATGTGGGCGATAAAGGCAAAACAGCTGATATTTCGGCTTTGACTGAAATAGAAGGTTTGCCCCCCAAGTTTTCTAACGTACACCGGCAATTATTTTTAGCTCGTTTAGTGTTGGCCAAAGGTGAAAAAACTAGTGTATTTGAAAATAAGTCGGAGGAGAACATTTGTTCTAGAAATTTGGAGAGAGCTCTAAGACTTTCTCGTGAGCTGAGTTCCTTCCTTGATGAGGCACAGACAGAGAAAATTGACCTTGGTAACTTAGAAAAACTAGTTCCAGAAGAGCACTCAACACATTGGCAACAAGTATTGTTATTTCTTAAGATTCTTGTTGAGTATTGGCCCAATATTTTATCTGAAAACAACTCTTTGGATTGGGCGTCCAGACGAAACATTGCGTTGGAGAACCTTGCTAGAAATTGGGCGCAAAACCCTCCACCCTCTCCTGTTATTGTGGCGGGCTCTACTGGCAGTATACCGGCTACGGCTGAGTTGCTTTCGGTAGTTTCAAGGTTGCCGCAGGGTGGTGTAGTTTTGCCGGGGTTGGATCAAGGCATGGATGATAAAACTTGGGGGAATCTGGATGAAACCCATCCACAATATGGCTTAAAACAACTTTTAAATCGTGTTGGAATATCAAAAGATGAGGTTCTGTCATGGCCAAGGTATAGTAGCTGCAGTCTTCCAATGTCTCGATTAAAATTAATCACACAAGCTATGAGCCCTGTTTCAACAATGCATAATTGGTCAACTTTACCTAAAGCTAATCGTGAAACACTACAGGGACTCTCTCTTTGTGAATGTGCAAATTCTCAGATTGAGGCAGGAGTAATAGCACTTCGACTCAGAGCCAGTCTCGAAGAAGGCAATAATACAGCTATTCTCGTAACGACTGATCGAAGTTTAGCTCGTCGTGTCACGGTAGAGTTAAAAAGATGGGGTGTAGAAATCGATGATTCAGGAGGAATTCCATTAGGAGAAACACCCATTGGTGCCTTTTTGAGGCTATCGATACGACTCGTTATGCAGCAGGTTGCACCTATTCCTTTTTTGTCGGCATTAAAACATCCTTTGGCTTCTGGAGGAAGAAGCCAAAAAGAATTTCGAGAGATTGTTAGACAAGTAGAACTCTCAGTTTTGCGAGGCGCACGACCTGAACCGGGGTTTCTAGGCTTAAGGCAAGCATTGAAAGCATCTTCGCAACCGTCTCTGTCAGAGTGGGTTTCTGAATTAGAAAGGGCAGCGTCCTCTTTGAGAAAATTAGAAAATATTAGGTGCGGTTTAGCTGAGCTTGTAAATTGCCACTTAGATTTTTCAGAGTGGCTTGCAGGAACTGACATTGAAACTGGCAATGAACGCCTTTGGTCAGGCGAGTATGGCAAGGTTGCTTCAAGGTATTTAAATGAATTAGGTGAGCATAGTCATGTTTCGTTAAAACTGACAGGCAAAGAATATTCTGTTTTATTAGATGAGTTTTTAGAAAAATATTTAGTACACCCGCCTTCTATTGGCCATCCTAGATTATTAATTTTAAGTCCCTTGGAGGCACGGCTTCAGCATGCTGATCTTCTGATATTGGGTGGAATTAATGAGGGCAGCTGGCCAGCCAAATTAGAGATAGACCCTTGGATGAGCCAAGTCATGAGGGTGGAATTGGGTTTATCATCAAATGAAACAAGAATTGGGCTTTCAGCACATGATTTTAGTCAGTGCTGCTCTAAGCCTGAAGTAATGATAACTCGAGCCAAAAAAGTAGGCGGTGAGGTTACGATACCCTCACGTTGGATAACTCGTTTAAAAACTATTCTATCCAATTCTGGATTGATGCAAGTTCTGAATCAAAAATCAGAAAAATGGATAATCTGGCAAAATCTATTGGATCGCTCTCCTAGTTTGCCTGTACAATCGCTTCCTCCTGCTCCTAACCCCCCCATAAAATCGAGACCCCGCAAGCTTTCGGTCACGCAAATTGAGGTATGGCAACATGACCCGTATGCGATTTATGCACGGCATATTCTTGGTTTGGTTCCAATGGATAAGATTGATATGGAACCTGGTGCCTTAGATAAAGGAGCGGTGATCCATAATATACTTGATACGTTTCTTAAAGAATATCCGGGTGAATTGCCGTCTAATTCATTTACTCGGCTTATTGAAATCGGCCGGAAAGCATTTAAACCTTTTGAGAAGAGACCAGGATTGATGGTTTTTTGGTGGCCTCGTTTTGAGCGGATTGCAAATTGGTTTATTGAGTATGAATTATCTTGGCGTCAATTAGCCTCGCCTGTCGCCAGCGAAGTGACAGGAGCAATTCCTTTAAAAGGGCCTGCTGGAAACTTTTTATTGTATGCCAAGGCCGATAGGATTGATCAGTTCCAAGATGGCAAATTGGCGATAATTGATTATAAGACTGGGGGTATTCCTGGCAGGTTAGAGGTGCTTGCGGGTCTGCGACCACAATTGAGCCTAGAAGCTCTTATTATCGAAAAGGGTGGATTTAAACAGATTGGCGCTGGCAAAGTTAGTCAATTAGCATATTGGCAACTTGGCGGCGGTGACCCCGCGGGAATGGTTAAAGTTATAAACAGCGGCACAGACATTGGAGATATCATCTCGAAAGCTGAGCAAGGCCTTGTTGATTTGATAACAGCATTTGATGATCCAGACACAGTATACCATCCACTCCCCCGTCAGCACTTACCGCCAATGCGAAACGATTATGAGCACCTTGAGCGAGTTCAGGAATGGTTTTTTAGAATTACGGAACCTTTATGATGACCATTCAACAAGTAGAAGCGTCGAACCCAAAAGCTTCCGTGTGGGTAACCGCATCAGCAGGCACGGGAAAAACCAAGGTTTTGATTGATCGTTTGTTACGCTTACTACTTGAAGGTTCCGATCCTAAGCGCATTCTTTGTTTGACTTTTACAAGAGCTGCTTCTGCTGAGCTGATAAACCGTATTACACATACTACGAGCAATTGGGCATCCGTAAGAGATAAAGATTTAATAAAAGATTTAGAGAAGTTGCTGCAACGTAAACCAAATGAACTAGAAATATTCCGTTCCCGACAGCTTATGGGACGAATCCTTGAAAATCAAAGAGGAATGAATGTGCAGACAATCCATGGCTATTGTCAGGCGCTTTTGCAGCGTTTTCCGATAGAAGCTGGACTCTCCCCACAATTTACTGTGGCAGATGAGAGAACTACACAAGAATTTTTGATTGAGGCACAAAACCGGTTATTTGCACATTCCAGATACAGTAAGAACTCTGAGTTATTAACCGCATTATCTGTCATTACGACCCAAATTGGTGAGGTTCGTTTTTCCTCACTGTTAAGTGAAATAATGAGTAAAAAAAATAAAGTGAGAGGTCTTCTTGTTGAGACAAAAACTGAAGAAGACGTTCGTTTAGTTCTTGGAAGAATGTTTGGTTTGGACGGTGCAGATACTGAATACAACCTGTTGTTACAAAATTGTAGTGAAAGTAATTTTGATTTCTATGGACTAACTAAGGCTGCAGCTGCCTTATGTAACGGCACCGAGACCGATTCAAATCGCGGTATGGTTATTACTGAATGGTTAGCAAATGATATTTTAGGTCGTATAAAAACATTTGATCGTTATTGCAGCCAATTTTTAACTAAAGGAAATATTAAAGGCAAAACAATATTAGCAAGCAAAACTGTCCAAGCTGAGATGATAGATATTCAGGACGTATTGCGTCAGGAGCAATCGAGGTTACTTTTGCATGCAGATAGTATAAGGGCATTTTCTATCATGGAAAATAGTGCTGCACTTATCTATGTGGTTGCTCGGGTGCTTCATCATTTCGAAGAGATAAAACGAGAGCATGCTGCAATCGATTATGATGACCAAATTTTCAAAACCTGTGAGCTATTAAGCAATCCTAATATTGCTCCGTGGGTTATGTATAAGCTTGATGGTGGGTTAGAACATATACTTATAGATGAATCTCAGGACACTAGTTCATCTCAATGGTTAATCGTTAAAGCTCTATCACAAGATTTTTTTTCAGGCCAAAATGCACATGATATAGAGCGTACTATTTTTGCTGTAGGAGATAAAAAACAATCAATATTTAGTTTTCAGGGAGCCGACCCTGTATTATTGGATAACGTTCGGTCAAATTTTAGCTCAATGGCAAAAGCTGCAGATCGGGCTTGGCGTGAAATTCCACTGGATACTTCATTTCGTTCTACTGCACCTATATTGAACCTAGTTGACAAAGTATTTTCTAAAGATGAGGCCGCCAGAGGTGTACTATCCTCAGGTGAGCGTTTACAGCATCAAATTAAGCGTATAGGCGAAAGTGGCATCGTCGAAGTCTGGCCAACTTGTGTGCCTATCACTTTTAAAGATGAAGAGAGTTGGACGCCGCCGACCACTCGTCAATTGATCGACGATATTGAAAACCGCTTGGCTAATACAATCGCCAAAAATATTTCAGACTGGATCCAGGGAAGTCCTTCCAAGAGTGGTCCTGAGTGGTTAGTTTCGAAGAATAGGCCTATAACTCCAGCTGACATCATGGTGCTTGTTCGCAAGCGAGGTAAATTTGTCTCGTATTTGGTTAGCGCACTGAAGTCACGTCAGATAGCGGTCTCTGGGGCTGATAATATTGTACTGACAGAACAGCTTGCCATCATAGATTTGATGGCTCTTGGAGATTTTATACTATTTCCCGACGATGATTTGACGTTAGCTAGTTTATTAAAAGGACCTTTCATAGGGCTTAGTGAAGAGGAATTGTATTTACTTGCTTGGCAGAGAGGTCACAAAAGTCTTTGGACAACTCTTAGCAATCGCAAAGATGAAAATAGAAGTTTTAAACAAGCGTATAACAAGTTGATGTTGTGGTTAAATAAGGCTGATTTGATGGCTCCGTATGAATTTTATGCCGAATTTCTGGCGTCTGATGGTGGCCGAGCAGCTTTACTTGGCTCAACAGGAAATGAAGCAGAAGAGCAAATAGAAGAATTTCTAACGGCAGCTATGCGATTTGAAAGATTCCACCCACCCTCTTTACAACATTTTCTACATTGGTTAAGGGCCACAAAATCAAAATTGGAGAGCAATTTTGAACAGAAACAGGAAGAAGTGCGTATAATGACAGTACATGGCGCCAAAGGAATGCAAGCGCCAATAGTATTTCTTCCTGACACCATATCAATTCCACGAGATAGAAATACGGTTTTATGGACCTCGAGTAAAGATGGAATTATTTTACCACTGTGGCCTAGTGGTCGCGATAAAGAGGAAAAAATTGCAAAATCGCTAAGGTCTGATTTGCGTCAAAGACAGATGGATGAGTATCGACGTTTACTCTATGTTGCGATGACCCGAGCGGAAGATAGGCTTTATGTGTGTGGCTGGCATCGTTCTAAAATTCCATCCGATAAATGTTGGTACAGTTTAATTAGAGCTGGATTAAGTCAGTTAGAAGGCGTAACGAAAAATTCGTCGAAGTATGCTAAGGGGAATGGATGGCTTGGAACAGGATTGCAAATAAGTTCACCTCAGACAATCGATTTAATGCCCCCTCATAAAGAATGTATTGAGAAACAAAATATAGGGGATATACCTACTAATTTAAGATCTACCCCAAAAAAGGAAAGCAGCAGATTAGAGTTAATTTTGCCGTCGCGGCAAAATAGTAGGGTTGGGGAAAATGCTAGTGAAACTAGAGATAATGCAATTTGTAGACTACTGGAATTATTAACGAAAGAGAGTGTGCAGAACTATGAGAAGTTAATCAGAAAGTTTTTTTCACAGGCAGAAAATAATTTTGATTTACGCTTAGAAAACGACATTAAAAAGAAAACTTTGAAACTAATTGACAACACAGACTGTCGATTATTCTTTGGATCAAAAAGTCAAAGTAATTTTGAAGTTACAGCAATAATTGATGATCAGATAATTTCAGCCCAAGTGGACCGAGTGTTAATAGAGGACGACAAAGTAGTAGTTATTGATTTTATATTTAAAGATGATTTTTCTGTAGATGTTTCAAATTCTGTGGATATTTCAAAGTATCAAAAGGAGTATTTAATAAAAATGGCAGGTTATAGGTCAGTATTTCGGCGTGCTTTCTCTGACCATAAAATTTGCTGTGTTTCGTTATTGATCGAAAAATCGGAAATAATTTGGTTGCCGGATGAATTATTGGATGACTATTCATCTTGACGCTTTCGATTCTTCAACTTACATTCCCAAGCTCATCCCCACACGCCTTTTAGGAGATAGTTATGGCCGTTACTCACGTTACAGATGCTGAATTTGATGAAAAAGTATTAAAAGCGGAAGGGCCAGTTTTGGTTGACTTTTGGGCAGAATGGTGTGGGCCATGCAAAGCGATAGCACCAGCATTGGAAGAACTTGCCCAGGAATTAACAGATTCTTTAACCGTAGCAAAAGTGGATGTTGACAGTAATCCATCAGCTGCTGCCAAGTATGGTGTTCGTGGGATTCCAACCCTCATCCTATTTAAAGATGGAGAGGTTTCATCAACCAAAGTGGGTGCGCTCCCTAAAACTAAATTAGTCGAATGGGTCAGAGAATCTGTATAAAATTAAATGTTCACTTATGAGTTTATTTGAGACTTTATGTAGTCGTAGTAAAATTTAGTGTCATCTGCTTCAATTTGAGGCCATCTCCTGCCGTTGCGTATTATCCTAGCTGCCTTGATAAACTCTCTGAAATGCACGGAGTTTTTAGAAAGTGAGTTGCCTTCCAGATAAACCAAGGGTTTATTTCCCGTCGCTATTTCCCAAACTACGGCCACGCCTCTAAACCACTTATGCTTAACTTCTAATTCCTCAGTTATCAAGTGACCGCTAATATATAATGACTCGTTTTTAGCATCTAATTTGTTCAAGGCAAGCACCGTATCTTGTGCCAACATTTTTAGAATATCATCAATGTGTATTCCGGGTGGTTCTTTTCCGTCAGGGTAAATAACTCTCGAGGGTAGATTTCCGTCAACAGGCCATTTAAAGGATATCCTTGAATTAAAAATTTTTATTTTCCTCTTCAAAAGTTAGTTAAGTATAGCCATCGCTAATTAATGGAATGATTCTATCTAAACGAAGTTAACCTCGGTAATTTAGTTTTTTCAAAATAGAAAAAAATATTCGAATGATTGACGTCCAATTGTCACGATTTAATATTTTTGTATAATATTGTACGTCAAGGTTTTCTATCGATTTTAACTGTTCAGACTAATTAAAAATATTATATGAGTTTTAGTATAGTAAATTAGTCGATACTGTGTAGTGCAGGTAGCATCAATGGTATATAACGTTCGGAGGGCGAATTGATGAAGGTTGGTACTTTTCTTATGCCAAACCATCCACCAAACAGGGACTTTGCCGAAGGTCATTACCATAATTTAGAATATCTACAATTTCTGGATAGTATTGGTTTCGAAGAGGCCTGGATTGGTTGCCATTATACAGTACCGAGAGAACCTAACCCGGCTCCAGATCTTTTAGTTGCTCAAGCATTAACCGTTACGGAAAAAATTAGGGTATCTCCTGGTGGTTATATGCTTCCCTATCACCATCCAGCTGAGTTAGCTCATAGAATTGCATGGCTTGATCATATTTCCCAAGGGCGTTGTTTTATTGGAATAGGATCAGGATCAATTCCGTCTGACTGGGGCTTGTTTGATATCGACGGCTTCAGTGGTCAAAATCGGGAAATGGCTGAAGAATCTCTAGATATAATGATTCGTCTGTGGGAGAGTGAAGGCGAGTTCGAATATGCGGGAAAATATTGGAAAGGGCGACGACCTGCAGATGACCCTGAAGATCTGTATAAATTTCATATTACCCCTTTTACTAAGCCGTATCCGCAATTAGCAATCGCTGGTTTTAGCGCTAACTCGCCTACATTAGAACTGGCTGGAAAGAAAAATTTTATTCCTTTAAGCCTAAGTTTTGGTAATAGCTATCTTAGTGGCCATTGGGAGGCTGTAGAAGCTGGAGCTCAAACTGTAGGACGTAAGGCGAACCGAGAGATTTGGCGGATTGGTCGAGATGTTTATATTGCTGATACTGATAAAGAGGCTCGCGATAAGGTATTGAACGGAGCAATTGGAGACCAGTATAGAAATTTTTGGCTCCCTGTACTGAAACGAATTGGTATGTTGGATACTTGCAAACACCATCCTGAAGTAGCTGACTCGGACGTCACGCTGGAATATATGGTGGAGCACAATATGTGTGTTGGTAGCCCGTCCACTGTAGAGCAAAAGATATATGATATTATGGAACATTCGGGTGGGTTTGGACAGTTACTTGCAATCTCCTACGACCATTTGGATGATATGCAGGGTTGGCGCGACTCAAAAAAGTGTTTGGCGCAGGAAATAATGCCCAATATTAAGACGCCGTGAACGGCAAACTTATAATTTTTGAAATATGCCCTTAAGAAGGAGGAGTTATGGTTAAACTTTTTACACCAAGTTCTATTGCTGCCCCGGCCTCAAAATATAGTCATGGGGCTCTGGTCGACTATAATGCAAGATGGCTACACGTATCTGGTCAGGTGGGTGCAAATGCTGATGGTACAATCGCCGACGGCATTGAAGCCCAAACGCATAGAATGTGGAAAAATACTATAGCTGTACTCGAAGAAGTAAATATGGGTGTAGCTAATATAGTTAAGGTTAATACCTTGCTTATAGATAGAAATCATCTTTCAGTAATGCGAGAGATACGAGACTCCTATCTCGGCGATTATCCGGCAGCATCAACATTATCTATCGTGGCAGGTCTAGCACACCCTGATTGGTTAATCGAAATGGAAACCATTGCTGCAGACAAACAAAACTAGATCGTGAGGAACTGCGTCCTGATATAGAAAATTAATATTGATTCTTTTGTATTACACGCAGAACGATGTGCGGTTTTTAGACATTAGTATTTAGTTAATGGAAGAATAAGGTGTAATTGCAGTTGATAAGGTCGCATAACTTTTTTTCTTAAATCATATACATCCTTTAAAGGCTGGCTTATTTCAGTGAGGAACGCAATGTAAGGTCTTTTAGTTTGGTTAATTTATTAGTTTTTTTGGAGGAATGACGGTGGCGGAGACTTGGCGAAATCGAAAAACACTCATACTTAGTCGATCAGACATGATGGGTCTTTTAACCCCAGAGGAATACGTGGATTGCGTGGAGACTGCTTTTCGGCGCCATGGGGAGGGACGGTGTTATTTGGAGCCTAAAGGTCATATTGTGCTAGATAAATATCCTGGAGAATGGGAAGTGATGCCTTCGTACATAGAGTCTCCATTAGATAATGTTTCAGAAGCTGCAGCTTGCAAATGGGTCTCAATAAGGGAAAATAACCGAGCAAACTTTGATCTTCCCACCGTTTTTTCAATTCTAGTATATACCGATCCTGAAACTGGTTTTCCTTTAGCTATTGTCGATGGAAGTTATCATACTATGATGCGTACTGGTGCCTCTGCAGCTGTTTCGATTCGTTGGATGGCGCGTAAAAACTCTAAAATATTGGCCTTAGTGGGCGCTGGTGACGTGGGGGTTGGTGCATTTAGAACCTGTGCCAATATTTTTGAATGGAACGAAGTTCGTGTCTGGAGTCGGAGCCAAGAAACTCTAGATGGATTCCTTGAGAGTGAGTCAACACGTTACCCTCAATTAAACTTAAGAGGTTCTACCCGCATAGAGGATATAATTCCGGGTGCAGATGTCGTGGTAACTATGACTACGGGAGCAGAAGTTGTAGTTAAAAATGAGTATATTTCTAAGGGTACTCACATCGCTGCGCTTGGATCTGATCTTTCCGGTAATCAGGAATTAGATAGTAAAATTCTGCAGCGAGCCCGGATCTTTGTTGATGATATCAGGCAGTGTCGCACAGACGGTGAAATTAATGTGCCATTGTCAAACGGAGAGATTTCAGAAACTGATGTAATTGGAGATATTGGCAAAGTAATATTAGGGGAAAAATCTGGCCGCACGTCTGATGGCGATATTACAATTTTTGATTCCACCGGCATAGCTATTCAAGATTCTGCTACGGTTCCGCTAGAGTATAAGAGGGCATTAGAGGCAGGAGTTGGTGTAGAAAAAAAGATGATAAGCACATAAATTAATAACTTTTACATCAAGAGTACACTTCAACTAATTATAACAAGTCAATATTCATTTATTTATACGCGCTAATTCTTCTTTTCATAGCGTGTCTCTAATATCCTAAATCACCTGTTGATGAACCTATTAATTTTGAGGAGAGATCTGTTGGTCTTATAGTAATAATTTTACATTAAATTTTTGGTAATTGACTCAGAGCATTCATTTGAGTCAGATTCAACTTTCAAAAGAAAGATACCTCTGCACACTTTGTGATAGGGGCTTTTGGATATTTTATAATTAGGGAGGCGGAACATTGAGAGTTTTATCATTAAAATTCCTTGCCCAATTTGGTGTGCTGGTGTTTTTGAGCGTTGCACTATCTTGGGGTGCATTACCAAATTCGGCAGAAGCAAAAACAAAGGATGGTAAGCTGTTAATCTATTACAGCATGAGTTACGTAGGCAATGCTTGGCAAACAGAAGCAAAGAACCTTATTACAGCCATGGCAAAATTACCAGAATATCGGGATCGAGTTGAACTAAGAGTGCAGGCAGCAGGTGCCAATGCAGCCCGACAGATACAACAAATGAATGCTATGATCCAAGCTGGAGCAGATGCGATACTAGCATTTCCAATATCTCCGACCGCTCTTAATGGTGTCATCAAAAACGCCTGTAAAAAAGGTGTTGTCGTAGTGGTGATAAATGGTGTTACTGAACCTTGTGCTTATGTTGTGAAAATTGATGGTGTTAAGCTAGGCGCGTACCGAACTAAATATGTAGTTGATAAGATGGGCGGTAAGGGCAATATAGTCGCAATTACGGGTGTTCCCGGCGTGTCTTATAGCGAGGAACATCATCAGGGAGTTAAGGAAGAAATCGCCCGACATCCAGATGTTAATCTTCTCGCAGAATTAGTAGGTTTTTGGAGCCATTCTACGGCGCGATTAAAAATGCGAGAATTGTTAGCAACCCACAGCTGGGGTGATATAGATGGTATAGTAGTTCAGACGGGTTGCTATACAGTATCCCAAATGCAGGTAGAGGATGGCTGGTGGCCAGATAATCCAATTATTCCGTGTGCTGGGGAATCCGCTAACGGGAATAGACTCCAGATGCTGCCTGTAGATTCCGGTATTGAGGGTGCACTAGGTAAAAAAGGTCAGTCAATCGGTTCTGGCCTTTGGGCAGTGGGTTATACGTTTCGTGTCGCCATGCAAGTGCTTGATGGAGAAAATGTAGATCATCTCATCTATTATACAGGTGTTGAAGTAACGGAAGAAAATGTCCGATTGTGTGAAACTGGTGCAGCTAAGGAGTTTGCGGCTGGTTGCAACACTATACCACCAGGTACTGTACCGCCAGATTATGCGATTGATTTTTGGTCTCCTCTTGTACCAGAAATGGGTTTTCAAGCAGCTCTAGTTGGAGAACCAGACTTCAACTAGTCACTGGCAATACTAAAACAAAGTTAGGAGCCAGCATTTAATTTTGCTGGTTCCTAACCCACCGTTCTCTATCGTGGCATAAATGAATCAGTTACATAAAATCGACCAGCAGTCTGCTATCGAAATAATGGATCTTTCCAAACGTTTTGACGCGACATTGGCGTTGAATGAAGTTTCGTTTGTGGTTCCAAAAGGGAAAGTTCGAGCCTTAATAGGGGAAAACGGCGCAGGTAAATCAACCTTTGTTAAAATTTTAAGCGGTTTGGTTCGCCAGGATTCAGGAAAAGTCCAAATTTTTGGTAACGACGCAGTTATTGGCCAACCAAAAAAAGCACACCAATTGGGCATTCACACCGCTTTTCAGGAAATGACTTTAGTTGATGATTTAACTGTTACACAAAATATGCTTTTACCCTACGAGCCAGAAATTATTTACGGACAAGTTAGCCAAAAAAAAAGCAAAAATTTAGTTGCGAAATATTTTTCTGATTTAGATATGGAGAAT